>BNJU01002073.1_pt1 | contig 103887 bp, 98 predicted proteins | sample 8539281 | NCBI WGS metagenome assembly BNJU01 (sample SAMD00202456, study PRJDB9452) | human saliva metagenome | isolation source: human saliva | place: Japan | reverse complement strand
TACTAAACAAATTTTCATGAATAACAAGTATAAACTGTATAGCAAATATCTTGACATAAGTAGAAAAAAAGTAGTTTTATAAATGCTTTATTATACTACCAATTTTTCCAAATATAAAAAGGTAATCTAATCTTAAACCTCAACATACAAATAAGTAGTTTAACTGCTATACTTTTTACTTTTTGAATTAATTTCTCATCAATCTCTGGATAAAGAGATGCCAATTGCAAAATCGTATATTTATTTGATTCAAATGCAAGCATTTTAGTACCAATCTTCATTTCCGAGAAATCAACAGATATTTTCTTGACTTCTGCTTCTTTTTCAAGTGAGGTTATAACAGAGATTTGACTTTCTATGGATTGTAAAGAAAAAAATTTTTTTGATAGACTTTGCTGCGATAAATAAAAAAAGTATAATGATAAAAAGCCTTTTCCAAATATGTAGTCTTCACATTAGGCAACATATAAATTCTCATCATTATTTCTAAATCTTCCCATCTTGTGACGTCATTCTTAAATCTAATATTATGATTAGAAAATAATGAACGTCTCACCAACTTATTACAACAAGATCCGTGCAAATTCCCATCTGCAAACAATTGCAAAAATATTTAAAGAATCAAGATTCTTTATTGTCTGTGATACATATTGGGAGGAATGCTCTTTTTCCATCATAAAATCAGAAATTACAACATCCATACTTTCATTGTCTGTTGCATTATACATTTCTGATAACATTGTAGAATCTACCCAGTCATCTGGATCTACATGGATTACATATCTACCAGATGCCATATCTAATCCCAGTTGCCGTCGCATGATACTCCACCATTATTTTTGATGATATACTTTAAAAAAATGTCTTTGTTTTGAATAATCCAAACAGAGCTGTAAACTATAATCTGTACTACCATCATCTACTATAATAACTTCAAAAATTTCTAAATGTCTGATTATTAATACTATCTAAACATCTAGGAAGTGTTCTTTCTTTATTATATACTGGAATAATAACACTTATTATTGTATGCCTATTTATAATATCCATTTGACTCTAAAAACTAATAAAAACATCCTTAACACGCCCTTCCCAAGACGATTTATTCTGAGCTATCTCAAAAATTTTTTTATTAACTAACTGTTGGTAACTTTCTATATTATCAAAGATTTCCCTTAACTGTTCTAATGGGTTCTCCCAGTCCACATTTATAACAGGATTATAACCAATTAGATCTATTAACTCCTTAGGAGCACGACCTATCATAAGACATCGGGAAAGCATTGCTTCCCAGTAACGCTGTGTCAAAGTCTCGAGTCCACCAGCTTTCTCAGGATTCGTATCTACCATCGGGAAGCATGTTATTGCTTTTATGCTTGATAGCGATTCTCTTAGATCCACAAAGGTTTTAAAAACCAATCCGTCTTTCTTTAGCGAACCATCTGGATTAGTCCTGTTATATAGAAGTTTTTTTATAATTCCAACTTTATTACCCTGCAATAATAATTCATGATAACGAGGCATTCCACGCCCCATTTCATAAACATCGACATCCCTTTCTTTTAAATTTTTATCGCCACAATACTCATTTTTATCTATTCCCTCAGGTACCCAATACGCTTGAATATTTAATTTAGACTTAATATCCTGTACCATCTGCTTCACTGTTACAAAACATAAATTACAATCTACTAAAAGCATTTCGCTGTAAAGTTGTTGTTGACGTTCTGGCCATACATCCCATAGCATAAGTATTATCCTATGCGTTAAAAAAATATGGAAAAAGAATCCCATAAAACAGAGCCTGCACTACTCGTGACCAAAATAGCTTTATCTCTCTTTAAAAGAAATTTAAAAATACTTATGAATAAATCTATAGAAAAGGTACTGAAAGCCTAAAAAGAAATCCACGTAAATGCCACTTCTCCTTTAAGTGACATTCTGGTTTAGGTCTAATTCCATTTTTTTATACATTCCTCAACAAATTGATGCATAAAAAAATTGATATTGTCCTTCACGCCGTATTCTATTTTTTTATAGATTTTTTTCATTGCTAATTAATTCACGAGTAAACTCTTTATATTTAAAAAAATACAAATAGGTTCTTCTTCATTGAATAAAAAAATTTCCACGCAAAGGGTATAATCCTTTATCTTCTAGAATACTAAGAACCTCTTTATTTATACCAAGTTCTTTCCATTCATTTCTATTCTTCCATAAAGAAAAGACCAATCCAAATAAAAGCTTTTTGATTATACTTTCGAATTGCATTACTTAACTCTATATCTGTCTTTTCAAAATTTAAATATAAACTTACAAAGGATTCGTAAATTTTAATATTATCTATTATATATTTTTTTCTTTTTAGTTAACGACTGTGTTACTGAATTAGAATGAAGCACATAATTATAAATAGTTTCATCTAAGAAATAGACTTTCTTTTGCATATGCAAATGCCCGAAAAAGAAAGTTCTACATCTTGATGTGTCAAATTAGGGTAGAAAAAAACAACTCATTAGACAATAAAAAAATCTTTTCTAATCAATAATCCACAAACTGAGCCTGGTGCGTAGCCAGATATAACAGCTTCACGACCACTAATTAATTTATTATATATATTATCAGCACCGCCCGACCTAACAAGAACATTATCTTCTGTAACAACTTTTAACCATGTAGACAAAATATCCAACTTAGGATACTGTGATAAGATATCTAATACAAACTTTAATTGTGATGATACAGTATCATCAGCATCTACACACCAAACATATTCACCTTTGCAAGTTTTTATTCCATAATTCCTCGCAGTACTCTGTCCTTGATTTTCTTGACTTAAGTATGTTATATTTGAATACTTTGCAGCATAGCTTTGAGCGATCTCTGGAGAATTATCCCTTGATCCATCATTAACTATAACAATTTCATACTCCTCTTTTAGTAAATCAGAGTCAAGAATGGAGTCTAAGCAAGCCCCAATGTACTTCTCTGCATTATACATTGGGATTATTATGCTAAGTTTATATTTATAGTCGTCCATCAACAACATCTCTATTTAAAAAAAGCCTTTGACATCATAGATAACACCATTCTCATTCAATTTCTCTCTCCAGTCTATATCAGCAAACTGCTTGTGAGAAACAGCAAGAATAATCGCATCGTATTTCTTACCTTTAGGCAAAGTTTCAACAGCATCAATTCCATATTCTTTCTTCACCTTATCCACATTAGCCCATGGGTCAAAGACCGTAATATTTGAAGTGTACTCTGACAATGTAGAGTAAATATCAACAACCTTAGTATTACGTACATCAGGACAATTCTCCTTAAAGGTAATTCCAAGTATTAAGATATTAGAATCTTTGACGAGTGCACCCTTCTTATTCATCATCTTGATAGTTTGATTGGCAACGTAATCTCCCATACCATCATTCAATCTACGTGCTGCAGACATAATACGTGGCAAAACTCCATATACTTGGGCTTTCTGAATGAGATAATAAGGATCTACACTGATACAATGACCACCAACTAAACCAGGATTCAACTTAATAAAATTCCACTTAGAGGCTGCGGCATTTATCACATCTCTTGTATCAATACCCATTGCATTAAAGATCTTTGCTAACTCATTCATAAACGCAATGTTAACGTCACGTTGAGAGTTCTCAATAATCTTTGAGGCTTCAGCTACTTTGATAGAAGGAGCTTTATGTGTTCCATTAATAAGAACTGCATTATACACATTATCTACCAAGTCAGCAATCTCTGGAGTAGAACCAGATGTTACCTTTTTAATTTTCTCTACCGTATGTTCCTTATCACCTGGATTAATTCGCTCCGGAGAATAACCAGCAAAAAAGTCTTTGTTAAATGTCAAGCCAGAAACTTTCTCTACTACAGGCAAACATTCTTCTTCCGTTACACCTGGATACACTGTTGACTCATAAACAACAATATCTCCCTTTGAAATAACTTTACCAACAGTTTCACTTGCACCCCAAAGAGGCTTCAAGTCTGGACGATTATTTACGTCAACAGGCGTTGGTACAGCTACAACATAAAAATTACAGTCTTTAATATCCTCAAGATTAGTTGTACATACAAATCCATTTTTTAAAGCAGACTGTAATAACTCATCAGATACTTCTAAAGTTGCATCATGAGCAGCCATTAACGCATCAACACGACTCTGATTCATATCAAAACCAACAGTCTTAAACTTTGTTGAGAATAATCTTGCCAAAGGCAAGCCAACATAACCTAAGCCAATAACAGCTATTTTAATATTTTTCCACTTTCATAACTCTATTTTATTTTCAATTTTATCAGAGACAAATGATATTGGTTGATCTATTAAACTAAAAAAATAGATACTCTTATTTTATCTATTAACATACAAATCACTGAAAGTAATATAGAAAAAGACTATAATTGTACCAAATAAATAAAAATGGATGCATATAAATAATCTTCATAAAAAGGCTTCACATATATAATTTCCCGCATCAAAGGATGTTCATGTATTAAATAAATAGCAAGAGAAGAACTTGCTAAATAATTTATTAGTCTATTCTTGAAAGACAAATTCCTAAATAAACAGAATATTGATATAGAAACTATCAAAAGAAAAGGAGAATTATACACATAAGTATATGCCATAAAATGAATAAAGAGAGCATGAGACTCAGGAAGAAGATACCCCCCACCTAAAAACTATCAGAGAAACAAGAAGTATTAATATATGGAAACGACTAATAAGATACTTACTACTCGCATCTGACAAAGAAATTCTCCGAAGTCCTCCACCAACAATATAAAAAAATATGAAATATACAATATTCTTACCATCAGTAGAGATATTGGTCTTCCTTAGTAATCCAAACCAAAAGATTAAAAAAAGCCAAAAATAACTATCAAAGATTTATATTGGCGATTTGACAACTGCACAAGCAGTTTATTTACAAATGGACTTAATAACAGCAACTCTACATAAACCGTTATAAACCAATAAGAATTACCACTTATAGGTAACAAACTTTTTAAAAATATCAATAGGAGATCCGAGATTAAAAAAATATAGACAGCTAATAAAGTTAACAATAAAGAATAGAATATTACTTGTAATATTAAACTTATAAGTGCTTTTTATTCGTAATTTGATACCAAAAGTAGCCTGATATTAAAACAAAAAAATAATAACAGCTGTATGAAATATGACATCAATACAAGCAAATCCTTTTGCTACTAAATCCTGAGGGCAATTACCGATGAAATTATATGATGCATTACAATAAACAACATCAATATAATTCTTAAAAGTTCAATATTAGAATCTCTGTTTTTTTACTTACGACCATAATGCAAATAAGAATTTACTTTTTGAAAAAAATAAAACTACGTGAATTATTATCTAATACGAAATAAAAAAAGATAAGATTGTTATCAAAGTAGTTGAAACGAAAGCAATTGCAAGTAAAGACCAAATGTCACTTTGAATAAAACATTCTATAAAGAACGCTATTCCCAAAGTTATACCTCCCAGAAATGTTACAGCTAAAAATAGTATGTATAAAATAATCATAAACAGAGAAACTATTTATCTCATGCTTTAAAGTCCATAAATAAATAACACATGCAATTAAAGAAGTTATAAGATTAAATATGAAAGCATATATATAGGAATGAGTCCAAAAAACAATAAGATAAGTTATTCCAACAGACAACAAATACTCTAAGCCACAGAAGATGTTAGCATTCTTTATATTTCCCGTCGCGGTAATTGCAGTATATAATAAAGGATTAAAGCTATTAAAGAAATTTTTTTATCAATAAAATCTGACATATAACAATAGCACCTGTTGGAATTTCTTTTTAACCATAATCCCATTAAAAAAATCCATCTTAATAATAATTGGGATAGATATAAGTAGAATACAAACTGAAGAGAACTTACCACCTATTGAAATTAAATAATTCATGCGTTTATAGTCTGACTCTACATAACCTTTTTATAATTTGAGGGGTGAATGCCGTAGTTATGTTTCCTATAAAGGAATATAGCATTCCTTGAACTTGAGTAGCTATTCCAACTGCAGCGTTTATGATTGTGCCAAAGAAAAGATTAACAATAATATTAACACCTTGTTGTAAAACTGTTAACGAAACATTTCCTAACAGAGTCCATCCTGAGAATTTTAGCAACTTAGGTAATAAATCTCTATCTAATATTTTAATAAATCGACTCTCAGAGAAATTCCTTAAACAATAAATGCGATAAAAAAACTATAATGCAAACAGATATAACCATATATAGTATGCTATATAAAAATAAGATGATCAAGCATACTATAAAGTGTTATAAAAAGCTATTATAAGTTTCAAACAAGAACTTAATATTTCTATAACAGCAAATACCCCAAACCGTTCATGTGAGGTTATCAGAGAATTATACGGAACTTGTGTTATGCCCAAGGCTGTAGAAATTATGGCAGATTGGTATACCCAGTTCGCAGCAAACATTCTATCTGGACTTATAACTAATTGAGTATTAACAAACCATAGTCCAACAGTTTCAGCAACAAAAATAAATAATCCAGCTAATCCAACATGAATCATCAAAGCTGTAGAGAATGTTCTTCTGGTCTTCTCAAAATCCTTCTCACCTAAACTATATGTAATATATCGACTTGTAGCTCCACTAAGAGAAGAAGTCAACATATTTGCTAAAAACTACTATACCCCCACTAAATTATAAATACCATAATCTGATACACCCAATGCCTGCAAAACAATACGAGAAGTGTAAAAGCTTATTGCCATGCTAATAAACATGCGCATATAAAGCATACTGGCATTTTTTACAATTACTTTATTGGATGACATAAATTTATAGAAATAATATTCAGGAGAGAAAGTTGATTTTCTTTTAAAAGTATACGATTTATTTTATAAACTGAAACCTTAAAAATACATATTTAAACTATTATAATATCTCACTTATGTATTTTTACGAAAAAGAAACTATGTGAAGTAAACTTAATTTCCTTATTATCTATTAAATGATAATCAAGAAATACTAAGACCATAAAAGATAATTATTCCTCTTCTTAGGAGAATTCTTATAAATGATTCCGAAGTAATCGGACACATTATCCGAAGGCTTCGGACAGATTGTACGAAACTGTCGGACAAAAGATAAATAATGATTTACTATGAATGAATTAAAAGACTTTTATAATTTAACTGAGTCTATTTTTTTATTCGTGAAAAAGATAATGATTCAAATGTTCTGTCGTAACGAGGTGCATCATAGCCATATTTTTTTGAATATAGCTTTAACTTCTTCTGCCATCCGATATGTAAAGAGGTAGCCATTCTCTGCATTGCCGTAACGATAGAAATTACTACGCCCTCGAAAATATGAATAGATCTCATTGCGGAGACTTGGTAAATCCTTGCGCCTTACCTCGTCAAAGAAATGAATGAAACCTGCATAACAGGTGACGAGAGTCTTCGCATGAAACATTCTGCAACGACCATTGATAAGGTTTTTCGGGCATAAGTGCCGAGGGATAGATTGCATCTCCCCATGTATTGGAAGCTGGTTGTAACTTGAAATATAAATGGTGAAGACAATCTTCTCTCACTGCACAATTCTCCAGAAAGCAAGCTTCATAACGCTTTGGGAAAGTGTCTAAGCTCAGCAATTCGTTTGTTTCCATTGGGCTAATCATGATATTAAGATACTCTTAGATTAGATAAGGGAAAAAGAAGAGAAACGAGAGGGAAGAGGCAAGAATAGTGACGATGAGTAAGCCACATAATGTTAACAGCTGTATTATGCTACGAGATAGAGATATCATCTCCTCCCTACAAACAATGAATAGCTTGCAGGTTGACACCTATCACGGATCCTCCACATAAGAACGAAAGCGCAAGAATAATAGACGTGGTACAGTAATAATCGTTAGCTTAAACAATAACCTGTGCTGGTCAATTCAGTAGATGGGTTTCGCTCGCAGAATCACTTTTGTTAATAGTTCTAATTCCCTTTTATTATCAGTGCAAATTTATATAAAATCTTCGAAAAGAGAAAAGAATATCAGTGGAATAATCTTATTAGCAAGTGAAAAATTATGGGAAGTACAGATGATATTCCCTGTTTGAGATAGAATAAAAGCACACACAAATCAGCTATTTAGAGAAAAAAATAACTAACTTTGCATCCAAACCATTTACCCTAAGGAATGAAAAGGATTCTATTGATTACAGCCATTTTGTTTATGGCATTAACGAACGGGCAGGCACAAGTGCTGAACAAAGATAACACGAAGCAGATTGGGCAGGCAGTTAAGGAGGGCATCAAGGATGTAAAAGATGCTATCGTACAAGATACTAAGCCAACTGGCGAGCATGAACAATGGGACATCTATGCTGCACCTAAGCTTGGTCTGAATCTATCTAACCTACCAGGCATTGACGGAAAGGTCAAGTTAGGGCTTGTTGGGGGAGCTTATGTGGAGGTGTTCCTAGCCAAAAATATTGCCATAGATGTTGAGATGCAATACAGCCATCAAGGTTCATCAGGCGTTTATCGCACCATTAACACTACCAACGCATCGGGCGTACCAACGTCTCAGAAATATGGTCCATACGACTTTAAGTTAGATTATATCAACACCAATTATATTGTGCGTTGGTATCCCTGGATAGACCTCCCCGTGAGTTTCACAACAGGTATACACGCAGGCTATATTATCAGTGCTAAAAGCGAAAACTGGATGATGGCACGAAGCATAACCTAAAAGACTATATATATAAAGGTGATGTAGCAATCCCATTTGGTGTTAGTTATGAATGGAGCCAATGGCAGATTGAAGCACGCTATAACCTCTACTTTAGGAAGCTCGCCCGCAATGCTGAAGCTCAAGAACTCATGCGAAATGCTCGCAATAATATGTTCGAGGTAACACTGGGCTACAGGATTAAAGTGCTATAATATAATAAGGTGAGAACAGCTATCCTCATACTTCTCTCTACCCTTTCGATCAATGTGACAGCAGAGGTGAATGACTCGCTCTCCATTGCGAAGATGGGGATAGAGTTCCGCTATATCCCTGCACAAACGCTCACTTTAGATAAGGAGCCACGTATCTGGACTAAGACGAAAGACACGCATTCTTGGGCTACACAAATAAACGTTACGCCTACGAAGAATGCGTATGCACACGACTATAACTACCCCACTTTCTCATTCGGTTTGCGCTATCATCTCAACCATGGTACAACCATGCACAGAGATGATCCATGGGGCGAAGCACAGCCTGTAAACTATACCAGTAAGCTGGGGAACTTCCTCACCTTATATGGTACTTTCAACCGACCACTCTATCGAAGCAAGCACTGGCAATGGGGATATTATCTAGGAACGGGTATTGCCTACACGAGCCTTAAATATAATCAGAAGAACGATATAGATAATGAATATATCGGCTCACACCTAAATATCTATTTCAATGCTGGCTTGTACGGACAAGTCAAGATTGCGAAAGAATGGAGCGTAAAGGGCGGATTAGACTTCGCACATCATAGCAATGGGGCTATGGCACGACCCAACAAAGGCGCAAATTACTTCGGTCCGTTCGTAGGACTTGTTTACGAACCTCAACAAGCCACAAGCCCCATTGCGAAACGTAATACTGAAGCCACTAAGCCCTTTCAAAAATATTGGTTCACTGAGTTTACCCTCGGACTCGGTGGAAAGACATTACTTGAGGAATGGTTACAAACTCAGTTCAATACCCCTCAAGGACAGCCTGACTATCGTAAAGAACATTTTACTTATTACGGAGCTTACTCCTTTCACACACATCTCCTCTATCGTTATGCTCGCCGTTGGGCATCGGGGGTAGGCGTCGGATTATTCTACGGCGAATATGCGCATCGGATAGCAAGAATGGATAAAGAAAACGGACATACTGACGAGAAACATAGTCCGTGGTCAGCAAGCATCGAGGCACGTCACGAGGTTTACTATGGGAATGTTTCCGTTCGCCTCACACTCGGTTATTATCTTTACCGACACATGGGATATAGTGCCAATCACGGACTTGAATATCCTTATCACGAGCAAGTGGGTGTCTTCTATAGTTTCCCTAAGCTAAAGGGCTTAACACTAGGATTCAGCGTGAACGCACATGCCACGAAAGCCGACTTTACAGAACTACAACTGTCCATACCTGTTAGGTTATAACTTTCTCCCACCCCTCTCCTTCGAGGTTGGAACACCTAACAGAACATAGGCTTTACCTAACTATGAGAAACAACCTATAACACAAGGTATTAGAATCAATTACATGAGATACAGAATCGACCAATAGGAGGTAACAAAAATGACACATACGTGTTACGTGATTTACTCGTATGTGTCACCATGGTTAACACATACGTGTCACGCACGTGACTCGTATGTGTCATTGAGACGTCAGCCTAGAAGTGAATTAGCGAACAAACAACTCGCATACTTGTCAACACGTCTATCTCGTCAACTTCAACACCATCACTTCCATCCAACTAATCACTCGTCTACTCGTAAACTTGTCTACTTGTCAACTTCCTCAAAACTTATATCTAAAGTCAACACCTAGCTGGAAAGGATTACCGCACTGGGCAAATGTAAACTTATTACCCGTAGCAGCACTTTGGACAGCAAACGTGTTATACTTCGTGTCAGTCAGATTACGAACCCAAAGGTTCACGTGCAACTGCCCGAAGTCGGCATCAGCATGTGCGCCCAATACAGCATAGAAGTTCTGTCCTATCATATTCTGCTCATCCCAATAAGTCTTGCCCTGTGCCGAGAGGTTCAAACCTACAGTCACACTACGTAAATGGAAACGATAAGAGGCATCGAGCAAGGCGGCTGGGTCAACGTCAATACGATAGTCAGCACTTGCGCCCAATGTATGTTGTGGGACGAAAGGCACTTTCTTATCTTTGTAATTCACCTTATTGCCACCAGCGACAGAATCGGTATACTCATCGAACTGGGCACTTGTAAAGCCATAACTAAGGGCATAGGACAAACGATTATCAAGCGCACCACCTCGAAGTGTCGCCTCTAAGCCACACGAATGACTACGGCCTGCGTTTGTCATAACACGTCCGAAACCATAATTACCAGCCATTACCGAGAGTTGTTGATTACGAATCTGCATGTAATAAGCTGCTAGGTCAAGATGAATTTGATGACCTAAGAGGTTGAGGTGAGCACCTACCTCATAGTTCCAACTCGTCTCGGGCTTATATTCTATCGTCTTAGCGATTCGCTTATAATAAGCCTCATCATGCTGAATATCCATATCAGCACGTGCCTTTGTGCGGCTTGTGATGTTTCAGCCTGCAATATATCAGAGAACATTTGGAAATTATATCCGCCAGCACGATAGCCCTTAGACCATGTGGCATATAGGTTACTCCCGTCATCGAAACGATAAGTTAGTCCAACCTTTGGTAGTAATTGTTTGAAATGATTACCCTCATGGTGATTCAACGTTGATGTGATTACAGGATTAATATTCACGCCTAGCACGTGCTCTTGCAATGCGACACGAGCTGAAGTCGCATAGTCTATCGTCATATGCGAATAGTCATAGCGCAAGCCGAGCGTCGCTCTTAGGCGATTGGTGAGGTCGATATTGCTCTCATGATAGACGCCAAAGTTAAATGTTGGTGTACGGAAAACGCCTGGGACAGGTTCCATCGTCATATTTATGGAAACGCCTCCGGCACGTGCAATATTAGTAGCTACTAGCGTGCGAGCCGCTAGCATAGCCGCTTCTTCAGACATACCACGTGCTATGAAACTAGGCACCATACCACGTGCCATAGCATTGAGCATTCCGTTATAAGCATAGTCCGTTATCTTCTTTGACAGGGCTGCATTCATATCCTTATCGAAGTAGATGGGCGCCATCGTCTTCAACCATTGATAAGAACCAAAGGCACCGAATGTCCATTGCCATTTGCCGTTTCTATTACTCTTCACTGATAGTTCCTCAGTAATGCTATTACCATGCTGACGCTGGGTAAGATGGAGGAAATCTTGTGGGAGATAATCAATATCCATTAGCATATTGTCATGGAGGAATTGCCAGGAAGTCATGCTATTCACGTCAAATCCATTACCAGCATACTTGATTCCCATTCCTGTATTCAGCATATTACGTCTGTAATAGCTCTGTCTGTTCTGATTGGGCATTTGTGTGCCAGCTTTCATAGCATATAAGGGCGAGGTAAGGGGGGCAGATGCAATCTCTTCTTTTGACACGAGTTGTCCGTAAGGGAACCCATTTTGGTGAGTGTATTGATAGTCGGCAATCCAATCAAACATCCATCTGTCTGACGCTTTCCACATAAAGCGTCCCTTGCCTCCGAACTCATTGATAAGGTCGGCACGAGTTCCGTCAAATTGGTTTCGGAAGAAGCCATTTTGTCCACCATAGAAAGCTGATAAAGAGAAGGCACGCTTGTCATCGAGCTTCTGATAATGGCTCAGTTCCACCTTGCGCAATAGCTTTGTGCCGAGCGAGAACTTAACATCTGTGCCCTGATACTGGAATGGGTTACGACTATACATACGAATGAGTCCGCCTTCTGTATTCATTCCATAAAGCGTTCCTTGAGGGCCATGCAACACGTCGACACGGTCAATATCATAAGTGTGGAAGTTAAAAGCGCTCTTATTCAATATCGGCATTCCATCAACATAAATACCAACAGCTGGTGAGTTCACACGAGAACCGATACCACGCATATAAATAGAGGAAGTGTAACGACTTCCATATTCAGGCATAACGAATGACGGGACAAAGGTGGATAGATGGCGAGCGTCCTGCACATTTAATTGCTGGAGTTGGTTTCCATCGAAAGACGTACTACTCAAAGGCTGTTGGCGAAGTCGATAGACCTCTTTCGGTTGATTGATTACCAATACCTCATCGATATCATAAACCCGAGAGGTATCACCTATTGCTATGGTATTATCAGCATGAACTCCTACTGACAAGCCTGTTGCTATCAACAAAGCTAAGCTAAACTGGTATTTAAACATATCTTTTTCGCTTTCTTACGTTTAAGTATTATTTCACTCTGCAAAGATAGAGAGAATATATATATCACACAATCCTAATTTATTAGGATAACTTATTCATTCATCGCCCCACAATGCGGACAACGCCCCTTACGATGTAAGCGAGTCCCGCAATTCCCACAATAATAAGTCTCACTACTCCTTCGTAAATACATCCGAAAGGCATAATAGATATAAACGACAAGTAGGATATAACCTATGTAATATAAGGTGAGAACGGAGAAGATGATATAATTAACGGCACATACGGCGGATAATCCCACTAAGATAGAGTATGGCATCACCCGACTTCAATAAACGGCGCACATCGTCAATAGTCGCTATGGCGATGATCAGCATTGCCCATACTAAGCCCAGGAAGATATTAAGAAGTAAGGGCTGGGAGAAAGGGTTGAGGGATGGGTGGAAATAGAATTCCCTCCACGTTTCTGGGGCAAAAAGTTGTATGCTAGCATAGAAGGCCGCTGATAATGCCACTACTACAGCTAGCAATGTAGGATAGAAGGAATTGATGTCATTGAAGTGGACAATATGCGCATTACGCTTTAATATCTTACGTGCCAAATAGCCCACACCTATGATAGAAATAATAATCATAAAGATGAGCAAGTGGATGTTAGAGAAGGTGGAGATAAACTGGGATATGGGGTCGTCAGGGGTTACCTGCTTCAAAAGACGCCCTTCATGTATCCATCCAAAGGCGTAATCTTCAGTCGCTATCTGAACCCATACAGAATCATTCTTATCGTCAGGAAGAATACGAATATCAGCCACAACAATCCCCTTACCCTCATGCACGGCGAACGAATCAGTCTTCATTCGATTCACGGCCTCTTCGGGTTGTTGGCGTATAAGCATAAGTGAATCTGAGCTGACCACAAAGTTAAAGCCTTGCGAGTAATGGTGTTTCACACGGAAAGAAAGCGAGTCAGCCCCACTTATAGAGCCTTGCCAATCATCCTCCGTACTATCTTTTTGCTTTGAAAGAGAGTCGCCTCCAGCCTCTAATCTACGTGTAATCTGTGCCTCTTGAATACTGTCTGGTAATCGGAAGGAAGAGGGTGTCTTCTTATGATAACAGCCTGTTATCATGAGTGTCACACTAAACAGGAAGACGATCAATATCGGATAATATCTTCGCATATTATGAGAATGTTTGGGGTTAAAGGTTAGATGAAACGCACTTACTCTACATCTGGATGGATATTCATTTGGCAATCCTTACAATCAAACTCTAGGCGAAAACGACGCTTATCTGGTAACTCTAAGTAGAGAGGTTCACGCCATGTGGGTTTCTTTCCTCCACGTTTCACACAATAGCCTAACGAATAACGAATACAATGACGGCATTGCATGAGTAAGGCATCCTCCACTTGTCCACGTTTCACTTGTACGCCTTGTGGGTGTTGATTCTCGAAAGCCTCATCGGGTTTTGTTAATCCTTGTTGTTCGTAAAACTTACGGGCGACATCGTTAGAGATATTGTAAAGGTAAGGGAATGCCTGATATTGACTAGGGTTAGCCTCTCTCACAAACTTATAGGATTGCGCCTTATCACTATCCAATCTTGTCGTTCTGTGAATGGTGATACGCTTTCTTTCCTGTATCTTCTTGTCTAATTCTGTTATCAATGCACGACGCAAATCAGCAAGTACACTACTAGGAATAAAGCATTGCTCCACCCCATCTTCAAGTCTAACATCCGAGCATTCATAAGCCGTGTTTCCGAGTTTTGTCAACTGACGAACGATATTATCATGTTGAGGTTTCTGGGCTTGTTGATGATCGAAACTAATAAGTGTTTCGGCACTTAATGTATCTTCCATCCCATCATCAGATACGAGCTTCCCCCTTAATATAAAGCCATTATCCGTAAGCCCGAAAATCATTACAATAGGGATTTTACGGATAGCCGTAGTACCACTCAACTCCTTATCAAAGGCTTGATCTTGATTACGATACAATGCCATACCAGGCTTTAAGCCATGTGGCATCTTGTAGGGATAAAGGCGATTACCCACGGCTCGATTCACACGAAAACCATGGAGGACTATTGGAGAGTTGACGGGTTGACGAGTTGACGAGTTATTGGAACCATGAACTTGTCGACTTGCCCTCTTGTCCTCTTGTTCACTCCCCAAGAAACACAATCCATCGCCATTAGCAAAACTTGACGTACCAGCCACATTAAAACTATCACGCCTAATCTCTTTCACCGTACCTACAAACTCGCCTAAGGCTTTTGGCGTATCAGGGGAGAAGATATCAGCCTGTCGACCATTTAAGAAATAGCTCGTATATCCACGATTAAAGGTCTTCTTTAGGTTAGGCGTAAACGAATAAGCCACACGCCCTAAAGAGGCACGACGAAACTCACGAGGATGTTGGCGGATAATCTCATCAATGCGTTGGCTATAAGCCGAGACCACATTCTTTACGTAATTTATATCTTTCAGTCTTCCCTCTATCTTAAAAGCACAAGCCCCTGAACGCATTAGTGTCTCAAGGTTATCTATCTGACTCATATCCTTCAATGAGAGAAGATGACGCTGGTGTTCTATGGTTTTCCCGTCTGAATCCTTCAAGTCAAACGCTAAACGACAAAACTGAGAACAAGCACCACGATTGGCTGAACGCCCAAAACAATATTGTGAGGCATAACAGATTCCACTATAACTCACACATAATGCGCCATGCACAAAAGTCTCTAACTCCAGATTGGGCAAACGTTTATGTATCTCACTGATTTCTTCAACTGATAATTCTCGAGCCAAAACAATGCGATCAAAACCCTGCTCGCTCAACCATTGAGCTTTCTCCCATGTACGTGTGTCACATTGTGTACTGGCGTGGAGAGCTATCGTATCAGGCACTATCTCCCTCACCTTACTCATCAATCCCATGTCTTGCAAAAGGAAGGCATCAACGCCAACATTCACCAACTCACGGACTAAAGCAAGCGTCTCTTCAAACTCTTCATCATAGATAATCGTATTGATGGTCACATGAACCGTGACGCCATAACGATGAGCATATTCGCATAACTACCAATATCCTCAACACTATTACCAGCCGATTGACGTGCCCCAAATCGAGAGGCACCGATATATATGGCATCTGCTCCATGGTCAATAGCGGCTATTCCACATTCAAGATTCTTGGCTGGGAGCAAGGAGTTCAATAGAGCGACTCCCTCCAGCTATACCAGAAGTAAAAATGAGAGGAATAAATATGACTTTTTATCTTTTATCATTATAGATTACGCTTTTAAAGGGGTATTATATTGAGAAAAAAACCCTACTCTATTTCCTTCTACTCACTAAAGGGGTGGCAATCAGCTTTACCCAATTCATAAATAGTAGGTTAGCGTGGGCACGCCAAGTGACAAGTGGACCTTTCATTGGATCATCCTCACGATAATAATGCTTTGGAATCTCTACATCATCACGCTTACCAAGGTCACGATGATACTCCCTATCTAATGTATCAGGGCATACTCCAAATGACCTGTGATAAAGAATTCATACCTATTACGTGACCTTACAATAGAAACCCCACTCTCCTTTGATTCGGCAATGATTTCGAGGGTCATCAACTCGCTCAATATCCTCACGTCTTATCTCCGTATGACGACTCTGAGGCATACGAAAGACATCATCAAAACCACGAAAGAGAGGCAATTCAGGCTTTAAAGGAATCGTAGGGAAGATTCCAAACATCTTCTTGGATAAAGGATATTTCGGGATGTTATAGAAATGATAGAGTCCAGCCTGTGCCGACCAACAGATGTAAAGCGTTGAACGCACATTCTCACGAGCCCAATTAAATATCTCCTGTAGTTCTGTCCAATAGTCCACCTCCTCGAAACTCATTCCTTCAACAGGTGCACCAGTGATAATCAAACCATCAATCTTCTCCTTACTGAGTTCTTCAAGCGTATGATAAAAACGATTGATATGTTCCGCAGGCGTATGTCTGGAAGTATGGCTCTTGAGCTTCATAAAACTGATGTCCAACAATAGCGGACTATTAGAAAGAAGGCGAATGAAATCAGTTTCAGTCGTAATCTTAAATGGCATAAGATTGAGTATGACTATGCGAAGTGGATGATAATCATCCTCCCTTACAAGCCCATCCTCTATGTTGATATGCTCACGCTTTAATATGTCTATGGCTGGAAGTCCATCAGGTAATCTTAATGGCATAAATCCTGTTCTTCTATTAGGAGTTTTCCTACTCCTATATCACTTACAAAAAATCAGATACAAAGATAGTGATTAATTACCAATTGAACAAATACATCAGACAAATAAGGAAAACAAGAGAGATTAAATAATATAAAACCCACGAATAAAAGTAGAAGGCAAACTTCCTTATCTATTCACATTTCACAAATCCTTCATCAAGTAAAAAGTCCCCTCTGATTGGAGGGGACTGAGTCTATTACGTTTTAATATGAGCAAACGATACGTATGCCCTACATAAACTTATATCACAAGTTTCGTTTACCAAAGTTTCAGACGTTCGTTCTCTGGGATGAAGAGCTTATCGCCCTCCTTCACGCCGAACGCCTTATACCACGCATTGATATGAGGAAGAGCGCCATTCACACGCCACTCACCAAGAGAGTGAGGATCACTCTTCACACGACTACGAATCTCGGCTTCTGTAATATTGTTTGCCCATACACCAGCATAAGCGATGAAAGAAACGTTGTTCTGGAGTAAAGCCCATGATAACCTTACCTTTCTTGGCTTCTGGCGTCTTCTCGAAAAGCATTGAAAAGCCACCTCAAGACCACCATGGTCAGCTAGATTCTCACCCAATGTGAGCCTACCATTCGCATGAAGATCAGGCAAAACCTTGATAGCACTGAAGAAGTCAGCATACTTTCCTGTACGTGCCTCAAAGTTCTTTACCATCCTCTTCTGGTCCACCAGTCTGTCATATTACCATCCTTATCATAATGGCGTCCTTGATCATCAAATCCGTGTGTCATCTCATGTCCAATCACCACACCGATGGCTCCATAATTGAAGGCATCATCGGCCTTAGGGTCAAAGAATGGATACTGAAGAATACCTGCTGGGAAACAAATCTCATTTGTCGTAGGGATTATAATAAGCATTCACCGTTTGTGGGGTCATCAACCATTCATCCTTATCAACAGGCTTACCAGCTTTCTCTTGAATAGTCACGTTAGCCCAGAACTTACGACATGCTTGAACATTATCATAAAAAGACTTTGACGGATCTATTGTAAGTTTACTCAAATCTTTCCACTTGTTAGGATAACCCACCTTCACATAGAAGGTAGAGAGCTTTCTCAAGAGCGGCTTTCTTTGTTGGCTCACTCATCCAATCCTGTGCTTTAATACGCTCAGCAAGGCTCACCTGTAAGTTCTTAACTAATTCCTCCATACGTTTTCTTACTTGACGCTGGGAAATAACGCTCACAATAAATACGTCCAAGTGGCTCGCCCATTTGTTCTTCCACTTGTCGTGTGGCACGTTTCCAACGAGGATAATCCTCCTTGGTTCCACGCATGGTCTTACTAAAGAAGTTGAAATATTCAGCACGTACATTATCACTCAAACAATTAGCTGATGACAAGATTGCATCCCATTCCATTCGTGCACGAAGTTCATCTGCATTACCAGTAGATGCCAGTTTATCAACGCCAGCGAAGAATGAGGGTTGTCCAACCACCATTGTTTGAATATCCTTAGTCTGTATACCTTCAGCATTTGCCAATGATTCCAGAGGAAGATTAGGATATTTCTCCTTGAACTCATCAAGCGTCATCTTGTTGTAATTTGCCTCAACATCACGTAATTCTGTATTACTTTTTGAAATCAAAGCTAACATTGTTTCATAACGCATAATGGCATCACGACGTGCCTGAGCCTGTGTGTCAGAGAATCCAAAGAGTCGGAACATATTGACAATAAACTGGCGATAAGCATTACGAATCTCGCTCGTGGCTTTATCATTATCCAGATAATATTCCTTCTGACCAAGTGTTAAACCTCCTTGACCAAGATTTAATATGTTCTGTTTAGCATTCTTTTGGTCGGCATCAAAACCATATCCAAAGGGTACACCATATCCAAAAGTGGCATACTTAATCTGAAGATTACGAAGATCGGTCAACGTTTTTGCATTCTCCATTTCGTCCAACAGAGGTTTAACAGGACTTACACCTTCCTTATTACGACGAACCGAGTCCATAGCGAGCTTATAGAAATCGCCTAACTTTCTCTCTACCGAACCTTCCTTGCCCTGCTTTTTGAGCAAGTCTGTAAGGATTGTGTTAATCCGCTTATTATTGTTCTCCTGTAACTGGTCGAACGAACCAAAGCGTGAGAAAGCGCCAGGAAGGGGATTGAGCTTCTGCCATCCACCTGTGGCAAACGTAAAGAAATCATCAGCCGGACGTACCGACTTGTCGAGATTTTCAGCCTTGATACCTGCCTGACCCTGTGCCATAGCAATAAAGGGGACAGATGCAAGGAGCATCATTGGTAAAAGTTTTTTGATACGCATAGTAAAAATATTTTTAATAAAATTAAAGCCTCCCCCGACCCCTCCGAAGGAGGGGAGTATAGGAAACGATTTGCTCGCAAAGAGCTAAATGAGGTTATAAGCATAACACAAAATATCAAAGGAAACACCATAGCTAACCATAGCTAGTTTACGGCTCCCCTCCTTTGGAGGGGTCGGGGGGAGGCTTCCAGAGTTTCCAACTCTTCCGACAGTATGAGCCATCGTTCGTTTTCCTCATCAAGTTCGCGCTGGAGGTTGGTGTATTCTGTCACAAGCTCCATGTTCGAGGCATTTTCTGGTGTCATCAATAGATCATCCAATTCTTTCTTACGTGCCTCCAACTTGGCAATCTTGCTTTCGGATTCCTCCACAGCACGTTGAGCTTTACGAATCTTCTTCTGTATCTCTTTGCGTTCAGCGTAAGATAAGGCCTCACCAGAAGCCTCCCCCAACCCCTCCGAAAGGAGGGGAGCTTCCTTTCTGCTATTATTAGATGATGTCAACGAGAGGTTCTCTGCACTCTCCCCCTTTCGGGGGAGCTGGAGGGGGCTTTTCAACCAATCATAGATTCCCCCTAAATGCTCTCTGACTTTACCTCCACCAAACTCATAGACCTTACTTACCAATCCATCGAGGAACTCACGATCGTGACTCACGATAATTGCCGTACCGTCAAAGGCTTTGATGGCTTCCTTCAACACTTCCTTTGAGGCGATATCAAGGTGGTTCGTTGGCTCATCAAGGATAAGAAGGTTCACAGGCTCAAGCAAGAGTTTGATCATCGCTAAACGTGAACGCTCACCTCCAGAAAGTACTTTGACATACTTCTCTGACGTCTCTCCACCGAACATAAAGGCACCGAGCAAGTCGTTTATCCTCAGACGCATATCGCCTGTGGCGACCCTATCAATCGTTTCATAAATCGTAAGGTTCTCATCTAATAATTGTGCCTGATTCTGTGCGAAATAACCTATCTGTACGTTATGACCTATCTTCAGCGTACCATCAAAAGGAATCTCGCCCATGATACACTTCACAAAAGTAGACTTACCTTCACCATTCTTACCGACGAAAGCCACTTTCTCTCCTCGTTTGATAATCAGGTCGCCCCCCTCAAACACCGTCTGACCTGGTCCATCACTATGCAATCTATTGGGATAAGTCTTCCCTAAGCCCTCAGCAATGATTGGATAGTCTCCACTTCTCAGACATGGAGGAAACTTCAGACGCATAGCTGAATTATCCACCTCGTCCACTTCTATTGGCACAATCTTCTCCAACTGACGAATGCGTTGTTGAACCTGTACGGCTTTGGTGGCTTGATAACGGAAACGCTCAATAAATGCCTTTGTATCGGCAATCTCCTTCTGTTGGTTCTCATACGCACGAAGCTGTTGTTCACGACGTTCTTTTCTAAGCACGAGATATTCGTCATACTTCACACGATAGTCTTCCACATGCCCACAGGTTATCTCCAGTGTACGATTCGTGACATTATTGACAAATGCTCGGTCATGACTCACAAGGACAACCGCCTTAGCACTCTGTGCAAGGAATTGTTCCAGCCATTGGATAGACTCAATATCAAGGTGGTTCGTTGGCTCATCCAGTAGGAGTACGTCTGGACGACGGAGAAGAATCTTTGCCAATTCAATACGCATACGCCATCCACCAGAGAACTCACGTGTAGGACGATCAAAATCATCACGTGTAAAACCTAAACCTGTCAAAGTACGTTCAATCTCTGCCTCATAATTCTCGCCTCCCATCATCATATAGCGTTCGTGCTCAGTCGTAAAGCGTTCAACGAGTTCGGCATAGCTATCACTCTCATAGTCAGTACGCTCGGCCATCTCCTGCTCCATCTTCTTGAGCTTCTCCTCCATCTTCGTCTTATCAGCAAAAAGCCTTACGTGTCTCCTCCTTCACCGTTGTATCGTCAGAAAGTTTCATCACCTGTGGCAGGGTATCCAATCGTCAAATCATTGGGTACTGATACAGCACCACTTGTTGGTTTCTGAAGACCACACAAGATTTTTCAACATCGTCGATTTTCCAGCACCATTCTTTCCAACTAAGGCTATCCTATCTCGTTCATTGATGACGAATGAAAACATCCTTAAACAATGGCTTCACGCCAAATTCCACCGTCAGTCCGTCTATTGATATCATTTCTAATCTCTTTCCTAAATGTTCTTTTGCAAAGATAATACATATTTCTGAGAACTAAAAAAATGCAAGAAGACAAAACATTGTATTCTATCTACATACTAAGGAATAATATTAAAGGGTATTTCTTCCTATCAAGGAGGGGCTTTTTTTGTAATCAAAAGAGGCTTAATGCCTTTTAATTAGATTAATTAGAGTATGAAATACAATCGGGGAAATTATACAATGAATATAGATTACAAAATATTGCTTCAAAGGAAAGTACTGAATACGATAAGTTTCAGACTATCTTCTCTCCATATTAACGTATTTTAAATTGCCCCATATTCACACTGAATTGTAAGCCTTTCTCCGTACTGATAAACTCTGGGGCGTATGCACATTGAGCCGTGATGGTGCCCGTCGTATAAGTTCCTGAACGATCAAGATAATACTCCTGTTCTATTACATGCACGCCCTTGGGTAACATTCCGATAAACAAGTTAGTGCAATTATCTTTGACATCTAAATAATAAGAACAATCTCTACCATATCGATACCCACTCGTCTTATCAACAGGTTCCATACAAGCGGCACGATTATCAATAATTTGTACAAAATCGAGATCACGTGTACTAGTAAGCGTTATGCGCACTTTCACATGACTCCCCACCTGTAAAGCCCCAGCTTGTAAGGGGATGATTTCTCGCTTGACCTGCAATTCGCCCTTCGGGGCTTTTATGTCCTTGACGGATTGAATGGATTGAAAATAAAGGGCTCCAAAGCTGATATGAGTAGGTGAAACAGATTGAGAATCAGACGTTAATTCTGTTCCATTATATTTATCATTCAACCATAATCGTCCCTCACCTGACAAAGAAATATCTCTTATTCCGTTCAATTTATCAGCACTGAAAAGATGCGTTTCTGTATCTCTAAACGTAGGAGCATCTGTAAGAGATTTTCCATTCAAGAAGGCGTAGATTGCATTCGCACTATTGATGGTCGTCAACCAGTATTGTGTGCGCTTTTCCTGCAAGAGCCATTGTTTCATTTGGGCAATCGTAAGACGATCTTCTGGCGTTATCATTTGTAGGGCTTCAAGAGCCGACACGTGGGATGGAATCTTGTAATCGAGCCATGAATACCCAGCACGCTGACTATCATAATAACGTCCTTTGAATTGGTCATAAACCGTGTATTGCTTCAACGTCTCTGCAAGCTGGCGGGCTTCTTTTTGCTCACCATAGTGATAAAGAAGGATGGCTGATTGTGCCAACGAATAGATATCATACGTGGAGACGTTTTTCTTTAAACTCCGTATAAGTTTTTTACCATATTTTGTGAGCGTCTCCTTTGCGCCTCGCCCATCTAATGCGCATAGGTAAAGTTCCTCTAAGTCGGTCTTTCCCTGTGCTAAATAATGAAAACCTTTCTCCATCATCTCATCAATAGTTCGCTGGTGCCCAATCATAGCGTTAAGGCGAACAAGAAGTTCCATGACGGTCTCGGTGACCCACCGATTACCCGACATTCCCTTAAACCAAGCCCATGAGCCATCTGATTGTTGGAGTTCACGCAATCGTTCTGTCAAGTCTTTTCTCATATTCCGACATCTTTGCTTCGTTTAGGAAATCAACTAAAGCCAACTTCTGTTCGGTTTCTTTTTTTGCCGTCAAAGTCCACGGAGTTTCTTGTAAAGACAAGGATTTTAATTCTTCATTTTTTTCAAGATTTGATGTAAGATGTTTTCTTTCCACACTATCTCTCACCTCAAACAAATTTGGATGAGCCTTTGCCAATTCATGTCCCAGTCTTGTGGTATAATACGCCATAGCCTGACAGATCGCACATCCATCCACAGGATGGGTGTAAGCGTGTAAGGCATCAATAATCATTGTCTCGGGATGCTTTGTATATTCCACCCGCAAACAAGGATAGATACCCTTATGCTCACTATTTGTCGGGAAGAGCTGATGGGGGTGGAATGTCAGTTTTTCATTACCAACAAGTGTAAAAGGAATTGCTTGTGTAATGAGTTCTTTATTATCTAACACAGGGAGATAATGCTGTTCGCCATCACTCCCTTTTCCATCTGTCACTATGACTTTGCATACGAGCAAGGAGGGCGTATTATTCATTGCTGGGGTATAAGAAAAACTTACCACCTGCGTACTATCACTCTTCAGTTGGAAGGCTTGTGTCTCTGAATAGATAATCTTCTCGGTCTCTGCATTGAGGAGGATAAGGGTGGCTTTTCCATCTATATTTTTATCTGACACGTTAAATATTTTCGCACTCATACTTGCCTTATCTCCTATTCGAATGAATCGTGGGAGGTTCGTTTGAACCATCAGGTGTTTACGAGCCAATATCGATGAGCGAATCAATCCATACTTCATGTCTTGGGTATGTGCCAAGCCCATGAATTGCCAAGAGGTTACGCTCTCTGGCAAAGTGAAATTGAGCGTGACATTCCCCTCTGTATCACTCATCAGATTAGGATAGAAGAAGGCTAGTTCCGTAAAATTCTTTCTTATCGGAAGGTTGGTTAAATGTTGTAATTCTTCAGGGGAAAGTGTCAAAGAGGAGCTTGTCCTTTCTTCTGGGATATACATAGGAGAAGTAGGGGCACGTGAGCCATAAAGGGAAGAAACATGCTTTACAACGATCACACTTCCTGTAAGAGATTCTTTCTTCACAGAGCTATAACCTGTAACGACTACCTCCTGGAGTTGATCACTGTTTTCTTTCATGGTCATATCCAATCGTGAACCATAGACCTTACGCACAACACTCTGCATGCCAATGTATGAGAACTGGAGCGTCTCGCCATAGTGCACCTTCAATCGGTAATGCCCGTCAATGTCGGTCACTGTTCCTAATCCACTTCTCTCGCATGACATGACAGTCGCCCCTATGATGGGTTCTCCATCTTCACCAACAACCTTACCTTCAACGATAAGTTTTGCGCCTCCAGCTAGCCCCATATCTAAGGAAGGATAATCGTAAGTGATTGAGGGTGAGTGAGAATAAATACTCATGTAATGGTGTAATAGCTTGTCCGTCCCTAACCATTCGGCACGAACCTCGGTCAGTCGATCACCCAATGAAAACTTCCATTGATTCTCGGCAATCCCATCTAATGCCCTGTCATAGAGTGTCGCCATTAACTGGGCACGCACAGGGTGACCATCGGGTGTAGAAACTTTCAACCTCCATGTTTCTTTATCTCCTGGCACGAGTCTATCACGGAAAGTGGTCCATGAGAGATTCAAATTTTTATCATCGAGCCGACGATTAATCGTTTGATAAAAACTAAGGAATTGACCATCTACATAGTAAGCATAACAAATGGTAATACCATCCCCATATTCAGGACGATAATTAAATGTGCGACTGACGATGGTATCGCTCAATTCTAAGGTTCCATTTTCTAATGTTTTTTCAGGGGTAAAGATGGAATAAAGCACGTGGATATTTCTCTTGCTCGTGCCGACATAAACTTTTACAGAAGAATTATCACCTTCTCCAAAATCAGAGCCTGTGGCATAGAACCACCCATTCATCTCTTCACACGGACGCTTATCATTTTCATCAAAGAGAATGAACGAATAACGAGCCGTATCGCCTTCACAAGTCGCTATGAGCTCATTCCGACCTTTCTTTACATTTGCAGGCAAAGGTAGGGTGATAACACCGACAGAATGATTATCAGATTTGTCCGAAGGTTTCAATGTATATGTATCACTGGTCTCACAAGATTGAACATCACTTTCATAGCCTTTCAACCAATACTTAACTCGACCTTTCTGTAATACTCCACACCTGTTTGTAAGCAAGAAACAGAGTTGGGGCAAGTGATGAAGTTCTACTCGATAATCGCCATCTGATTGAATCGTTAGATGAGCCCGTTTGTCATCGGCATAGACGGTATAATTAAACGTCTGTTGTTCACCTGTACCATCAGTAAGCGTACCATTGATTGAGAAGAAATTACGTGACACACCTGTCCTTACTGAACTATCGAGTTTCATTGGAATCAAGAATTGCCCTCTGTTATCAGTAAAGAGTGTATCTGGCTTTGTATTAGATAGATAGCTTCTATTTACAATCACCCTCGCACGTCTTACAGGTTCGCCCATCAGGTTTTGAGCCTTACCTTCTAGCGTGATACTATCGCCTAAAGCATAGTACATTGTTGGTTTGGAAATTTCAATGGTGAATGTGGGGCGTTTGTATTCTTCCACACGGAAGGAAGCCACATTCCACCCTACCCCTATCGTATAAGCACCATTGAGCGTTTTATTAGGTAAGGTGAAGGAGGTGTGTGCCGTGCCATAATCATCCGTAAAAATACTGACAGAATCAAGAATTTCTCCTTGTGGATTACGCAAGTATAGTTTTGTAAGTGCATTACTCCAAGCCTTTGTTTTTGTATGATTTATTTGATGACGTATAACCCCCACGTGGACAATCTGACCAGGTCGATAGACTCCTCTGTCAAGAAAAATATTCATGCATGTGGTATCTGCTTTGTCAAGATCATAATCACTCAATTGGTCCACATCAATGGGAGGAAGATGAGAGCCCTCTGGCGTAACAACATATAAGGAGGTGGAATCTTCATAATCATAGAGACGTAATTCGCCCTGACCATTTACGGCTATCGGTTTACCCTTATCCAACTGGATAGAAGCATTGCGAATGGGCTGATTGTCTTTTGCTCGCACGATTGCCAAACGAAGTGTATCACCAGCTTGTGGAAGGCTCATCAATCGAATGTCACTAACGAAAAACATTGTTCGCTCACCTATCGTCTTAGGATCAGTCTTCAATTCAAGAAGATACATACCAGCCTTGAGTTTTGGTAATTTAATTTCATCTCGATACTGGCGTAAACGATTGGTATTTGTCAAATTATATGTCTGTGAAAAGCATTTCCTACTATGTATCGTTTCATGCTCCACCATATCGTCTATATCATTGTCTTCCCAATTAAGATTCTTCTCTTTAATTTTTCTTACAACTACCTTTACATTGTTTACATTCTTATACACCAACGTAAGCGTTCTCTCTTCATCAGTAGACCAAAGTGAGCGTTCTTGGGCAAGAGATAGAGAGGAACGTGTCATATCAGATACCATTTGTCGAAGAATATTGACACGAGGATAAGAAATCCACTGACGAATGGCTCGCTCGGCATTAGCCAGTAAAACACTATCATCCACAAGTCCGTATTCTCGCTGGAGCTGACAATAGAGGATTGACGCCTCAGCCCCCCTCCTTAATGTCATGATAAGCCTGTGCAAGAGAATCTAACTGGTGAAGATAATTTGACTTTAAAAGACTGGCTTTATCCGTTGGCGCATTTTGTTTTAACATCTCTAGGGATGTAAAGAAGGTGGCTGGTCGATTACCTACACGCGAATAATAAGACTGAAGCGTGGAGAAATCACCCAAAGTATAGCCTATTATATGCAAGAGATCATAATGAAAATACTTGTCAATCGTATTCCCCTTTGTTTTCACACGTGTGCGCGCCAAGAGTTCGGGATGAGCCAAAGCCAGTTGAGCATACGCTTGTCCATCAGGGCTATCACTTTTCCCCAATGCACAAAGTAATGTACTATAAATGGAGGAGAGCACAGGCTCATTCCTACGCATAAGTGCTTCACGTTTTTTCAATCGTTCGGCATAAGGCAAGAGACTATCTGGAGCCCAATTCATCGTCACCATACGACGTTCAACGCCAGCATTCAGAAGGATGTCATATCGTTTTTCTTGTTCAGCTTTTAGCATTAAATCGTCATACGCTCGTATTGCATCCTGTGGTTTACTTTGTGCAATACTTTGCGCATTATTCCACATTTGTTCAATCTTCTGTGCTCTTAGACCGAGAGAAGAGAACATCAAAAGGGGTATCAATAAGCTTATAATCCTTCTCATCTTATGGTTATTTGAGTAAATAAAATTTCAATGTTGGAATACGAAAAAAGAATGACGTTTTTAGACAGAATGATGTTTTTAGACAAAATGACAAAAGAACATATTGTTTATTGACAGATTATAATTTTTAGACAGAATGACGTTTTTTAGACATAATGACAAAAGAACATATTGTTATGACAGATTATAATTTTAGACAGAATGACGTTTTTTAGACAAAATGACAAAAGAACATATTTTAATGACATATTTTGAAACACAAAACTTGGAGCATTGAACTTTAAAGGTCAATGATTCAATACGCAAAGGTAATTGATACAATGCTCAAAGATCAATGATACAATACCTAAAAAGCAATGACACAATGCTTTAAAAGCAATGTTCCAAGTTCAATGCTTAAAAGGTCAAAGCTCAATGGGCTATTACTCGTATTTCAATAGATATGCGATGTTAGCCTTCTCAAACTTATTCAATTCTCGTGGACTAACCTCATTCTTCGTTGGTCGATACCATGATTGAGAAAGGAAATATCTACGAAGACGAGCGTCTTGGAATCGACGACCATGACGCGCATAAATAGAGTTCTTCAAAACTCTTATCTGACCACGATCAAGATATGCGATGTCGTCATAAGTAACATAACGTAAAGACAAGTAATCGTATTGCGTTCCCCAAACAACACCTGGTTGATAATTACGATAGGTTGTTGTGCGTCTTGGAATAGATGGTATCTGAGCCATTGCGCTTAATGATAACAAACAGAAGGATACCATGAAGAATACTTTTCTAAATAATTTTGCTTTCATAATTACGTTTATTTTGATGACTGCACAAATATAAATATTTTATTTGAAAATAACAAGTAAACGAGTGAATAAGTAAACGAGTAGACAAGTGAGCGAGTTAACAACTCGAATACTTGCTTACTTGCATTATTAATCGTATCTTTGCGGATATAAACACCTAACACCTATGTAAAATGAAACAGAACTTAAAGAATGTGATGATTGCCGTAGGGCTTGTTTGTACGGCTCTTACAGGGCAAGCACAAACGTCGAAGGCGCATAGTGCACAGATTGTTAGTAATTCACTTATGAAACAGAGTACATTACCTTTCAATGCCCCTGATTTCAGTAAAATCAAGGGGAATGATTATCTTCCAGCTATTCGCACGGCGATTGATGAACAGAGGGCTGAGATAAAAAAAATTACAGATAATAAGCAAAAGCCAACCTTCACTAACACCATATTGGCTTATGAACGGAGTGGAAAGAACCTAGAGCGTATATCAAATATTTTCTATGCATTGGTGTCAGCTGATAAGACACCCGAAATAGAAAAAGCGCAAGGAACTATCGTTCCATTGATGACCGACTTTGAGAATGAGATTAAATTTAATCAGAAGTTCTTTCAACGTGTGAAATATGTTTACGACCATGAGTACACAAAGCTCACGGGAGAAGACAAGAAACTACTGGAAGTGGTTTATAAAAGTTTTACTCATGCCGGGGCTTTACTTCCAAAAGAGAAGATGGCTCGTATGCAGGTGATTAATAAGGAGTTAGCCACTCTCCAACAAGAGTTTGGTGATATGTTACCCAAGGCTGGAAACGAGGCCACTGTATGGGTCAACGATATCAAAGAGCTATCAGGATTGAGCGAGGCTGATATTGCCCAATGCAAGAAGGATGCAGAGAGTCGTGGTGGAAAAGCGCCTTATTGTATTGTAATTACAAATACCACCCAACAACCAATCCTTGCTAGTCTTGATAATCGTAATCTGCGTGAGCGTGTTTATAATGCGTCTATCCATCGCACGGATGGCACAGGGGCTTACAACACATTCCCTATCATTGTAAAGATTGCTCGCTTGCGTGCAGAGAAGGCTCAACTAATGGGTTATAAGAATTATGCGTCTTATTCGTTGGAGAATACGATGGCGAAAAATACAGACAATGTATATGCTTTTCTTCGTCAGATGATTGAGGCTTATCAACCAAAGTCAGAGGCGCAAACAAAGGCGATTGAAGAGTATATGAATAAACTAGTGAACAAGTTGACGGGTGAACAAGTTAATGCAAGTAACTCATCAACTTCTCTCCAACCTTACGACCGCTTCTATTATTCGGCAAAGATGAAGAAGGCCCAGTATAGCTTTCAGATGATGACGTGAAGCCTTACTTCAACCTTGACTCAGTGCTTGTGAATGGTATCTTCTATGCCGCTCATCGTGTCTATGGTCTTAGCTTCCGTGAGCGCAAAGATATCCCTACTTATAACAAGGATATGAAAGTGTTTGACGTGCTTGATGCAGATGGCAAGCAATTAGCTTTATTCTATTGCGATTACTTCCGTCGTCCAACAAAACGAGGTGGTGCATGGATGAGTGCTTTCCTCAAACAAAGTTCAGATAGAAATCAAAAACCATTAATTTATAATGTATGTAACTTTGCGAAAGCACCTGAGGGTCAACCAACGCTTTTAACGTGGGATGAGACTCAAACAATGTTCCACGAATTTGGACACGCTTTACATGGTATGCTTTCTAATTGTAAATATAATACATTGAGTGGTACTGCCGTGTCACGTGATTTCGTTGAAATGCCATCACAATTCAATGAGTCGTTCGCCAGCATTCCAGAAGTATTCAATCACTATGCACGTCATTACAAAACCAACGAACCAATGCCTGATGCTTTGCGTGAGAAGATGCTCGGTTCGCTCAATTTCCTTTCAGCTTATTCGTTGGGCGAGAATCTTGCAGCTACTTGCTTAGACATGGCTTGGCATTGCCTCTCACCTTCTGAAGTGCCGACGGCTCAAGAAGCACCAGAATTTGAAAAGAAAGTATTGTCAGAAATTGGTCTACTGAACAATCAAATTCCACCACGCTATTCCACTTCTTACTTCAACCATATCTGGGGTGGAGGCTATGCGGCTGGTTATTATAGCTATCTATGGAGTGAGGTATTAGCAGTAAATATTGCTGACTATTTTGCGGAACATGGAGCATTAACACGCAAGGTGGGTGACGACTTCCGACAGAAGATTCTCTCACGTGGAAACACTCGAGATCTAATGACAATCTTCTCCGATTTCACAGGTCTGAAAGCCCCTAACACAAAGGCTTTATTGAAGGCAAGGGGGATGTAAAAGTCTCCCTCAACCGCCTCCATCAGTAATGCTGTGTTATCGAAGTCGATAAGCACCGCAAATGCGTGGGATTGAGCATGAAGAATATTAAACAATAGAATATGAATCAAACAAAGAAAATCCTTGCCTACTTAGGTTGTATTGCGTTTACCATCTTAGGCGTATGGCTTCTTACCATAGATGACACCACAACAATGTATTCCCTTTGGAAACTAAGAGTTGCTGGCATCCTCTCCATCATCTTCTTTGGTGGAGGCGGTTTGTTTATGGCTTATAAAAAGGTAAAACTTCTCATAAACCATAAGAAAGAAATAGAATTTACCGATAGAGGGCTTTCTATCTGGGGAGCTGAGGAAATATTATGGAATGAGATTGCCGACTTCTCCCTAATACGTTTTAAAGGTAACAGGTTGATAACCATTCAGATGAAAGACCCTGAAAAGGTTATCGCAAACGAATCTTCGTGGATAAAACGCAAGACTATGGAGTATAACCTCAAGACTATCAGCGCCCTCTACTCCTTTCCTGCCTATATGATGGATGGGCAAGCTGAAGAAGTACTTGCATTGTGCAAACAGAAGTTGGCAAAACATATACCCACCTCCTACTCCTCCCGAAGGGAGGAGGGATGATTACTCCTATCTGCTAAAAGACAATATCCACTTCACTATTCAAGCCCTCCTCCCTTCGGGAGGAGCTGGAGGTGGGTATTAGAGGGGAATACTCTCTTATCCATTTAATATAATCAATAAATCTTATGGGAATGCTTTTTGTTCTTATTTTATGGGCAATCGTTCTTATAGTCCTATCTCTCATATTAGGACTGATAACGTTACCTTTCTCTTACTTCCTTTGCAAAAGGCAAAGGAAGAGAAAGATGGTTCTATCATTCCTCACACCAGGAATATTTATTGGGGTATACGCTGTAAGTAGTTTTGTGTGTATGATTATCATTGCTATCATTCTTGGTTCTGACATTGGTATCGGTGATAGTTGGTCTATCCCACTAAAGAATGGTTATGAACTTACCTCAGTTGATACGCCCGAATATGCTAACATCAATCGCAGAAACGATCCGTTGCAAGAAAACCTTATTGATGGGATTACACATATACAAGTGGTTGGAGACTCTGTCATAGGAAAAGGGGCTGATGGAAACTACTTCATCTTCAACCTACAAAATGGTGACAAGGAAGACAACCTAAGCTATCAAAATCTCACAATAAAAATGAAATCAAGACCCATTACACTCGTTGATAATGATACCTACTATTGGGAACAACGCAAAGTACCCTATATAATTGCGGGCATCTTTTGCCTTCTTATAACCATTTTAGCAATAAAAGCTTTTTGGCGAATAGGTCTAATTTACTAAGCTTTTATTTCATATATGTAACTTACCATTATTCCAACCCAAACCCTAAGACACATCAAAAAACTACACAAAATGTATCTATATAGCCCTCCTCCCTTCGGGAGGAGATGGAGGTGGGTATTAGATCCTTATCATTCACTACATCTAAATCAAAAGAATATGAGCGATAATCTCTTACTTTATATCAGCTCTATTATCTGCGCACTCCTCACTATCTATCAGATATTCAATCGCCAGAAAAGAGCAGGTATCTTATCAGCTATTACCCACCTCCAACTCCTCCCGAAGGGAGGAGGGATAATTACTCCTATCTGCTATAACACAATACCCACTTCACTTTTCAAGCCCTCCTCCCTTCGGGAGGAGTTGGAGGTGGGTATTAGCTATGCATGATAATCATCGTCTTGAAACCATATCAATAACCAATCAGGTTGTAAGTGACATTCCCAAAGCCCACGATACTTCCCCGATAACTTATGAGGCTTATAGTTTTGAGGGAGGCTACCTTTCTCTACTAATATACGAAGAGCTGCCTCAAACACATGAGAATCCAATCCTCTTTTAAGACATTTTTTAAAAGAGCGTTTAAAGCTATTTGTATATTCAATTTTGTACATATAGCTTACTATCTCATCAATTGAGACATAAGTTCATCAACATCTTTAGCATGATGAAGATGTCCAGCCTTTAGATCTTCTATACTTTTATCAAGCCCATTCATTTCCTCTCGTTCAAAAGACCAACCCATTCGTTGAGCAAGTTCTTTTAGAAACCTAAGGTCAGAACTATTGGGAAGTCGAAGCCTTACAACCTCTGGATGTATTACAGACGTATTCATATCTAATTTATCCATTACGTGACAAATATACGATTTTAATATGATATTAGCAAACATATAAAGTAAAAAACATCCATAAAAAAAGAGGATTCCTCCGCAGAAGAATCCTCATAATCTTTAGAAGTCACCAACCTCCCTATCCAATCCCTGCCTTAGCAAAGATTTAGAGGCGGACTCTATTCTTTCCCTCCTTGAAAAAGCCAGACAAATAAATAGGAGTAAGCAATAACTCTTCCCTCTTCAGTATCTAGCCCTCCTCCCTTCGGGAGGAGCTGGAGGTGGGTCTTACTTTACTTTGTCAACAATAGCCTTAAAAGCTTCCTGATTGTTAACAGCGAGGTCAGCGAGCACCTTACGGTTGATCTCGATACCAGCCTTGTGCAATGCACCCATCAACTGGCTGTAGCTCATATCATAAAGACGAGCAGCAGCGTTGATACGCTGAATCCACAATGCGCGGAAGTTACGCTTCTTGTTACGACGGTCACGATAAGCATAAGTCAAACCCTTCTCATAGGTATTCTTTGCTACCGTCCAAACATTTTTACGGGCACCATAGTAACCCTTAGTCTGCTTCAGAATTCTTGTTCTCTTTGCTTTTGAAGCAACATGATTGACTGATCTTGGCATAGTTTTTCTTTCCTTTTAATTTGTTTGACTAATGAATTAACGAAGTCTGAGCAAGTCGCGTACCTGCTTCAAGTTTGTACCATCCACGAGCGTCTGGTGAACAAGATTTCTCTTCTGTTTCTTTGTCTTCTTAGTCAGAATGTGACTGTGGTAAGCGTGATGACGTTTAATCTTACCAGTACCGGTGAACGTGAATCTCTTCTTTGCGCCGGAATTTGTCTTCTGTTTTGGCATTTTTGTAAAATTTAAAATTGTTATTTATATTCATCTGTGGCAACGTATATACCAGGACGTTACGCACAGGTTGCCCATGTCGCCCCTCATAACGAGGAGACACCCAACGGGCGTTAGTCAATATTCAGTTTCTTCAATGCGTCAGCACCATTCTTAGCGTTGGCAAACAAACCGCCATCCGTCTTTGGCTCCTCGCTGACGCCCTCAGCTCCTGCCTTTGCGCCAGCCTCTGCCTCCTCACGGTCGCGCTTCTGCTGACTCTTCTTGGCAACACCTGCCTTCTTAGGTGCAAGATAGAGGAACATCTTCTTGCCCTCGAGTTTCGGAAGTTGCTCCACCTTTGCAAGCTCCTCAAGATCGTTAGCGAAACGAAGCAATAACACCTCGCCCTGCTCCTTAAACAGAATCGAACGACCACGGAAGAACACGTATGCGCGTACCTTATTACCTGCATTGAGGAACTCCTGCGCATGCTTGAGCTTAAACTTATAGTCGTGCTCATCCGTCTGAGGACCGAAACGAATCTCCTTCACCTCCTGCTTAACCTGCTTCTGCTTCATCTCCTTCTGATGCTTCTTCTGCTGGTAGAGGAACTTAGAATAGTCGATGATACGACAAACCGGTGGCTGTGCGTTAGGAGAAATCTCCACAAGGTCAACTCCCTCTTTCTGAGCTAATTCCAACGCCTTTCGCGTAGGCATAACCTCAGCTCCATCATCACTTACCACACGTACTTCCCGAACGCGAATCTGCTCGTTCACGCGGTACTTCATTTTCATTTTGTCATTCTTCATTCAACTATTTTAAAGTGTTTAAATTCGCTAAACGCATGCAAAGTTACTATTTTCCAAACGATTATCCAAGCATTTTTACTTATATTTTTTTCACATACAGAGCAAAAAGAAAAAGAAGAAGCTCCCCACCCAGCCTCCCCAGCCCCTCCGAAGGGAGGGGAGAACCTATCGCACACGAGGGATAATGACTCAGTGGCTCTTTCTCAGATAATTTCTGCAGAATACTTGCAAGTTTGTCTCCTCCCCTTTACTTCCCTTCGGTCAGTGACCGTTGGTTCGGGGAGGATGGGTGGGGCTCCTCCCCTCCCTTCGGAGGGAGTCGGAGGGGGCTTCTACAAACAGCTCGACATACCCAGCGTTGTAGCAATGGCTGTGAGCACAGAGATAATCACATTAAGAATTGTTTTCCACTTTTCGTTTTTCATAAGATCTAATTTTTTGAATTTTAATTTTTGAATTGCACTCGGGCGTCAGCCTCCGTGGATTCCCATGTTCCGCAAGGAACTCTGTGTGCCTCGGCTTTTGTGCCATCCGTGTATTCCGTGTCAAAAATGAGTTCCAGTACTTCGGTGCAGAAATCTTAAGCACAGAGTGCACAGACGTTTACTGACAGGAGATTACACGGAGTACCTAAAGGTACAAAGAATTCACAGAATCTTGTTTGCTACAACTTGTATACTTGTAAACTCATCAACTCAGAAAGTAATCATAATTTTGGATTATGAATTTTGAACTGCAAGAGGGCGTCTGCTTCCGTGGATTCCCATGTTCCGCAAGGAACTCTGTGTGCCTTCGGCTTTTGTGCCATCCGTGTATTCTGTGTCAAAAATTAGTTCCATCATTTCGGTGCAGAAATTTTAAACACAGAGTGCACAGACGTTTACTGACAGGAGATTACACGGAGTACCTAAAGGTACAAAGAATCCACAGAATCTTGTTTGCTACAACTTGTATACTTGTAAACTCATCAACTCAAAAAGTAATCATCATTTTTAAACATTGAATTATGAACAACATTTTTAAGATTACAAAACTCGGAGAAGTCCGCCCGTACACCAACCAAAAAGGAATCACCTCACACTGCCGTGACATCCAGTTGCAACAGCTTGGAGGTAAGTTTGCCGACCGCTTCACATCAACCCTCTTTGATGCAGAGGCAGAAAAAGAACTCGAAGAGGGAGCGCTCGTCGCAGCACAGCTCTACTTCTACACAACGGAATATAATGAGCGTGTGTTCCAGAATGTAAGTATTTCAGACATTGAGATTATCAATAAAAAATCATAAGATTATGGAAGTAAAAGTAATTATGAGTGACGCTGATTACCAGCGCATTATCACCGCTAACGGCAAGAGAGTGAGAGGATCTATTGCAATGAATTCCCCACAGGAATTTGATTTCCGTGCGTTCGCGAGAGAAACGCCTTCAACGGCAACGCCCAACCGCATACTGAACATGAAACACGGACGAGCAACAGTGGCACCCGACCGCGTAAGACTTTACATCATGGTGAAACGCTCTAACGAGACAGCCCCCGTAGACGTTGTTTACGATGAAAGTCAGCAGGCAATTAACTTTATGGAAGGCAGTCTGCTTGCATAGTAATAATTTTTCATGGGGTTGTTCTGCATTATAAATCATGTACGAACATCCCCATTTCTAATCATAAAAGTAAACAAAATGTTCGATTATATACAAAGTATTCGTTCCCAGCACACAATTCCTTGCACAGCTGATATCTTAGATGTGGTAATACATTCGACCATAGTAAACAACATCTGTGCTGAACTTGCCGATTACCGCGAACAAATGATGCGTGGCGAGATGAGTCGTGATGATTTCTCAACGAAGAAAGCAGAACTGAAACGCCGTTTACCAGCCTTCTGCTTTCATGCCCATTTCAAGAATGGTCATCGACTCAACGCTGAGGCTATTCCTTCAGGGCTTTCCATTCTTGACATCGACCATATCCCCCTCACCTGAAACCTTCTACAACGAAAAAGTAAAAGAGCGTACGAAGGAGTTGGGCATCGTATTGGTGCACATGACGCCATCGTCAGAAGGACTGCGCATTGTATTCACACTTCCTCAGAAGATGACTTTGGCAGAGGGACAGCAGTGGCTTGCAAAGGAACTGGGACTGAAAGATTTTGACGAAGCTTGTAAGGATTACGCACGCTGCTCGTTTGCTGTACCAGCCGATTACATCTTCTTCATCGACAAAGAGCGTCTATTTACGGAGCAAAAAGCACCGACGATACCAGTAAAGGATACTGACATAAAAGACACACCCATCACCCCTCTACCCCCTATAAATCCACAGAAGAGAGAACAGAGCCGACTACAGAAGACACAGCAAATGCTGACGACACACCCGTTGACATCCATCCAGACACGGAAGTGCTCTTCGACGCTTTTGTTTCCGCTTCGGGGCTGTCACCTGCTGCATTTACCAGCAAGGGGACCCGCCACAATTCGCTCGTAACACTACTTTCTATGGGAATCTGTAGACTCCTCCCACAAGAGCAGCTCAAAGCCATTATCGCACAGCGTATGCCAGAATATTCACGAGAATCCGACTGCCGACAGCTGATTAAAGACTTCTACGAGAAATACACCAACACCAACCGCCCGATGTCATTTCAACTGCGAAAGATTTATACAGAATCACTCAGAAATAAGTCAGATTCAAAAGTATCAACCGAAAACAACCTGGAACAACTTGAAATAAAAAGAGAGGCAGAGCAGCAAGCGCAGATAGCTTGCATTAATAAAATATTCAACACCCTTCCACCCATATTGTGTAAAACGCTTGAGGGCGTTCCTGCCAATATGCACATGCCCGTACTATGTGCTGTGCTCCCCCTTGCTGCTGCCTACGCAGACGGCGTTCAAGTAAGATATTGTGATGGTCAGTTACACCGACTCAACTTAATGTCGGTCATTGTCGGTCCACAAGCATCAGGCAAGAGCGTTTGCAAATCAAAGGTGGACTTATGGATAAGTCAAATGCTTGAGGACGATGCTCGCTCACGTGAGATTGAAGAGAAATGGAAACAGGAAAGAAGCGTCGCAAAGCCAACGAGAAAGCACCCGAAGACCCTTGTGTGTTGATACGTTCAGTGCCCGTCACCATAAGTTGTTCAACGCTGTTGAGACGCTTTAAGAATTCCCGTGGTCACACGCTCTTCTCCTTTGGTGAGGAACTCGATACGCTTCGCAAGACAAATGGTGCAGGGTCATGGTCGCAGAAGTATGATGTCTATCGCCTCGCCTTCGATAATGGTGTATGGGGGCAAGATTACAACTCAGATCAGGCAGAGAGTGGTGTGGTTCCCGTAGCCTATAATTTCTCTATCCTTGGCACTTACGGTGCCTTCAAAAGATGCTTCAAAAGAGACAATGTTGAAAACGGATTGTCATCGCGCATCTTTATCGCAGAAATGCCCGATTCCACTTTTGCCCCTATGCCCCTCTATGGTGAAGAAGTGGAGGGCTTGTCGACTGAAGTTAATGCTGCTGTAACCATGTTGCGCGCCAGCCACGGCATTATTGACACCCCCCTATTGCGAGAAGCTATCGGCGAGTGGGTGGAACGGAAAAGAATAGAGGCAATGGCTGATGGCGATATCGTCAAAGACACCTATCGTAAGCGTGCAGCTGTCATTGGTTTTCGTTGTGGCGTTATTGCCCGTCTGCTGATGGGTGAAGAGAACGAGAAGGTGCTGGAATTTGCCCGCTTGATTGCTGAATATATTTTGGAGAAACAATGCAACTTCTTCGGTGAAGCATTACTCTGTGAATATAAGTCGGCTGAACAAGAAATGGGAAAATATTCGGCAAACGGATGTATTTTTGACAAACTCCCACCTGTTTTCACCATCAATGACCTGCAAAAAGAAAAGGGTTCTACTGTGACCAGAAACGTAATCAACAACATCATCTATCGATGGAAGAAGAGTGGATGGATTGAAAAGAAAGAGGAAGGCAAATGGATGAAAACGACCCAAGATAAATATAAGGTGTAAACACTTTTAATCGTGTCATGTAATATTTATTGTAATCTGTAAACTCTCTATTAGCAATCACAAAAATCACAATCATAAAAATCACAAAAATCGAAAAAAACAAAAACAAAATCAAAAAAATCAAGATCACAAAATCACAAAATCACAATCATAAAATCACAAATCAAATTAAGTCAACGCTATGGAAATAAAATTAATAAGACAATATTACCAGAAGAAATATACTATCGGACGTTTATATGTCAATAATTGTTTTTTCTCTGACACCCTCGAACCTCCCTCAAAACGTCTGTCAGAAAAGTGTTCATTGAAAACGATTAAGAAAGTGAAAGGCGAGGGTTTTAGGGCTATCCCCACAGGGCGTTATCGCATCCTCATCACTCGTAGCCAACGATTCGGAAAATGGTTGCCGCTACTGCTGAATGTGAAGGGCTTTGAAGGGATAAGGATTCATGCAGGGAATAAGCCAGAAGATACGAAAGGCTGTATCCTCCTCGGTTTCAACCGCCGCAAAGGCTATGTGCTGGACTCTACCCGCTGTGTGCTGACACTCGTTAAGATGATGACGGAGGCTATGGAGAAAGGAGAAAAAGTGTTTGTGAAAGTGAAGTAGCCCCACCCGACCTCTACAGCCTCACCCCCAACCCCTCTCCGAGTGGAGAGGGGAGTGATTAGTGAGATACCCCACCAGTGTTGCTGTCATTCTGTCGTTTACATCTGTCATTCTGTCATTTTGTTTTCATAGGCACATCATTTGAGATAATGGGTTACAGAATTAGTAAAAAAGTAAGAAATAATCGGGAGGCTGATGATGAATAATTAGGTGATTGAAAAACGTCTGGTTAGGAATGATTAGAGGAACGATAAGAAAATAAGAAAGGAGATTTGAAGAATGACATTTGATAAATTTACAATTAAAGCGCAAGAGGCTGTTCAGAGTGCAATAAATATTGCACAGAGAAATGGGCAGCAAACCATTGAGCCAGTGCATATTTTGGCTGGTGTGATGGAAAAGGGAAAGGACGTGATTAATTACGTCTTCCAGAAATTAGGTGTGAACGCACAAGCTGTGGAGAGTGCCATTCAGAATGAGATGAGCCACTTACCGAAAGTATCTGGTGGTGAACCTTATCTCTCTTCTGAAACCAATCAGGTAATGCAACGCACGATGGATATTTCGCAGAAAATGGGCGATGAGTTTGTAAGCATTGAACCGATGTTGTTCGCTCTGTTGGCTGTAAATTCCACGGCAAGTCGAATATTAAAAGATGCGGGTTGCACAGAGAAAGAAATGACAGCTGCAATTAATGATCTTAGACAAGGACAGAAGGTGCAGTCGCAAAGTGGTGATGAGAATTATCAGTCATTACAGAAATATGCCCGCAACCTTATCGAGGATGCACGTGCTGGCAAGCTCGACCCAGTGATTGGTCGTGATGAGGAGATTCGAAGAGTATTGCAGATTCTGTCTCGTCGTACAAAGAACAACCCTATTCTCATTGGTGAGCCAGGTACTGGTAAGACCGCTATTGTTGAGGGCTTAGCAGAGCGAATCGTTCGTGGTGATGTGCCAGAAAATTTGAAAGATAAACAACTCTATTCATTGGATATGGGTGCGATGTTGGCTGGTGCTAAGTATAAAGGTGAGTTCGAGGAGCGATTGAAGAGTGTGGTTAAGGAAGTGATGCAGGCTGATGGTAATATCATCCTCTTCATCGATGAAATTCACACATTGGTCGGTGCTGGTGGTGGCGAAGGTGCTATGGATGCAGCCAACATTTTGAAGCCAGCTTTGGCACGTGGCGAGTTGAGAGCTATCGGTGCAACAACGCTGAATGAATATCAGAAATATTTTGAGAAAGATAAGGCACTTGAGCGTCGTTTCCAAACAGTTATGGTGGATGAGCCAGACGAATTGGACGCCATCTCTATCCTTCGTGGATTGAAGGAGCGTTATGAGAACCATCACAAGGTTCGTATTCAAGACGATGCTTGTATAGCAGCTGTAAAACTTTCTGAGCGTTATATATCAGATCGTTTCTTACCTGATAAGGCTATCGACTTGATGGATGAGGCAGCAGCAAAACTACGCATGGAGCGTGATTCTGTTCCAGAGGAGTTGGATGAGATTACTCGTCGTTTGAAACAACTTGAGATTGAGCGTGAGGCGATTAAACGGGAAGACGATAAGGAAAAGATTGCACAACTCGACAAGGAGATTGCCGAACTCAAAGAGCAGGAACATAGTTTCCGTGCTAAGTGGGAAGGCGAGCGTGGATTGGTGAATAAGATTCAACAAGACAAGCAAGAGATTGAGCAGCTCAAGTATGAGGCTGACCGTGCCGAGCGTGAGGGCAATTACGAGCGTGTTGCAGAGATTCGTTACTCTCGTTTGAAACAACTGGAGGATGATATCAAGAATATTCAACAGCAGTTGCAAGCAACGCAAGGCGGTGAGGCAATGGTGCGTGAGGAAGTTACAGCGGATGATATTGCTGAGGTGGTAAGTCGCTGGACGGGCATTCCTGTCACCCGAATGTTACAAAGTGAGAAGGATAAGTTGCTCCACTTAGAGGATGAGTTGCACAAGCGTGTCATTGGTCAAGACGAGGCAATTACCGCTGTGGCAGACGCTGTTCGTCGCTCACGTGCAGGTTTGCAAGACCCAAAGAAACCTATTGCTTCCTTCATCTTCTTAGGTACAACGGGTACAGGTAAGACGGAGTTGGCAAAGGCATTGGCTGATTATCTCTTCAATGACGAGTCAATGATGACGCGAATTGATATGAGTGAGTATCAAGAGAAGTTCAGTGTAACACGCCTCATCGGTGCGCCTCCGGGGTACGTTGGTTATGACGAGGGTGGTCAGTTGACTGAGGCTGTACGCCGTAAACCTTACTCAGTGGTTCTCTTTGATGAGATAGAGAAGGCACATCCAGACGTATTCAATATTCTTTTACAGGTATTGGATGATGGTCGATTGACTGATAATAAGGGTCGCACGGTGAACTTCAAGAATACGATTATCATCATGACGTCTAACCTTGGTTCGCAATACATCCAACAGCAGTTTGAGCATCTTAACGATACAAATCGTGAGGAAGTAATCGACAAGGCAAAAGTTGCGGTGATGGATATGTTGAAGAAGACTATTCGTCCAGAGTTCCTCAATCGTATTGACGAGACAATTATGTTCTTGCCATTGACAAAGGAGCAGATTGGTGGTGTTGTTCGTTTGCAACTCGAAAGAGTTAAGGAGATGTTGGAACCACAAGGTATCAACCTCGAATGGACCGACCCAGCCATCAACTATCTAGCAGAGGTGGGTTACGATCCAGAGTTTGGTGCACGACCTGTCAAGAGAGCTATCCAACGTTATGTATTGAACGACCTCAGTAAGTCATTGCTTTCAGGTACTGTCAATCGTGACAAACCAGTAGTCATTGATTGCTTTGGCGAGGGCTTAGTATTTAGAAACTAATATTAAGGAGTGTGACTTATATGAAGAGAGCCTCCATCGGAAAGGGTGGAGGCTCTTCTTTTATTCAATCGGTAATTATCGCTTTTCTAACAGAACCACATTTTCAACGTGTGGCGTGTGTGGGAACATATCAACGGGTTGAACGGCGGCTACCTTATAATCTGCATCAAGCAAAGCTAAATCTCGTGCTTGTGTTGCTGGGTTACAACTAACGTAAACAATTCGTTTAGGACTTGCCCCGAGGATGACGTTAACAACGTCAGGGTGCATACCAGCACGTGGTGGGTCAGTGATGATAACATCAGGGCGACCATGCTTTTGGATGAACTCTTCGGTGAGAATATCTTTCATATCGCCAGCATAGAAGAGCGTATTATCAATGTTATTGACGTTGGAATTGACCTTTGCATCTTCAATCGCTTCGGGAACATACTCGATACCAATCACCTTACGAGCTTTCTTAGCAACGAAGTTGGCGATTGTTCCCGTTCCAGTGTAGAGATCGTAAACAAGCTCATCTCCCGTAAGATTGGCAAATTCTCTAGCAACAGAATAGAGATGATAAGCCTGTTCGGTGTTCGTTTGATAGAAACTCTTTGGACCTACCTTGAACTTCAGGTCTTCCATCGTTTCAAAGATATGGTCATTACCCTTATAAAGCGTTAGTTCTAAGTCGTTAAACGTATCGTTTCCCTTCTGATTATCCACATAGAAAAGAGAGGTTATTTGTGGAAAATTCTCAGCAATATGCTGCATGAGAGCTTTTGCTCGCTCGTCATCTCCCTCTTCATCGTAATGGAATTGTACGAGCAACATCCACTCACCCGTATTAGAGTTACGAAGCATGAGGTCACGTAATAAACCATGTTGAGCGCGGATGTCATAGAATGTCATTCCCGTTTCTAAAGCATAGTCACGAATATCATTGCGTATCTCGTTACAAAGATTATCCATGAGCCAGCACTTCTCAATAGGGTAAATCTTATCGAAGCTGCCCGTTATATGGAATCCAATGACACCACCTGATAGCCCAACACCTTCAGGTAACGCAGCTAATTCTTCGGCGGTGTACCATCGTTTATTGGCACAACCAAACTCTAGCTTATTGCGATATTCCTTTGTGTGGACAGAACCCATGATAGGTCGGAACTCAGGAAGCTCAACCTTTCCAATGCGGCTCAGTTGATCGTAAACCTGCTGCTGCTTTGCCTTTAATTGTTCGCTGTAAGGTAAGTTCTGCCATTTACATCCGCCACAGATACCAAAGTGTTCGCACATAGGTTCTTCACGCACATTGCTCTTACTGATAAATCGAATGACGGTAGCCTCGCAATAACTACGTTTCTTCTTTCGAACTTGCAAGTCGACGATGTCACCAGGAACAACAAATGGAACAAAGACAACCTTGTCTTCAACGTGTGCAACACACTTTCCTTCGGCAGCAACTGCCTCTATAGTGACATTCTCAAATATAGGAAATGGCTTTCTCTTTCTACTCATAAATTGTTTTGTATTTGGCTGCAAAGTTACTAAAAAAATCTAGTATGTGTCGTTGTGCCTATCTTTATTGTGTATGTGTGTTCGCTAACAAGATGAAAATGTAAGGTAGAGATTACATTATTCATTGAAAAGTTTGTCACTTTACCTAATTATTGGTATATTTGCACGTAGAGATAAATAACTAAAATACATTATCAATTATAATTATGAGCGAAAAAAGAGTTTATACCTTCGGTAATGGTAAGGCAGAAGGTAAGGCTGATATGAGAAATCTCCTCGGTGGTAAGGGAGCTAATCTAGCAGAAATGAATCTTATCGGTGTTCCTGTTCCTCCAGGTTTCACCATTACTACCGATGTATGTAACGAGTATTTTGAGAAGGGTAAAGAGACAGTTGTTGGCTTATTGAAATCAGAGGTTGAGAATAGCGTTAAGCATGTAGAATCTTTGATGAACTCAAAGTTTGGTGACCCTTCTAATCCTCTTCTTATGAGTGTACGCTCTGGTGCACGTGCGTCAATGCCAGGTATGATGGATACAATCCTCAACCTTGGTTTGAACGATGTTGTTGTAGAGGGATTGGCAAAGAAGACAGGCAATGAGCGTTTTGCCTACGATAGCTATCGTCGCTTCGTACAGATGTATGGTGATGTCGTATTGGGCATGAAACCAGTAAATAAGGAAGATATTGACCCCTTTGAGGCTATTATACAGCAAGTAAAGGCACAGCGTGGTATCAAACTCGATAACGAAATGACGGTTGAAGAGTTGAAGCAACTGGTGACTTTATTTAAGAATGCTATTAAAGAGCAAACAGGTCGGAACTTCCCTGACGATCCAATGGAGCAGCTTTGGGGTGCAGTATGCGCCGTATTTGATTCTTGGATGAATGAGCGTGCTATTCTTTATCGTAAGATGGAGGGCATTCCACAAGAATGGGGCACAGCCGTTACAGTTATGGCAATGGTCTTTGGAAACATGGGTGAAACATCAGCAACAGGTGTTTGCTTCTCTCGTGATGCTGCAACTGGTGAGAATTGTTTCAATGGTGAATATCTTATCAATGCACAGGGCGAAGATGTTGTAGCAGGTATTCGTACACCACAACAGATTACAAAGGAAGGTTCATTGCGTTGGGCAGAGCAGCAGAATATTGACGAAGAAACCCGTCGCAAGAAGTTCCCCTTCAATGGAAGAAGCTATGCCTGAGTTATACGCCCAGTTGTATGCTCTTCAAGATAAGTTAGAGAAGCATTACCACGATATGCAGGATATGGAGTTCACCGTACAAGAGGGTAAGCTCTGGTTCTTACAGACTCGTAATGGTAAGCGCACAGGTACTGCAATGGTGAAGATAGCCATGGACTTGCTTCACGAAGGTGAGATTGATGAAAAGACAGCTCTTTTGCGTTGTGAGCCAAATAAACTTGATGAACTTCTCCACCCAGTATTCGATAAGGAAGCACGCGCTCAAGCACATATATTGACACGTGGCTTGCCAGCTTCACCAGGTGCTGCTTGCGGTCAGGTAGTATTCTTTGCTGATGATGCAACAAAGTGGCATGAGGATGGTCACCAGGTAATTATGGTGCGTATTGAGACATCTCCAGAGGATCTCGCAGGTATGTCAGCAGCAGAAGGTATCTTGACAGCTCGTGGCGGTATGACTTCACACGCAGCAGTTGTTGCTCGTGGTATGGGTAAGTGCTGTGTCAGTGGTGCAGGTGCAATTATGGTTGATTACAAGGCTCGTACTGTTGAGATTGATGGAACAATCATTCGTGAAGGTGATTACATCTCATTAAATGGTTCTACTGGTGAGGTTTATGCAGGTGAAGTGAAGACACGCCCAGCAGAGGTAACTGGCGACTTTGCCGAGTTAATGAATCTCTGTAAGAAGTATAGTAAATTGGTTGTACGCACCAATGCTGATACTCCACACGATGCAGAGGTTGCAAGCAACTTTGGTGCTGTTGGTATCGGTCTTTGTCGTACAGAGCATATGTTCTTCGAGAATGAGAAGATAAAGGCTATGCGTGAGATGATTCTCGCTGATAGCACAGAGGATCGTGAGAAGGCTCTCGATAAACTATTGCCTTATCAGAAACAAGACTTCTATGGTATCTTGAAGTGTATGGATGGTATGCCAGTGAACATTCGTTTGCTTGACCCACCATTGCACGAGTTCGTTCCTCATGATTTAAAGGGTCAAGAGATTATGGCTCAAGAGATGGGTGTAAGCGTTCAGTTCATCCAGAGCCGTGTAAGTTCTCTGTCAGAGCATAACCCAATGTTAGGACTACGTGGTTGTCGTTTGGGCAATACATTCCCAGAGATTACAGCCATGCAGACAAAGGCTATCCTCGGTGCTGCTATCCAGTTGAAGAAGGAAGGCTTTAACCCAATGCCAGAGATTATGGTTCCATTGGTTGGTATTGTAAATGAGCTTGATATACAGGAGCACATCATTCGTAAGACTGCTGATAAGCTCTTCAAGAAAGAAGGCGTAGAGGTTCCATTCAAGGTGGGTACGATGATTGAGATCCCTCGTGCTGCTCTAACTGCCGACCTCATCGCACAAAAGGCTGAGTACTTCAGCTTCGGAACAAACGACTTAACACAGATGACTTTCGGTTATAGTCGTGACGACATTGCTAGCTTCTTGCCAAGCTACTTGGAAAAGAAGATTCTTGATGTTGACCCATTCCAGGTTCTCGATCAGAAGGGTGTTGGTCAACTTATCCAGATGGCTGTTGAGAAAGGACGTAAGACACGCAAGAACCTCAAGTGTGGTATCTGCGGTGAGCATGGTGGTGAGCCAAGTTCTGTCAAGTTCTGCCATCATGTAGGGCTCAATTACGTTAGCTGTTCTCCATTCCGTGTGCCAATCGCAAGACTCGCAGCGGCACAAGCAGCGGTGGAAGAATAAAGCGCAAGTATTTAATATACAGGCGATTAGGCTGTAACTCCTTGGTAAATCAGGGGTTGCAGCCTAATTTCATAAAGGGACGGATGTACATTAGTACACACTTTCTGTGTACTTTTGATGCGATTTGTTTACCATTTCTCTCACCATTTACAGCAAATGTGTTTACCAGATGTTTACAAATAGAAATTTCAAAATAGAATATGGCACTATTCAAGGCAGTAGTTAGAAGACCGAGGAAAGATGGCTTCTGGCAAGTTTATATCCGTGTTTGTGTTGACAGGCGGTTGGGTTATATCACGACCGACAAGTGTGTAACGAGTAAAGGATTGGGTAAGGGAAATGAGATAATAGACCCTTATGTCCTGCAATATTGCTCCAGCCTCATCATTGAGTACAACGACAAGCTCAACAGAAAAGACACATCGAGGTGGACTGTTAGGCAGGTAGTGGAATATCTACGAACAGCAGACATAGATTTATGCTTTAGTGAATACGCTCGCTTGCACATCGACCGTATGATAGACCGTGGACAGGAACGTAATGCACGCAATTACCAGTTAGCACTCCAGCATTTGGAACGTTTTTGTGGGACAACGAAGATAATGTTTGATGAATTGACTTCCCCTACTGTGAACAGATGGATACAGACCTTAGAACTTACGAAGCGAGCCAAGGAAATGTACCCCGTATGTATGAGGCAAGTGTTTAAGGCTGCCATCATGGAATACAACGACTACGACAATGGGCTTATCCGTATCAAGACTAACCCATGGGCAAAAGTGAAGATACCAGCTGCAGACAGAACGGAAAAGCTTGCCATCAGCCCAGAAACGTGTCGTGAGTTTTTCTCTGCTCCACTCCCTGAAAGCAAAATGAAAAGCCCTTTGCCAGAGTTTGGACGTGATGTGGCTAAAATGATACTATGCCTTGCTGGTATCAATACCGTAGACCTCTACGATTTGAGGAAAGAAGATTATCAGGACGGACGTATCTGTTACCGAAGAGCAAAGACACGCAAGGTTAGACGTGATGAGGCTTACATTGAAATGCATGTTGAGCCTATTCTTCTACCTTTGTTTGAGAAATACAAGGCTGATGAAAATGACCCATACCTGTTCAACTTCCATTCTCGCATGACAACAAGTGACAGTTTCAATGCGAATGTTAATACGGGACTTCGCAAAGTGTGTGAGAGTATGGGCATGCCGAAAGATGAGTGGTTTTCTGCTTATACTTTTCGACATACATGGGGCACAGTGGCACAGAATGACTGTGGAGCAACCATTGACGAGGTGGCATTTGCTATGAACCACAGCAATGGGCATGCTGTAACGAGAGGATATATCAAGTTGGATTTCTCTCCTGCCTGGGAACTTAACAGGAAAGTGATTGATTTTATTTTCTTTTCTACTGCTAAGAGCAAGCAAGGATGTGCGCATGGTGTTGATGAGGCGAAGACCGATACATTCAGAATTGCACCCAAATACATGATATACGCAAGAGCATATTTCAGAGGGCAGATGCTTGCAGAGGTCTCGGATATTGGTTTTTCAAATATCGACGAGGTAATATCTCGCCTCGTGCCACAGCTGCCTGACACTATCCCATTGCGCTGCGCAGTACAGTTTCGGATAAAAAATGTGGATACCGACCGTGAAGCGGTGTACGAACGCACAAAGGGAAAAGGCTTCTGAATTTTTCTCATAACCGATTTGCGAATAGCAGGTCGGTTTTTTCATGCCATTTTACTAAATGTTAATGAATTGAAAAATAAAAATTTTCTCACGCACATGTACACACGTGTCGTCGTCGAATATATTCCATTATTATGTTATTTATGAGTGTAACGAATAAATAATATAATATTCCTTATTCCATTACGCGCGCGCGCGAGCTTGACTTTTGCTTCCCCGAAAAATACACTTTGGTTGCCTTTTGGTTGGCGTTTGGTTGCCTTTTGGTTGGCGTTTGGTTGCCTTTTGGTTGGCGTTTGGTTGCCTTTTGGTTGGCGTTTGGTTGGCGTTTGGTTAAATGTTAATGAAATTAACATGCGAGATGTGGAAAATGGAAGATTTTGCTACCCTTTTGGTTCACGTTTGGTTCACGTTTGGTTCACGTTTGGTTCACGTTTGGTTCACGTTTGGTTGAACTTTGGTACACAAAAAAGGCGTCCCATACTCACGTACAGAACGCTCAAAACAATCTTCTAATCTAAATAACTATGAAAGCAAAATTAAAATATAGCCTTTCTACAAGTAGAAGAAGTAGACGTTATTCACCATCTTCTTCTTCCTCGCAAAGTTCACGCAGTTTGTCCTCAATGGTGAGTGACACATTATGCGTGTTGATATTTGCATCGACGGCTTTGAGTTTCGCTTGATGAAATTCAAGCAGTCGAAGCTCAGCACTCACACGGTCATCAGCAGTTAAACTCATCTGGTCGAGTTCAAACTGCGTCAGACCATTCTCAATAGGCTCCGTGAAATATTTCTCGGAGTGAGCTCTTATGAAGCCTTTTAGTGGATTATCTTTATTTGGCGTGCCCTTCACACGCCCTCCTGTCTTCTTTCCTTTCATGTGCGACAATACTTAAAATATGAGTGCAAATATAGTATAATAACTTAGCACACAAATTATAAGTATTGTAACATAAACTTTTCAGATATGTTAGGAAGTATTATCGGAGCAGGCGTTGGAGCAGCAGCCTCTATCTTTGGCGGCATCAGTGCTTCAAAAGCTATCAAGAAGATGAAAGCTAACCTCGAAGCACAGAGAAAGAAGAATCAGGATTGGTATGACCAACGATATAATGAGGATGCAACACAGCGTGCAGACGCACAACGTATCCTCACAAAAACAGAGGAGGCTTTTCGAAACCGCAACAGAGCTGCACAAGGAGCAGCTGCCGTGATGGGTGGTACAGAGGAAAGCGTAGCGGCAACTAAAGCTGCGAACTCGCAGGCTTTAGCAGACGCTACAAGTCAGATAGCTGTTAATGCGGAGGCACGTAAAGACCAGATTGAGCAAACCTATCAGCAGAACGACAGTAATATCCAGAACCAACTTAACAACCTCGAGCAGAAGAAAGCGGATGCTATCAGTCAAGCTGCACAGGGTGTAGCATCTGCGGCATCCAATATTGGAAGCTCAATGTAAGATATATGAAAAGTTATGACGAAAATAGGATATGACGAAGTAAAGCCTGCTACGGCTCCTCAAGGTAAAATACCTCCAGCTATAGACAGGTCATTGCAAGGGGCTCCAGGCAGTCAGCCGAGCGAGCAGACTACGGTTAAGCAAGAAACGGAAGCACCTACTAACGTGCAAAATAATACCGCATCTACTACACCAGCCTCAACTGTATCACCAACTGTATCATCAACAACTCCAGATAGTCACAAGGCAGACCTCATCGGTTACGATAATCAGATAGACATCTTGAAGAAAGCGCAGGCAGACTATGCCAAAGCAAACGAAACTGAGGAGGAACGCAAGAAAAGGGAGAAGAGAGAGAAATCGAAGCGTGTTATAGCTGCTGTAGGTGATGGCATAAGAGCACTGTCTAATCTCTACTTTACTTCACAGTACGCTCCTAACATGTATAACCCCGATGATACTCAATTGGCGAAAGTGGATGCACGACAGGAAAAACTGAAAGCTGAGCGAGAGGCGAACAGGGATAAGTACCTCAATTACTCATTGAGAATTGGCGACCTTGAGAATGACAGAGCCAAGACAGTTAGAGAAATGGAGGCGCAGGCTGAAAGGCTTAGGCTTGCACGAGAAAAAGCTGATAGAGAGCAGGAAGAGCATAACTGGCTTGCAGACCTGCAGCCAGATAAAAAGCGTGAACAGACTGCTAAAGCGGACGCAGCTGATAGTGTTGCTAAAACAAAAAAGGTTGAGGCTGATAATGCAGATGCAATACAAAAAGCGAAACTCAATACAGAGAAAGAGCGAGGGGCTACAGAGCGGACAAAGCAGGCTGTTAACAGCGCTACAGCTAATTTGAGGGGGTGCACAGGTAGTTGAAAGTGGCGCAAGAACTGCTAACCAGCGTGCAGGAGCAGCCGCACATTATGCAGCTGCAAGAGCAAGTGACCGTAGTAACGTCAGCGAGTTCTCTGCGTATGACTCTAAAGGAAGAGAACATAAGTTTCGAACGAAAGATGCTGCAGATGCTTACGCTAAGCAGCATGGAACATTTAAGGAAGAAAATAAGACCGAAAAGACAACGACAACGTCAAAGGCACGTGGTCGCACTACGAGTCAAACCTCTACAAAGACTTCAAGTGGTGGAGGCTATTCACAAAAGCCACCACAGAAGAAGAGTACAGGTGTGAAGTGGAAGTAACAATAATATAATATAACTATCTATATGGAAATGCAAGATAAGCCTTTACGCAAACTATATACTTCATTAAAAAGTAACAACTATGATGTGCCTGATAACTATGAAAGTTTTGAACGCACATTAACAGAATCAGGGCAAGCTGGTGCTCAAAGTCGACGTGCCCTACACGAGTCTCTGAAAAAGAACAATTATGATGTGCCTGATAGTTACGACAGCTTCTATAAGTCACTTTTTACTCCTGTAAATAGTACGACTTCAATGGCTATTGGTAGTGAGCCTGCAAAACCAGCACCACAGAAGCCTACTACGTCGACTACTACTGCCACTCCACAGCATACTGTACCACCTACAAAACCCGCACCAGCACAGCCTGCAAGACCACAACAGGTTCAGAAACCTCAGGGTAAGCCTATGACAGCTGCACAAAAAGCGGCTGCAATTGGATGGGCACAAGGCTTGACAGCACAGACAAAGGCTAACACGCAGCGTGCCATGCAAAAGATTAAGAACATAGGCAAATATCAGAAGGCGCAGGGTGTGTATGGTCAGACAAAGAAAGGAAATGTTGAGTACAACCCAAAGACTGGTAAGATGGAGCAAACATATCTTACCCCACAGGGCGAGCAGACTACTCATAAGGCAACAGCAGACTTGGCAAGCCATGAGTTCCGTGTGCAGCAAGGTTTTCTTTCTCGAATGTCGGACAACGGATTGAACCCAGATAACCCAGAAGATGTTGCTAAGCAGCGTCAATTGGATAAGGAGCATCCTATCCGTGATGTACTGGATAGTGTATGGAAAGAAGCTGAAGGTATAGACAAGCAAGCACAGGAAGAGCTACGAAGTAAAGCCTCATCAGGTTTCAGTCTTTCTACACTTGCAGAAGCCTCCAACTCTGCAGGTGCACCACTTGCAGGGCATGATAGGAATTTCAACGATGAGCTATCTTATCAAGAAAAGCGTCACAAGGCTTTTGACTTTGATAAGATGGCTAATACAATATACAACAGATTGCCAAAGGACTATCGCAACGATAGATTGAGAGAATACACAGCATACTTTTCCAAGCACCCAAAGGAGGCTAAAGGCAAGAGTGCTGTTGCAGCTGCTAAGGATGCACTGATGGGGCAGATATACAATAATGTATATAGTCATGCTGTGCAGGAACGCCTACCGAAGTCTAATTTAGAGTTCTTACTGCGTAAAGCAATAGATCAGCCCATCATCTCAAGTAAAGCAGCTGCAGAGTTTGCTGCTTCATCAAGGACAGGCTCACATGGTCTTGAGGTAGCCGAGCGTGATGCAATGGCGCAATTCGGCAGTCAGCATAAGGCAATGAATATTATGGGTACAGTGGCGAACATGGCACTTGACCCTATTACATACGTATCTGGAGGAGTAGGCGGATTCGTTGGTAAGAAAGCACTTGGTGTTGCAGGCAAAGCAATGTTAGGGAAGGTTGCTGAAAAAGTCACAGAGAAAGCAGTAGGTAAGGTTGCCACAGATGTTGCAAGTAGATATGCAGCAGGGACGCTTGCTGGACGTGTAGTGCAGGGAGTTGCAGGTGGTGCAGCCAACTTTGCAACATTCAACACGTTGAAAGGAATTGAGGAGCAAGTTGCAACAGGGGGCGTTGTAAATCCTGAAACAGGAAATCCGAGGGTTTCTCTGTTGGTGAAATATTGAAATCAACAGGACACGGATTGTTACTCGGTGCAGCAACTGGTACATTGTCGCCTATCATTGGCAACTTCGCTGATAAGGCAGTAAAAGCAACGACAAGCACAGTTGGTAAGGTTGCATTACGTGCAGGTGAAACTGCTGTCAGTACGCTTGCAGAGGGTACAGTGTTCTCTATTCCAGAATGGATTAGCGGTCAAGGTGACGCATTCGATGTCTGGACAGATAACATGGGAATGATGCTTGGTTTTAAGGCAAGCCATGCCATTAAGAGTGCGCCACGTGTGTTAGACGCATTACGCACAGATGGTAAGAGATATGGTTTCAGCTTTAAGGAACGTCTGAAGAAACAGATGGAAGCATCACCTTCTGATGCAGGATTTACGAGTGAAGAACTTGACGAGTTACGTAACAATGGTTATATGGACTTGTCTATGCTATTTCGTAACGCACAGAAACAGAAGAGTACAAGCCCTAAGAGTCATGAGGTCAGCAAAGAGGTTGTAGATGATTACGAAAATCTTACCCCCGACACATTCGACGGCTACGAAGCCATGAAGCGATTGATGAATGACAAGGGGGTGAGCGAAGCTACTCGTGCTAAAAGCATACTACATCCTTACAGGTCGTATGTTACCTATGTCAACCATTACAGGGTATACTACAGATAAGACAGAGGATGGAGACATCGTAGTAAAGAGTATGAGCGCACAAGGAGACGTTGTGACCTCTCGTCAATTTACCAATGAGAAAGCGGCACAAGGCGAGATTGATAAAATTATGCGTCAGTCAGAACTTAACTCTGTGGATGTCGGTGAGAAATATAAGGAAACAGCTTCAAATATGCTTGTTGTGGAGACAGCTATCAAGGAAGTTGCACCTGATGCAGACTTGGAGACTGTCTTACAGAATTACCGAAAGGTGAAGAGTGGACAGGAGGATATGCCTCAAGAAATCATAGACCAAGCAAAGGCTATTGATGTAGCTATAGAGCGTAATCGTGATATTGCAGATGCTAACCGTCCAGAAGCAATTCGTGCAAAACTCAAAAAGGAAACAGGGCTTGATGTAGATACAACTCTTCGTAAGATGCCGAAAGACCGCACAGAAGAGGAGAAAGAGCTTGTTGATACCTATATTAAGTCTTTATTCCCAGAGCAGGAGAAGACAGAAGGCGGACAGACCGCAGACGTGCAAGCTGATACAGAATACAAGCAGCGTATAGAAGAGCGTCAGCAAGCATACGATGAGGGTAAGGAAGCCTTTAATGTTGCAGACACAGAGGGTGATAATTCCGATACTGATGCTATCGTACTTCGTTATCGTGAAGCATACGATGAAATCGAACGAGTGTTTGCTGATGATACAGAAATGCGTATTGCTCAGCTTGAAGAAGACCCTTGGGAGGTAATGAATGACCAGTCGCTTACACCAGAGCAGCAGGACGCTGTAGCATACTTCGTCAATTCCAAGGCTGCAATGGATGGACTTACAGCGGCTGCCAATGAAAACAGCGAGAATAAACGTGCAGAAGCCGAGCACAAGATTGCTCAACGCACCAATAAGCAGAGTGGCATGATACACCCTGCCACGCTGAAAGTTGATGACAAGCAGGTTTATATCGTCAGTGGAAATGTAACTATGTTCCCCGATGGTTCTACGGTTGATATTCATCATTCATCAGAGAGTGTCGTTGTATGTGATGCAGAAACTGGTGAATTGAAATTCATTTCTCCTGAGCAAATCTATAAAGTAGATGAGCCTGTAGACCCAAGTATGGAGTTGAAAGCTGTAGACGAAGCTATCAATGCAGAGCAACAGGCTATATTAGGTAATGAGGCTGAAACAGAAGTATCTGAAACAGAAGTATCTGAAACAGAAGAAATGCCTGAACAGGAAGAAAATGGTCAGCCACAAGCTATACAGCAAGATGATGACGTTGAGGAAATGAACCTTGATGTACAGAATGAAGGTGAGGTAAATTTACCACAGAATGAGGATTTACAGCCAAGTAATGAAACTATTGAGGATGATTTACCACAACAACATGAAACCGCACTACAGCGTATTCCTAAGGGCGAGAATGGAGAACCATTGCTTGAGCAAACTGACCCTGAAACCGCATGGGATGGTGTTGTAGAGTACATGGAAGACGCTGACGACGCACAGGAATATGTAGAAAGCATGGTGGCACAGCTTACCAAGGATGTTGACAATGCGAAGAAAGCTGTTAGCAAGGTAAAGCCAAGTGCAGATATGGCAAAGTTCAAAGCTGATAAGGCTGCTGCAAGGCAGATACAGGCAGATGCAGAAGCACGACTTGATAAGTGGATGCAGATTTCCAATGTGAATAAGACACGCAAGCAAGCAGAACTTAATCGTATCAATGCAGAGCGTGCAGAGGCTGACCGTATTGCACGTGAAAAGGCTGTGGCAGAACTTGCAGAACAGAAACGTGTTGAGGCTGAGAAGAAAGCCGAACAGGAGGCTATCGGTGCACATGCCGTTAATCCGAAGATAAAGGAGAAGTGGGACGCTGCTCCTAAGGTTGTAGGAAATGCTGATATTATAACTCTACCTGATGGTAGTAAGTTGCGTGGTCATTATGTGCTTACAGAAGCTGGTGCAGCTACAGCAAGTCATGATGTAAACAACGCATACAAACCAACAGAGGGATTCCCTATCGATGAAAATGGACAGAGTGTGAACGATAGAGATTACGAGCGTGATGAAGATGCACGTAAGATTTCACGTAGCATAGCTGATAACTACGATAGTAGAGCGTTGCAGTCTGTTACTGTTGTTGATAATAATGGTATTACGCTAAGTGGTAACGGACGCAATATAGCTGGTGAGCTTGCCGCAAAGCAAGGAACAGACGGTGCATATATTGACTATCTGCGTGAGTTCCCACAGAAGTACGGACTTACAGCAGAGCAGGTTCAAAGTATGCAGCACCCTCGTGTACATTTCGTTCCGGATGAAGTATTACCATACGATGCTGCTACATTCGCACGCTTCAATGCACAGGAAATGAAGTCACAGAGCAAGCCAGAAGCTGCGGTAAAACTCGGCAAGGTTGTTCCAGACAATACATTCGGCAATATTGTACGCTCACTCGCACAGTATGACCGTCTGTCTGATTTCTATGCAAATGAGAAAGACGCTAATGGAGCTATCATGGAACTTGTCAAGGCTGGTGTAGTTAACGATAAGCAGCTGCCAGAACTACGTACAGGTGATGCTCTTAGTGCTGCAGGGCGTGAGTTATTGGAAAATACTCTCATTGGTAAGGTTTTCCAGAGTAACCCTGATGCAGTACGACAGATTATTGCACAGCCAGGAATTAAGCAGTCTATTGTGATGGCTCTCAGTGAGATTGCACACAACCGTACTCTTGCTAATGGTTACGACCTTAGCGAGGAACTTTCAAATGCTGTAGACCTTGTAGCAAGAGCCAAGCAGGCAGACCCTGACACTTACAAGGAGGGTATGCCTGTATCACCATTTGGTCGCCAGCAAGGATTGTTTGACGACGAACTTGGAGATAAGCGTGTAACGGATGCAACCACTCTGTTGCTTGCTGACATTCTCAACAGCACAAAGCCGAGCGACCTGCGAAAGGTTCTTGCAACTTATAATGCTGAGGGTGAAACGGCAGCCAACGGGCAGTTGGATATCTTTAGTGGCGACCTCAGAAACAAAGAGGAAATTCTTACAGATATAAATAAACATTTTATCAATGCAACAGCAAAAGAACAACAAGCCCTTGTCGATGCAGCCATCGCAGAGCGTAAGCGGAGAGCTGCCGAAGCAGCAGCTACCGAACAAAGTGGAGGAAACGATACAGCTGAACAAGCTGCGTCTGTTGAAACGAGCAGTGGACAGCCTCAACCAGTACCAGTAGAAACTACTCCTATTGGCACAACGTCTACACCTGCTGAAATTCAGGCACAGCGTGAACAGACGGAAACTAATCCAACCGAAGCACAGAAAGAAGCAGGTAACTATCGCAAGGGGCATATCAAAATAGATGGTTATGACATCGCACTTGAAAACCCCAAGGGAAGTACTCGTAGCGGTAAGGATGCAAACGGTAAGGAATGGAGTATAACCATGAAGCACGACTATGGTTATATCCGTGGTACGAAGGGAACAGACGGAGACCATATCGATGTTTATCTATCTGATAACCCTACAGCAGGAAATGTATATGTGGTAGACCAAATCGACCAGCAGACAGGTGACTTCGACGAACACAAGGTAATGTATGGTTTGATTCTATGGACGAGGCTGTACAAGCATACCGTGACCAATATGAAGACGGTTGGAAGGTTGGTAATGTCACTGAGGTAAGTCGTGAGGAGTTTAAGAAGTGGGTGGATAGTTCTGCCCGCAAGACGAAGCCATTTGCAGATTACAAGACTGTTAAACCCCTTGATACAGAACGCACACAAGCAGGAGAAAATTATGCGCATAATTCAGAAGAAATTATGCACGTGGACAAGAAACCTGCAGAAAGTTCCGAGAAATACACTATTACTCCTACCCAATATACTAATAAGAAGGGTAAAACGAGTGATATGTATCTCGTCAAGTTCAATCATGAGTTGAGCAAAGAAGAGAAAGTTGCTGCAAAGACTTTCATTAGCGAGCCATTGGCAGAGGGCAAACGTACCCCAAGAGGTTGGTATGACCGTGAACAAGAGGGGTATATGGTGCGTAGCGAGGAAGCTGCAAAGCAGTTAGGCGATATGATGGCTGATGAGGTTGCAGTTGCAGACCAACAGCCAGTAACGGTGAAAGATTATCGCAACGCAGTAGCACCAGCAGCTACTCACAACGAGCAGGAGAAGAAACCATCTAATATCGTTTCCGTAGAAGACGCTGCCATCCAAGATATAGAAGCTAAGGTTTACAAACCAGAGAATAAAGAGGGTGGACTTGACTTTAATGGCGATGTCAGCAAGGAAGATTTCAACGATGCACTTAAAGACTTACGCAGTTTATTAGGCGTGTCAGACGATGAGGGGGATGTAGGTATTCTCTTCCGTGATGGCGAAGAACTTACCAAGGAGCAGCGCAAGAAGATTAAAGCTGCAGGCCTTAGCGTAACACAGGTTCTTGTCGATAATGGTATGGTCAAGTTCTCTGACTATGCAGGTAAGATGGTCAGCCTCATCGGAGATAAAATTCGTCCATGGTTGAAATCTTTCTATGAGGGTATTCGTTGGGAGCCAGGCTATGAGAGTGTGGAGTTCACGCCAAGCGACGAAGTAGTAAGGTTTGATGTACAAAATTTCGACAAGCCTACTCCAGACGTATTGAAGCAAGCTGAAATGGTTGTTGCCGAACAGAAAGCAGCAAAGATTTCCAAGCAGACAGAGCAAGAAGTTAGAACAGAACGTAATGAAAAAAGAAAAGAAGATGAGAAACAAACAGAAGCAAATACAACAGCTATTACAGAAGAAGCAGGAGCTGTTGCAAGCAAAGCAAGAACTGTTGCAAAAAGAGCAACAACTGACACAGAAGTAAGAAAAGCTACGGAGGAAGTAGAAGCTGCGCTTGAAAAGGTTAATAACCAGTTGGCACTTCTTGGTTACTATGAGGCTGAGAAAGTAGCAAAAGACTTTAATGAGGCGTACGGCTATATGCGTAATGCAGAGAAGAAAGCCGTTAAGGATGCTACCACTTTAGCAAAGCGCATAGCCGACGACCTTGGTGTAGACATGTATGAAGCAACCCACACGGCACCAGGCAAGAATGGTAAGCGTAAGAGTAAACCATTGGCTGTTGCAAACATTGCACCTATTGGTGGTGAAATTACTATTCATCTACCACTGGAAGGTGGAAAGGACTTGAGTATCTATATCAACTTAAAGGCTAATGATGCAAAGGGTAGCCTTACCCAAGGAGATAATCTCGAAGTCGGAAACATCATGTATCGTCTTGAAAATCCTGCTGCAAGTGGACAAGAGCGATATGGAGTGAATAATTTTGCAGATCCTGATATTACCTACAACGAGCTGATTGAAGGTATCAATAGAGTTATACACTCTACGAATAAGGTAATTCTAAGCAAAGAAAATGTTGTTTCTTCTGACTTACCCGAGTTCAATATTGGTGACAAGGTAATGTACAAGGGCAAGGAGGCAACCCTTTATGACATTGACAAGGCTGACAATAATAGACCAATTCTTGATACTGGTTTAGCACCTATTATGTATGAGGTTGCTAACTGGGAAGAACTTTCTCCTGTTGCAAAGTCAAATAAAGCAATCATAGAAAAAGAAGAAAAAGTAAGTACAGAGAAAGAAAGCCAACAAAAAAGAACAATTCAAAGAATAATTCTGTATCTTTGAATCGAGAGTCAACTGTGGGTGACTTGTTTGGCGATTTGTTCGGTAATAATGATTTAGACAACAAAGACAATGAAGATAACCAAAGAACTCGAAGAGAGAATAGAAAGAGCGATGATGGAGTTTCGCAACGAGAATCTTCTGAGCGCAGGGCAGTTGACAACAGACAACTGGACAGAGATATTGAAGAACGCAGGTCTGAGCGACAAGGAGATAAGCGAGTACAGAGCAGAAATGCAGAAGAACGCAGCAGCACTGAACGACCCTCTGGACGCTTATCGAGATTAAACGTTTCTAATAATCATGCTGAGCGTGGTGTAGACTATGCGCCTACATCAGTTGATGCTCGTATTGAAGCCAATATCAAAGCTATTGAGTTGGCAAATGAACTTGTCGAGAGTGGTGAAAAAGCAACTCCCGAACAAATGTCTGTTCTCCGTAAGTTTAGTGGATGGGGAGGTTTAGGCAAAGCCTTTAATCAAGCTTCATATAGCTGGAGTAAAGATTCTATTCCTGCTCGCCTACAGACTTTGTTAGGTGCAGAGGGTTACGAACAAGCTGTGATGAGCGCGAATAGTGCTTATTATACGCCAGCGTATGTTATAGATACGCTGTGGGATGTTGCAAAACAGATGGGCTTTAAGGGTGGCAATATTCTTGAAGGCTCTGCAGGTATCGGTAATATTCTTGGTCTTATGCCAATGGATATAAGCGACAATAGCCGTATTCAAGCTGTGGAGATAGACGGAACGTCTGGCAATATCCTTTCCTTACTATATCCAGAGGCGAATGTCAACATACAAGGCTTTGAACAGACACGAGTACCGAATGGAAGTGTAGACCTTGCGATTACCAATGTTCCTTTTGTTACAGGTCTTCGAGTAAACGACACAACAGGAGACGGTGACCTTTCCAAGAAATTCCACAATATTCACGACTTCTGTATTGCTAAGAATGTACGTAAACTGCGTGAGGGTGGTATTGGTATCTTTATATCCTCAAATGGTACACTTGATAGTTCACAGAAACTACGTGACTGGTTGGTAAGTGATGGCAACGCTGATGTTGTAGGTGCTTTCCGATTGAATAATAAAACATTTGGTGGCACTGGTGTTACATCAGATATTATCGTTATTCGTAAACGTGTTAATGGTCAAGTTTCGCCAAACGCAATAGATGTAAGCACTGTTACAGGTGAACGTTCGGTGGAATTCGATACTGGAGAAACAAAACGTGTTAAGGGTGTAGAGGTTCCTGTAGTTAAACATCTTTCGATGGACTACAACAAATACTTTATTGAGCACCCAGAAATGATGGCGGGAAAGATGGAGTTCGCTTTTGAGCATGGCGATAAATATCGTGCTACTTCAAAGGGACTTTATCCTACTAATGACAAGGCGCAAGATAAGTTGTTAGCAGACTTTGTTCAGTCTTTTACTAATATGAAAGATGAGGCTGCGTCAACAAAACAAGATGTGGAGCCTATTAACGTCTATGAGGATCTTGGTAACGATGTCAAAGAGGGAAGCATGCTTGTAAACAAGGATGGTCAACTCTGCGTAGCTCAATTAGGTCAGGCAGTACCACTTAATCTTAACACGAATAAAGTTAAGGGACATACAAAAGAAGAATGCTTTAAGGCTTATTCTGAAATTAAGCAGGCGCTTAATGATGTATTAAAGTATCAGACAGAAAATGAGGGTAACGAGGGATTACAGCCTTTGCTTGACAAACTGAATAAGGCATACGACTCCTTTGTAGATACATATGGACATCTCAACAAGAATACTTCTATAGCTTTTCTACGCAATGATGTCGACTATCCAAACGTATTCTCTTTAGAAAAATACGAGGAAAAGGCTGATAAAAATGGTAAGCGTGTAGAATCATTCCACAAGACAGACATTTTTAAAAAGCGTGTCGTTGAGAAGAGTGTGGAGCCACAGCCTAAGAATGTTAAGGATGGTATTGTGGTGAGCGTTTACAAGTTTGGTAAAATAGATATCCCATATATCAGTAATAAGCTTGGGAAAACAGAGGAAGATGTTAAGCGTGAGATTATTGCAAGCGGATTAGGTTTCGAGAATCCTGTAAGTAAACAGGTAGAGGTGTCATACCAGTATCTTAGTGGAAATGTAAGGGAAAAGGTAAAACAAGCAGAAGAAAATAACGAAGACGGAGAGTACAACACGAATATTAAGGCTCTTAAAGAAGTTGTACCTAATAGCATACCTGCACATCTTATAGAATTCAACTTAGGTTCATCATGGATTGCACCAGAACTTTATGAGGAATATGTTAAAGATAAAACGGATGTTGATGTCAAGTTTACAGCAGCAGGCGGAACATGGTTTATGAAAGAACCGCATTGGACGGACAATGAAAAGAATCGTTCATTTGGTGTACATAGCGACTTGTTGGGTAAACATGTTATGGGACATGAACTTATAGAAGCGGCTATCCAGAATAAGACTATTACAGTCTCAACGACACGTAAGCATTATGATGGTACATCAGAGACTATTACGGATAAGGAAGCAACACAAGCATGCTCAAGTCGTATAGACGAAATAAGACAGGAGTTTAAGGATTGGGCACGTAATAAAATGCAAAGTAATCCTGAGATGTCTGATAAGATAGAGCAGGTTTATAATGACCTTTTCAATAATTACGTACCTATTGATATCCCAAGTGAATACATCCCAGAGCATTTCGGAGGTGCTACTCATAATATTACGTTACGTTCACATCAAGCGAAAGCCGTTGTACGTGGAACAATGCAACCATTAATGCTTGCACATGAGGTAGGTACTGGTAAGACCTTTACGCTTATTTCCACAGCAATGGAAATGCGTAGACTTGGCACAGCGCGTAAGCCTATGATTGTAGTACAGAATGCTACAGTAGGTCAGTTTGTCGCAAGTGCAAAGCAGTTATATCCAAATGCGAAGATTCTTACACTTGAGGATGGTGACCGTAGTGCGAAAGGAAGAAAGAATTTCTACGCAAAGATACGTTACAACGATTGGGATATGATTGTTGTTCCTCAATCAACCTTTGAATTTATCCCCGATAGCGAAGAGCGTCAGATGGCGTTTATCCAGGATAAAATAGAAGAGAAGTTGATTGTCTTGGCAAAGATGAAAGATGCAGACAAGTCAGGTCGTAATTTAATCACTCGCCAAGCGGAGAAAGAAGTTGAGCAGCTGAAAGAAGAATTAGCAGATTTGACTACTACACTTTCAGAGAGACGAACAGCAAAGGATGAGAAGAAACGTGCAGTTACAAAACAGAATACAGAGGTTAAGGCTCGTGAAATGCTCGAACGTAGAACTGATGAAACAGAGAATTTCGATGACATGGGAATTGACGCTCTGCTTATTGATGAAGCGCACGAGTACAAGCATCTTGGATTTGCAACTGCAATGCAGCGTGGTGTCAAGGGTGTTGACCCTTCATATTCTAAAAAGTCACAGGGTGTTTTCTTAAAAACGCAAGCCGTATTACAAAAGAGCCATGGGCGTAATGTCATATTTGCGACTGGTACCCCTATCAGTAATACAGCAGCTGAGATTTGGACGTTTATGCGTTATCTCATGCCTTCTGAAACGATGAAAGAGTATGGAATCTACTACTTTGACGACTTTGTGCGGAACTTTGGTAATATTCAGCAGATGCTTGAGTTTACAACCAGTGGAAAGTTTAAGGAGAATAATCGTTTTGCAGGCTATATTGATTTACCAGAGTTAGTGCGTATTTGGTCAAGTGTATCTGATACGGTTCGAACAAAAGACGCTGGTGGGGTCAGTGATAAAATTCCTGAGATGGAAGGAGGCAAAGCGCAAGACCTTTATCTTCCTCAAACAACAGCACTCCGTGGTATTATGAAATATGTCAAGGCAGAACTTGAAGCATACGACAAGATGAGTGGTAAGGAGAAAAAAGAGAATTCTCATATTCCGCTTACCATGTATAGTATAGCTAAAGCAGCAGCTGTGGATGCACGATTAGTTGATGAAACGGCAGAAGACGACCCTAATAGTAAGACCAATGAGGCAGTACGTCAGACTTTACGTTCCCTCAAAGAAACAGCTTCTTACAATGGTACTGTAGCTTTGTTTGCAGATAATTATCAGAATAAGACCAGTGGCTTTAATCTTTATGAGGATGTAAAGGACAAACTTATTGCTGCTGGTATTCCTGAGAAGCAAATTGTTGTAATGAAATCGGGGATGACTATTAAGAATAAGTTAGAAATCTTCGATAAGGTTAATCGTGGAGAAGTTCGTGTAATTATGGGTAGTACATTTACGCTTGGTACAGGCGTGAATATACAAGAGCGCCTACATACGCTTATACATATCGATGCGCCTAATAGACCTATGGATTATACGCAGCGTAATGGACGTATATTGCGACAAGGAAATATTCATAAGGATATGAATAAGCCTGTCCGTGTGCTTCGTTTCGGAGTAGAAGACAGCTTAGATGTTACTGCTTATCAGAGACTAAAGACTAAGGGTGCTATTGCTGAAAGTATAATGAATGGTAAACAGCTTATGGCAAACAGTATGGAGAATCGTATTCTTGAAGAGGAAGAAGACTCTTTTGGAGATACTGTTGCACAACTTTCAGGAAGCGAGTATGCCATGTTGAAGAACCAAGCAGAGAAGAACGTCCGTAAGTACGAAAGTCGCAAACGCCAGTGGGAAGCAGACCAAACCTATATTCACAATGCTAAGCCACGTCTTAATGGACTTATCAAAAAAGCTCAGCTTCAAAAGGAAGAGAACGAGAAGAACCTTTCACTTGTGAATAATACCTACCCTGATGGCAAATTTAAAGCTATCATTGTTGGTAAACATAAGTATGATAGTGTGGCAGGAATGGAGGACTTCTTCAAAGAGCATAACAAGAAGGTTAAAGAAGAAAGCGAAAAGGTTAAGAATGGAACCAATGCTACTTATGGCAGCACCATTAACGTTGATGTTGATGGACTTACCTTTGCTATTCATACCGAGGTTTCTAAAGAAATGTCTTCTCAGGGTATTAATCTCTTCGCAAAGTCTACTCGTACAATGACCTATTCGCAAAAGGAACTTGGACTTGAAGATGTACCCGTAAAGGGGGCGTTGATGCGTAACGCAATTGAGGATATTACTGATAATATTATTACTGGTAATGATTTCAAGGAGAGTATAGAGCGAGCAACACAAAATATTGCACACTACAGCTCAGACTTAGAACATATCCTTTCAAGAGAAGGTAAACCTTTCGAATTCGAGAGTGAACTTGAAGAAGCTAAGGCAAAATTTGTAGAGTACACAGAAGCGATGAAGAAAGAAATGGAAGAAAAGGAAAAGAAGTATGCCGAGATGGATAAAAACATCGATGCTAATTCTAACCTTTCAAACATTGAATACGAAGATGGAAATTTTAGTGAGCTTACAGCAGAAGAGCCACTCTTTAATGTTTCTTCATCCATCAGAAGTCTTATAGAGGGTAATTTGTTTAGCGAAGTAGATTTTAGTGATTCACCAAATAAGAATGTGAATCAAGCAATTTCTAAACTTACAGACGACGAACTCTTAAAGGAAATCGCTAAAGGTGATAGCAAAGAATGGAACTTCTACATGGAAGAATATGACCGTCGCCATAATAAAGAGTTTCAGGAAGCTGTGGAAAGATACATGAACTCGCTTGAGGACGAAAAGACTTCATTAGATACTGCGTACGGCTCATATGTCAATGTTGCAAAGAATTGGTCCAATGGCGGTTATCATACGACAGAACGCACTTTACTGCGTGCTCAACTTGATGCAATTGAGGATTATGTAAGTAAAAAAGAGAGCGAACAACTTTCAAGCGTAGAAAGCAAGGCTTACCACCAAGCCAAAGAGACTGTAAGAAAAGTGGGCTACGACCTTACACGTCTGCGTCTACGTCCTTTAGAAGAGGGCGAAGCTTGTCACGTGGAACGCAGATATACAGAAAGTAACGGTTTTAGTTTTACAGGAAAGGAGCATATTGAAAGTATTGAGGATATTGCATATATCTTCAAACAGCTTGAAACATCATCTGTCGAAAACTCGTTTCTGGTGTTGATAAAAGATGGAACCCCAACTGTCCTTCACCTCTCTATTGGCGCATACGCTACAACCTTAGCTCCTATCGAGCAAGCTATTGTGGCTGCTGATGCTATTAATCCAGATAAGGTGCTGTTTGTTCACAACCATCCAAGTGGAAACATATCTGCAAGTAAGCAAGATATGGATGTGCAAAAGAAGATGAAGGAAATCTTTGGAGGGAAAGTGATGCCAGCAATCATTATCAATACCACAAGTGGCAAATTTGGTATGTTCTCAGAAGACGGAAGGCTTGAAGATGGAAATATGCCTTTGCCTGATGAACATAATAATATCCCTATTAATGTATATCAGTTTAGTCAGCAGGTGTTTGCAAAAGACTGGAACCCTGAGTTTGCTTTTAGAGCTGTAAGCCCAGAAAGTATTGCAGAGTATGTTAGTAGTCATCGTCTTGGCGAACACAAGAAAATGAGTCTTATTATCCTTGACCAAGCTGGACATGTCACAGGAAACGTATTCCTTCCATGGACAAAGTTAACAGATGTAGATAGTCATAAGAATATTATGCAAATAATCTCTTATGTCAATCAGATGGGTGGTCGCTCTGCTATCTTATATGGAAATTATGAACTCGGAGAGGATACACGAGATACTAATAAATCTATCTTTAAGATTAAGACCGCATTTTCTAATAGCGCCTTACACCTCATGGATGTTATCAATATTGATGATAGCGCACTCGATAGAGGCGCCATGGAGGAAGACGTTGAATATGGCAAGCGCAATCTTGATGAAGAAGTGAACGAGCTGTTTAACAGAGACCTGGCAGAACTAACTGAGAAAAATGCACAGTCGAAACGATTAAAGTTAGGTCAGCCTTCACCTATGCTGTCGGCTGCAGGTGTTCCTGATAAGCCAATCATTCTCTATGGTAATAAACTCTTGAAGAAAGCTAAACTCCATAATTTTGATGTCAAGGAACTGCACAATCTACCTCTTGCCATGCAAAACCCTATTGCAGTATTTGAGGGTAGTCATCCAAATAGTTTTGCTACGCTATTAGAAATCAAATTGGGAGGATACAATACACTTGCAAGTATAGAAGTCAATAAGAAGGGAGAAGCTGACTTTAATATCATTTCCTCTTTGTTTGGTAAAGAGAGCAAAGGTGTAACCAAGTGGATATTGGACGGAAAGCTATTAAGTGTGGATAAAGAAAAAGCCCAATCTTATATAAGCGCTTCTGCTCTCAATGCAGATGCCACATATAAAAATGAGCTTTCTTCTGCTGCAAAGATAGTAAAAGATTTCGTAAATCCAAGTATTAGGGGAGAAAAATCCTCATTACAGGGAAAAATTGACCCACAAGACACTACACCACAGGCAAAGCATTACAAGCTAAGGTGCTATCTGAAAGGCTGAATACACCTATCCGTGTGGTAAGCGACCCTGCTGAAATATCAGAACTGCCGAGCCGCAGACAACAGAGGGCTAAAGGCTGGTGGAGTGCCAAGAATGACGAGGTTGTTATTCTGTTACCTAACAATGCAGATGTTGCAGACGTTGCAAATACAGTAGTACATGAGGTTGTCGGGCATAAGGGACTACGCAAGCTTATTGGTGAGGAACGCTTTTATGAGTTCCTTGATGAAGTGTACGACCATGCTACAAATCCTATCCGTACAGCTATCGACGAGGCAGAACGCAAATTGTTTGATACTGAGGTAGACAGACTTGCACAGCAGAAGAATGCTGAAGCTGACCGTCCAGAGAGTCGCAAGGGAGTATTCTCTCGTGCAGAGGCAACGGTGGAAGCTAATAAGAAGCGTGAGCAGATGCGCAGGGAAGCCACTGAAGAGTATATGGCAGACATGGCTGGTCGCATAGGTTATGAAGGCTTTGAGAAGATGAGCGCAGAGGAACTCACATTCTGGGGTAGAATAAAAGCAAGGGTACAAAAGTTCCTTGAAAAATTCTTGCGTGGTCTTAAGATTGCAAAGAGTGTTAAGTTGACGGATAAGGATGTGGCTTACATTCTCTATAAGTCGTGGAAGAATCTCCGTAATGGTGGCAAACCAACTATAATGGATGCAGCCGAAGATGCACTGATGCGAAACAAGACCAATTACAATGAGACGGATATTAGTCGCTTCCGTGATGGTGATATGGGATTAGAAGAAACCATCACCAACATGAAAGCAGAAATTAGTGCAGCTAATAAAGATGATTTCAATGCAAAGGTTGAGGCTATGAAAGCCATTGGTGGCAATCTACAAAAGTTACGAAGTGCCATGAGTCGACAGCGTTCATACGACATCAGTACAGCAAAAGCAATGACCGACCTTGCACAGGTATTACTCGATAAAGGTTTACTTGATAATTTAAGTGTTTACGAAACCAAGCGAGTACTTAGTGCTGTTAGGAATGGTGTTGGCAAGGAAGACATCAGCGGACATGTACAGAAGCTCATGGATATTATGGTGGATAACCAATTACATAGCGGTGCAAATATGCTGGGTAAACTTTTCACAATGCGTGGTACAAGATTAAATGATAGAGGGATTGAGGTGCAGGGTAACCTTGACCCACAAGGTCAGATTCTTGTTAAGACAGCACGTAAGTATACATCATTCCCTAAAGAGGAAATAGATAACACTCTTATTCCTGACCTTATGAGCCGTATGGGAAGTGACGACCAAACAATTGCAGATAATGCAGCCATAGAGTATGCAGGTGCTCAGATAGCAAGACGCTATGTAGAAGAAATCACCGAGAGCAAAGCAGAGGAGAAAGCATTACGTGAGAGTATCAAGACTGCCAAAGAAGATAAGGATGCAGGCAAGCTTGATACAGAAGCCTATAAGCAATATGTTAATGCAACCGAAGAAGCTATTCGTCAAAATAAAATAGACCGTGCAGAAGCCTATTCTTCAATAGCAGCGGAGTTTGGAGGCATGCTTGGTGAAAGTGCTAAGCGTGCAAAAGAGTGGCGTGAGGCAGAGCAAAAGCGTATCAATGATATTCATCATAACTGCAATAGCGATATGGAAGGTCGTATCACTGATGAACATCATAAAGATAACAAGGTTCAAAAGCTGATGAACAATAGTGCTATTCGTTTCCTCCTTGCCCCACTTGGTACTTTTGACCAAATGCTTAGGATGTTTGGTAAGAAGAATGTCAATGGTGAGGGCTACTTGTGGAATAGATTCATGCGTAGCTGGGTAGACGCAACAGAAAACGAGTATACAGGTTATCGTGACGATTTGAAAGAACTCGATGCAAAGGTCAGTGAAGTCTATGGAAAGAAAATGAAGTGGGCAGATCTGTTTACTTTAGAGCGTAAGATGGGAAAAGTCCCTGTTGAATTCTGGGATGGCGGAGAACGTAAGCAGCACGAACTGACACAAGGGAACTTGTTGTATATCTATATGGTTGACAAGATGAGTGATGGTAGGATGAAGTTGCGTTATATGGGTATAACAGAACAAAATGTACAACATATAACAGAAATACTGACCCTAAATTCAAAGAACTTGCCGACTGGTTACAGGAGGAATATCTTGTTAATAAGAGAAATAAATACAACGAAGTTCACAAGCGAATGTTCGGTGCACCTATGGCAGCAATAGACAATTATTTCCCATTGAAGATACTGAAGAATGCTCTTGATAAAGAAGAAGATGTTGCAGAGGATGATAATGCTGGTATAGTTTTACCAGGCACTACAACCAATGGTATCATCAAACGAACACGTAATAACAAACCATTAGATGTCACAGGTGCTGACGCTTTCAATGTAATAGCTGACCATCTACAGGAAATGGAGCATTGGGCAGCCTTTGCAGAACTAACACGTGATATCAATACGATGTTAAGTTACAAGCGTTTCCGAAATCAAGTGATGAACATGTCAAGTGCATACGGCGCTGGTGCTGCATTATGGAAGAACTTTCGTAGTGTCTGTAAGATGGCTGTAGGTGCGTATCGTCCACCAATAGCAGAACTTGATAAGACAGCTGTCAACGTAGCTAAGGGTGTTACGGCTGCAAAGGTAAGTTTTCGTGTCTTCACGGCATTGAAGCAGTTCCTGTCTTTCCCAGCCTATCTCCCAGATGCGAGTTTAGCTCATCTGGCGAAAGATGTAGTAAACCCAGTTAATGCATGGAATTGGTCGATGAAGAATCTTCCTATATTCGAAAAGCGTTGGCAGAGTCGTATGGCAGGTGACCCTCGTCTGATGAAGAGTGATATGGACTGGAAGGCATGGCGTAGTCGTATAGTAGAAATTGCTTCGATGATAGGTATGTCTCCTAATGCTTTTGTTGATGCACTCACTGTTGCAATGGGTGCGCATGCTATGTACCAATCACGTTATGCTAAGTATAAGCGTTGGGGATTTGACGAAGTAACTGCTGATAAGCGTGCAAAGCAAGATGCAACAATTCTTTATAACTCTACACAGCAATCAAGCGAGGGAGCATTCCTAAGCCCAATGCAGGTAGACCGCTCATGGTTAAGTGTCTTGTTCACGGTGTTTAGAAACTCGTCAATGTCCTACACTCGTCAACAGTATGACGCATTCCGAAATGAGGTAAAACTGTTCACACCAGGTTATCGTCAGCGAGCAGAAGAATTTATGATTAAGCAATTGCAACGTGAGGGGCTGACAGAAGAACAGGCTAAAAAGGCTGCACATGGAGAACTTCGTAAGGGTCCACTTCATAACCTTGCACGAATAGCCGTATTTGGTTTCTTGTTACAATTTGCATGGAACTTAGGAGCTTATCTTCCTTATCTTATTCTTGGTGACGATGATGATGAGAAGAAAAAGATGACAGATGATGCCTTAACGCATGCCTTGTTTGGTAGCCTTGAGGGTTTAACGAGTGGTGATGTTCTTAGTCAAGCTGGTAATATGGCACTTCAAGGTGAAGGGAATTGGGCTACAGTTACGAAAGATATGCCACTGGTTAGTGATTTGAGCGATATTTTAAAGACATTCCCAAAGGATAATGTGGAAGCTTTGAACGATTGTGTAAATCTCCTTACTCAGTCTGCTGTCGGTGTAAACCCACAAAGTATCACAGATGCTATGGTAGCTATCATGGATTATTGTGGTGATGATGCGCAGACCTCAAGGGAATGTGCATTACTGATGGCTCGTATTCTTAACTGTCCGCAAAGTCAATTGGATAAGATTTACTTTGACGAGTTAAGTGCGAGTGGTGTTGAAGCAAGTAAGATGACACCAAGTCAAATTGCAGAACGCTTTGCACGGTACAAGCGACACCGCAGTGCACCACTCACTGGGTGGATGTATAGCGATGCAGCCATAGCAGATAAAGACGGTAAACGAAAAGAGACCGTGTATAAGAAAGCGAGAGAAAACTTTAAGGCAGCTGCGAGCAAGTCTAATAAGGAAGAGTTAGAACAGTGGAAAGTAGAATACAAAGAGACTGCTGCAAAACTAAGTGCTATAAAGGAACTCAGAGAGCAAGACGAGGATGAAGCCGACGAACAGATGGATGCGTTAGAGAATACTCCTGAATACGACCGCTATTTGATAATGAAAGACTATAACAGTGAGATGAATGATATTACAAAAGATTGGTTAAACTCAAAGTCTCCAACAGAAAGGGAGCAGCTTACCAAGGCAATGTTTAAGGTACAACAGGAAATGGTCAATGAACTCAAAACCTCTAAGTAGCAATAGATAAACAATGAGGGATGATGTGAAGAATTATCTTTGCATCATCCCAATATCTAAGTAAATGACAAAGAAAAGATTACATCGGGCAAGCAAGGTAATGCCAATATCTGAAACAGACACTGTACTCCGTTCCAATATAATGGATGGGCATACTCGTGCTTATAATATTCTGTATGAAGCACAACAGTATTGGAGTGCCATGGATACATTCCGCAGAGACCGTGAGCGCAACAAAAAATATACATACGGCAAACAGTGGGATGACTATGTATGCGTAGATGGTGTGCGCATGAGCGAGGAAGAATATATTAAGAAACAAGGTAACGTACCTCTTAAACAACCTCATCAAGCGTATGGTGAATGCTGTGCTTGGCGTATATCGTAGTCAGGCAAGCGAGCCAACTTGTACAGCCAGAGACCGTGATGAACAGAAATACGGAGAAACCATGTCAACGGTCTTACAATGTAATATGCAACTAAACCGTATGACAGAGATAAATGCTCGCTGTATGGAGGAGTTTCTTATCTCAGGTTTTGTTGTGCAGCGCAAATGGTATGGCTGGCGTGAAAATAAACTCGATTGTTGGACGGACTATGTACAGCCTAACAACTTCTTTATAGATAACAACATGCGTGATTTCCGAGGTTGGGATGTTAGTTGTTTAGGTGAGATACACGATATTAGTTTTGAGCAGTTGTGTGAACGCTTTGCCAAAAATTCTGCGGATGTTGCACAGTTAGGAAAGATATACGAATCTGCACGAGACAAAGGTGCGCTCGGTATGGCGTATGAAAGCTTTGGTTACCCATTGAACAGTTACTATGATTTCCTTGTACCGAACGATGCAACACGATGTAGGGTAATAGAAATATGGAGAAAGGAAAGCAAACCTCGTTATCGTTGTCACGATGTGAACAACGGTGATGTATTCAAGATTGATATTGAAGATTTCGAAGAGTTTGTAGGCAGTGTAAATCGTGAGCGCATAGAACAGGCACATCAACTTGGAATGGCTGATGAAGATGTGCCACTCATCAAATACGAATGGTTTATGGATAACTATTGGTATTATTATTTCCTCTCTCCTTTTGGAGATATCCTTGATGAGGGTGAGACCCCCTACGAACACAAGAGCCATCCCTATGTCTTTAAGGCATACCCATTCATCGACGGAGAGATACACTCGTTTGTTAGCAATGTAATAGACCAGCAGCGTTATACTAACCGCCTTATCACTATGTACGACTGGATAATGCGAGCCAGCGCAAAGGGTGTACTACTATTCCCAGAAGAGTGTTTGCCTAAGGGTATGAGCATGGAGAATGTTGCAAATGAGTGGGCACGCTTCGATGGTGTCATCATGATTAAGCAACCTAAAACTGGTACGGCACTACCTCAGCAGATTGCAAACAACTGTACACAGATTGGTATTTCCGAACTCTTGAATATGCAGTTGAAATTCTTTGAGGATATATCAGGTGTAAATGGTGCTTTACAAGGAAAGCCTGGTTATTCAGGTATGTCAGCAAGTCTGTATAATCAACAGACACAAAACGCGACTACATCACTTCTTGATTTGCTTGATACATTCTCATCATTTGTAAGAGATGGAGCAAGTAAAGACGTTAAGAATATCCAACAGTTCTATGACACTCCAAGAGTATTTAACATTGCTGGTAGGAATGCGACTATTGTAGAATACGACCCAAAGAAAATACGTGATGTAGAGTTTGACCTTTCTATTGTAGAGAGTACCGCTACACCAGCTTATCGTGCTATGTCTAATGATTTGCTTATGCAGATGTGGTCAGCAGGTGCTATAAGTGTGCAGCAATTGCTTGAAAATGGAGATTTCCCATTTGCAGACCAGCTATTGCAGAGTATCAAGGCACAACAGGAGCAGATAGAAAACGGACAAACTCCAGATGGATTATCGCCACAACTTGCAGAACAAGTACAGCAAGAAGCTAACATGGAGGCAGTACAGCAAGGACAACAGATGTTGCAAAGGTAGTATGTCAGATAAGGAACATGTAAATAAAATCATCAAAGAAAACGACCGACGAAACGAAGCAATCTATGCTAAGTTCAACCCTGTAACGGGTGAGGGTTCTATCGGAGAACGTACAAGAGTATGTCTCTCCGATTTCGTTATGCCAGTTCAATGGCTTCCAAACACGATGATGAATATACCTTTCGTGAAGAAACTCATTCATTATGGTTCTATTGACAAGTTCCTTACAAACGTTCTACATGTATTCCCCAACGATACAGACCGCCAAAAGGTTTCTAAGAAACTTATCCGATTACGTTATAAGCACGACTTTGCTTTCTGGGCAGCCACACTTATATACATCAAACCTAAAGGAGGTGGTGATGATGTTCTTTTTAGGCTGACACGCCCTCAAAGAAAACTTTTAGAGAAGTTTGAGAGCAAGAGAACAGCAGATATGCCTATCCGTCTTATACTTTTAAAGGCTCGACAGTGGGGCGGTTCAACAACAACACAGATGTATTTTGCATGGTTGCAGTTCATACATAAGGTTGGCTTGAATTCTCTTATCATTGCTCACCAAGGCTCAACATCAGATGATATTATGGATATGTTCAATAAAATGATAAAGGAATACCCTGTTGAACTGCTCCATAACATGGGTGAAGCATATTCTGACAATGAGGCAAAGATAGTAGGTGTCGGCAAGAGTGGTTCTATCCACCGAGTACCACAGCGTAACTGCAAAATCAAGATTGGTACGGCAGAGCGACCAGATGGTTGCCGTGGTGGTGATTACAATCTCGTGCATCTTTCGGAGGTAGGTATATGGAAAGCCACAGAGGGTAAGACGCCAGAAGATATTGTGCGTTCAGCCTGTTCTGGTATCTTGTATAAACCTTATACTATGATTGTGATGGAGAGCACTGCAAATGGTACAGGAAACTTTTTCCATCGTGAATATGAAGCAGCATCAGACCCACATATCCCCTCACAATTTGATGCGCTGTTTATAGCATGGTTTGATATAGAACAATACTCCTTACCTTTTAATTCTCATATAGAACTTAAAGCCTTTGCTGAAAACCTCTATCTCAACAGAGAAAACGCCAATGTGATGTCTCCTCGTGAAGAAAGTGGGAAATATCTATGGTGGTTATGGAATAAAGGCGCAACTCTTGAAGCTATACACTGGTATATAGAAGAACGCACTGGCAAGAACGACCACGGTGTTATGGCAAGTGAGTATCCTTCAGATGATATAGAGGCGTTCGTACACTCTGGCTCGATGGTTTTCGACAGGTACCAAGTGGAGGAGTTCAAGCCAGCATGTCGTCCTCCTCGTTTTATAGGCGATGTCTATGGGAAACAGTCTGAGGGTGAAGAAGCGCTTACAGGGCTTCGTTTCCATGAAGATGCGCAAGGCTTATTGTGGGTGTGGGCTTTACCAGAAGAAGATGATGAGGTAGAGATAACAGACCGTTATCTTACTGTTGTTGATGTCGGAGGTAGAACAGAAAAAGCCGACTGGTCGGATATAGTTGTTTTTGACCGCATCAATCTTATGGATGGTGGTCGCCCTGCTGTAGTGGCAGAATGGTACGGACATTGCGATATGGATATTTTAGCATGGAAGTCGGCACAGATTGCAGGTTTCTATAACAACTCCTTGTTAGTTATAGAAAGTAACACTATGGACAGTAGAGACAAAGAACGTCATGTTGAGGGTGGAGACCAATCACTGTACATTCTCAATCAGATAGGAAGTGTATATCCTAATATGTATGCACGTAGACAAAGCGAGGACGAGATACGGCAGGGACTCCCCAAGAAGTATGGCTTTAACACCAACCCCGCTACAAAACCAATGATTATATCAACTCTTATTAAGTGTGTTCGTGAACGCTTATACACCGAGCGAGATATGCGTGCACTTGATGAATTGCTTGTGTATGAGAAGAAACAGAATGGCTCATACGGTGCTATATCTGGTAGACATGACGATAAGGTTATGACGAGAGCTATAGGTATGCATATCTGTTTTTATGAAATGGATATGCCAACGATAGTTGAGAGGAAAGAACGAGGGTTACATTATCATCGTGGTCCAATGACTGCTGCCACAATTTAGAGTTCCTCTTTGTCTACTTGTGAATAATCCTTATACCTATTGAACTGCTTTTCATACCAACCATTTTTAATTCGGTAGATTAATTCTCCTACAGTACGAGGTGTCATGTAAAACTTAGGTGCAGGTTGGTTTACTACCATAATAGCGAGCGCATAGATAGACTTTTCAGGATATTGTTCACGTGCAATAAGAAAACGACGAAAAATCTCATCAAACATTTCACGTTTATTTTTTCGCATATTGGGAATTACTTTGCCAGCTAACAAAGTGGAAATCACAATAGCCGCACGTTCCTCACTCACCCAAAATCGTGAGCATGGCGAGTTTGCTACTTGCTCAAAGATTTTAGGCATAACGATGTAACCAGCTTTAGATAGTTCCTCTTGATAGACCCGCATAAGTTCTTGGTTACGTTCTTGGGTAAAGTCGAGTATGCTTCCGTAATATTTCACCAGTCTTAGTCAATTTGCTTGTAAAGATACTAAAAATATCTCACAATAGATAAAAGAGAAAGGAATAATTACCACATTATATTTGCAGGTAAATAAATCAGTAACTCTACGAGTATCAACGACATGGCTACAACTGAAAATAAAGAAATCAGCAAAAGAGACCGACAACTCGGTCGATTACGTGAGAAGTACCCCGACAAGAAATTCGAGGATGACGAAGAAATATACGGTCAGATAGGTGAAGACTATGACAATTACGAAAAACAACTCGGTGGCTACAGAGAGCGTGAAAAAGCACTTTCTGACATGTTTGCTTCCGACCCTCGCAGTGCAGAGTTTCTTACCGAGATGAGCAAAGGTGGCAATCCTGTGCTTAGTCTGTTGAAGAATTTCGGTCCTGACATTAAGGAAACACTTGATGACCCTGATAAGATGCAGGAACTTGCGGACGCATGGGCAGAGGAACAACAGCGTATTGCTAAGAGCAAGCAGCTTGATGATGAGTATGCCGAGAACTTACCGAAATCTCTTGATGCACTCAAGCAGTTCCAAGAGGAGCGTGGTCTTACTGATGAGCAGGCAGATGAAATTATCTTCCACCTTATCAACATTGTGCGTGATGGTGTGATGGGTAAATTCTCGCCAGAGATGTTTGACCTCATGACAAAAGCAATTAACCATGACGAGGATGTTGCAGATGCACAAGAAGAAGGTGAGGTTGCAGGACGCAATCAAAAGGTCACCGAAAAATTACGTAAGAATAAGAACGGTGATGGACTTGCACCTTTGAATGGTAAGAACAACCAGCAGGGAAGTGACAAGAAAGATATGGACATCTTTGACATCGCAAATATGGCATGATAGAACAAGTGGTAAAAATAGTCGGCAATCCCAAAATAGAAAGAGCTAAAGGGAGTGCTGGATACAAGACCCAAGTATATGGGGCAGCAGCGACGGTAAGCAATTTAGCCAATGCTACAGGTGGTATCAAAGCAGAAAACCTCGTCAAGCCCAGCATGTAAAAAAATAGATTATTCATTTTAAATCTTTATTCAAATGGCAACAGAACAAACAGTACAACAGCATGCAGGTGGCTATCAGCAGCCTACAGCAGGTACAGCAGGAGCCCAGACACAGGTTAGTGGACAGGCTACAACTGTCAGTGCAACTGCTGGTGCTACAGGTGGCGTTGGCGCAGGTAACCTTATTACGCCTGACATTGACCAGAAGCTGTACAAGTTTAAGAGTGATGATACTCCGATGATGCAGATTATGCTGCATTCTAAGCGAGTGAATGTTAAGAGTCCAGTCGTTCGACACTACATTATCGACGAACCCAAGAGTTTCGTAACAACCAAAGATGCTGTAGCGAAGAGCACGGACAATCAGTTCATTCTTCCTCTACTCAGTCAAGACCAGAAACTGCCTCGACCTTATACCACACTCCTTGTTAAGGGTGTTGATGGTTACGACGCAACAGGTCAGAAAGCTACTCCAGGTAAAGACCTAATGATTTTTATTGTCGGCAAGGACACAACTACTGGTAACCCTGTAGCCATTGCTGTCAACGGTCCTCGTGCCGTATCAGGTGATGAGAGTTGTACAACTCCGGCTATTCCTGCAGGTTCTGTATGTGTGCTTATGGCTAATGCGTGTTATGAGACACAGAAAGAAGTAGAACCAGACCTTGTAATTCCACAGCCTATTGACTTGCACCTGCAGAAACGTATCATGAACAGCGTTGTTTCAGACTACTTTGATGCACAAGACAAGCAGATTCCATTCGACCATGCAATCATTGCAGAGGCACAGATTACTAATTTCAAGGTAAAAGGCAACCGCACCCTGTATGCAGGTCGAAAAGGTAAGATATCTGTTGATACCAAGCTGGGTCCGCAGGATGTTTACTTCACAGAGGGTGTACGCTATCAGGTGAAGAAAGAGATTAAGGACGATGGGAAATGGAATTTCAAGAAATTTATTGCTCTTGCCAAACTCATATTTACAGGAGAAGATGTCCCTAACACTATCCTCGGATTGTGTGGTAAGAACTTCTTGGAGAAGATTCAGACTATTGATTTCTCTGAACATCCAGAGGTACGCTTCGAGGTGAAGATGAATGACCTTGGTTGGGAGGTAACACGCATCCATACTATCTTCGGAAATTTGGAGTTCAAGCATGACCCAACACTTGACCGTCTGCGTTGGAGCAATTCATGTTTCATGATTGCTTATGACCGCTGCGTTCATTATGTGTATAGTGCAGAGCATACAGACAAAGACCGTGTAGAGGGCGAAGAGGCAACACGCAATGCTACTATTGTGTGGGATGGTCTCGGCTTGAAGGGTACATGTCACGTCTGGATTGACGGTGAGGGAACTGATGACAGTTACGGAACAGACGTTCTACACATGCACTTGTGGAATAGCGACAAGGCACCAGCCTCTCCTAAGGAGAATTGCGTTTACTACCTCATGGTAGATTGTCCTGCTATCAACAATAAGGCTGTAAGCGGTACTGTGTGGTTGTATAAGAACTCCGCATGGGAACCTTATACAGGTGAACTACCATTAGGTAACTAAATTTCAAACACCAATAAAAAACTATAGGCGGATAGGTTTATGACCGTCCGCCTATTTTATTAAATACACAATGAAGAAAAGAAAAATTATCTACGGTGTGGCTGGTATGCTTGACTACCAAGCCCTTATCAAGGTTGGCAGCGCAAAGATGAAAATATCTTTCACTAATGGCTCTTCAAATGAAGCTGGTCGTACTCCTGCAACCTTCTCAACGGATAATCCAATTATCCAGTTGGCAATAGAGAATAGTAAAGAGTTCAAATCTGGGCTTATCACTAAGATTCATGTGGTGAATACCGATGAGGAAGTGTATATTGAAAGCGAGCATGTTGCTCTACAGGAAGATGAGACTGTAGATACTTCCAATGAAGCTGGTAACAACGAAGAACTGACGGGGGAAAAGCAAGGTACAGATACCCCAGAGAAAAAAGAGCAGGAACAATCAGCAGAGGAAACTCCTGTAACACAGCCAGAGGAAGAAACCGTTAATACATCAACTCGTAAAGAGTTTACATGTAATGACGACGCAAAGGACTTCCTCGAGACAGAGTTTGGGGTAAAGCGTAGTACATTGCGAACTCGTGCAGACATCACTGCTTGCGGTAAGAGCAATGGCATTGATGTAGTGTTCACTGATTAATCAGCTTTGAAATATGGTGTACGAAGTTAAGGACATCCTGCGTGATGTACGTATAGCCATAGATGAGAACAAAACCAACGAGCAACTTATAACAGATGAAGACATTGACACTTTGATGCTTGATGATATCATCTATAGTAAGGTCGTGGAGGGGGTGCGTCGGACAGTTACCAACGCACCTATCCACTTGCTTGATGGTGGCGTTCCATTTGGCGATGCTGTTTATTGGCGCAACCAGCATTCGGGTTGGGTGATGCTTCCTGATGACTTTATGCGCCTTATGGTATTTAAGATGAGTGACTGGGAACGTCCAGTATATGAGCCTATTACCGCAGGCGACCCTCGGTATCAGTTACAGTTCTCACGATACAAGGCTTACGAGGAAATCCACAAAAGCCAGTAGTTGCAATTGTGAGCCGTACTGAGGGGCGTGTGTTGGAATTGTATTCATGCAATGACGATACTGCAACTGTAGAACAAGCTTTGTATTATCCCCTACCATCTATTGATGATAACGAGGGAATAATGATGCCAGAACGTTGCTATCAATCCGCTATCTATGAGATGGCAGCCCTTGTGCTTGCTACAATTGGGCAAAGAGAACAATCACAAGTAATGACAGAATTAAGTAAACAACTATTAGTATGAGTTCTATAAAGACAACTGAAAAAGAGGGTGATGTAAGCATAGGCCGCCACGTAGGCATTGGTGGTAATGCTAATGTGCAGGGGAATGTCGTTGTGCATATGAATATGAAAGTTGAGGGTTGGCTTGATGCAAAGAATATCAAAGGTCCTAACAAGGGAATCTTTACTACTGTAGAGAAACTACGTGAGGCATATCCACGTCCGCACGATGGCTGGTGGGCTGTTGTTGGTAAAACATTGCCCAGCCCTATCTATGTAGGCGATGGTGGAGAGTGGGTTGCAACAGGAGAATCTGGCGGTACACCAACACTTGATGACGCCAACGGTGCTTTGCAGCAAGCTATTGATGATGCAAAGAATAAGGTAAATGAGGCAAAGAAAACTATTGAGGACATGGTGAAAAACCTATCTATTGCGCAGGAACTGGGCGATAGTGCAACATCTGTTATGTCGCAGGCAGCTGTAACAAAAGCATTGAAGAATGTCAAGGCAACCACAGATGATGGCAAAACGCTGGAAGATGTGTATCAAATTGCAAAAGAAGATGCTATCTTCGGTAAGGAAAGGTTTAATGGTACTATAGATGTGTTCAATAGCGGTAAGTATGAAATAACAACAAACAATGGTTGGTTGGGTCTTAATGGCAATGTTGCATCATTAGGGTCTGCTGGTTGGGTTTATACAGATTTCATTAGCTTGAACGGTGTGGATAAGATAAACTACACAGGGTTAGCTAATCATGCATCGGTATCAAGTATTGTATATTACAATATCGAAAAGGCGTTCATAAGTAATAAACAGAGCGTTAGCGGAGAAATAACTTCTTTTCCAGCAGGTGCAGAGTATATTCGCTTTTGCAAGCAAAACGATTCAAATTCGATTGTTACGTTATATGTAGACGGTGAAAGAAATGTAACAGTCAAGGAGAAACTCGCAGCAGTAAACACAGCAGTAAGCGCAGTAGTAAGCGCAGCGGAAAACGCAGTTTCAATGCGCGAAATTACTACAAACATAACAGAGTATTATAATACGTCAGAAAGTGGCTACGTTAACGCCCAAGGTGTGTTAAAACTCGGTGATGCAAGTTGGAAAGTCAGTAGGTTAATACCTGTATTTCCAAAAGATACATTGAGCTTCAGCGGCTTTTATCCTCATACAAACATTATCCCTATTGCTTTCTATACAAAAGGGGAAACGTTTATTTCAGGTGTTGCACCAAAAACACAAGCAGGAAGTATCGTTGTCCCAAATGATGCTGTATATATGCGCCTTTCTGGTAGCAACGGAGATAAGTGGGTTGTAAGCGGAAAGATGCGCATAGAGGGTGAATTTATAAAAGAACTTGCAAAGATATTAGGTACAGGCAAGTATGATTATATGGGTGTATTAGACATAACAAACTCTGATGCTGTCATAATGGAGGGTAGTTCGTACACCGAGGGCGTTTGTCACCCTGTTGGGTTTAGCTGGACCGAGAAACTTAACGATGTTGTCGATTTGCCTGTAATTAATGACGGTATAAGTGGGTCGCAAAGAATTCATGGCATATTAAATATAAAGGCAAATTCTAAATTGAGAAGTACACCAAATGTTAGCAAGGCAGCCCTCCCATATAGTTATGTTTGGTTCGGCAACACCGCCAATGGCTCGCCACTTGGTATCGCTGGGTATAATGAGCTTTTAGATGCCAAAGCAACAACAGAGAGCAGAGGAGCCGAAATTTTGGTCGGAGAGGAAGAAAATCCACAAACAGGGAACTATGAGCCACTTTTACGAAGCGTTTGCACAGCGTGAAAATGTAAAGATTGCGAATGCCGTTAACATAATTGGACCAATGTTGTATCCGGGTCAAAGTTTCGCAGGGCAATGGTACACAAGTCACAAGGGTTGGCGTGCTGTATCAGTATATTCTGCCCACTATGATTTTTTTGAGAAATTACCAATAAAGCAAGCAATCAAGGCGTATAAGGTAAGACCGACAAAGAATGTTAGCGCTGTGACCGATTTGTTCTTTAAGAACGTAAAGGAACGGTCAAAGGCATTTTATGCAATTTCAAGCGGTCAGAATGGTTCGAGTTCTTCGCCAAAGGTTACAATGGTAAGTTGTGATAACTTGGATAAGATTACAGACGCAAATCCAACAAGTGAGTACGATGTACAAGGCGCAGTTGAAACTTTATCAAGAGAAAGCGAATTGGCAAAACTGTTATCAGGTGGGTCTGTCGAGTTCTCAAAGTTCGCCTTACTTGAATTTGTGCTTAATATTAGTAAGTTAGGCAACGCAGAGATTTCTTTTGCTTGTAGCGTGCAGCCGCAAAAGGTGTATGTAGCAGGTATGACAGAATACTTGCAGCACACGGTTCAGTATGAAGATGGAATTGCTACTATCAATGTTGCGGATGAAAGATGCTTGCGTAGCGATAAGATTTCCGTACTTGTAGAGTGTGCTGGTAGCTTTAACGTGTCAAGCCCTGTATGTAGATATAAGGGAGCACAGAAAAAAATGCGTGACTTTACTTTTTCACGTAGAAAGTACGGTGTAGAGGTGTTAGAAGATACGAGCGTACAGCCGTTCAGTGGAGGAACGAAGTTTTCTCTACCGTCTGCACTAAACCTATATACGAAGTATAACACGGTTAAATCTATCTTAAAGCTGACAGGAGCGGAGAACGCAACAAGAAACTTTACCATTTCAGAGCGTGCAAATTATGCCGTTCGTGTTGTTGCTCAAAACTTCTTCAAGTTAATGACAACGAGGTTTAGCGGTTCGGAATACAACGAGTTTGTAAAGGCTGACGGAGTGAGCTTGCAAAACTATCAATATGACAAGGGGGGAGGTTCTTATTATGATTGATAATTTGTGGACTTTCCCAATGGTGGTAGAGAGCGGTTGGACAGAGTTATATATTGAAGTTCCTCTGTCGGTAGGTTCGCACAAAATCAGTATAGCACGAGCAAACGATGTTAATGTAGATACACCTATATGGCTGCACGATGTTAGTGTTCAAAAGGTTTGGTAATTTATAATATAAATATGGAAGAACTGATTTTGATTTTAACGCCTTTACTGAAGCTGGTGATAGCATTGTAGTAATATGAGCAGAGAATTCTTTAAAATGTACGGAGCGAAAGAACGCAATGACAGTTTATTACGGCTATCCGATGACCATTACGTGTTGTTCTATGGATTTGACAAAGACAGCGACGAAAGTGGCTACTGCTGGCGTAAGGACTATGGGCACAAGCCTACAGAAGAAGAGTTAAAGGGCGATATAGCTACACATGTTAACAAACTGATTGATGAAAAGATACTTGCAGGCTTTACCTATGAGGGTAATATTGTGTATCTATCATCAGAGAATCAGTTTAATTACAAAGCAGCTTTTGACTTGTGTATGCTTACAGATGGAAGTAACCTACCTGTAACATTCAAGTTCGGACAGGAGAACGACCCTAAGTATCGTCAGTTTAATACAAAGGATGAGCTGAAAGATTTTTATTTATCTGCCATTTCGTTTGTAACTAATACGCTTGCAGAGGGGTGGGCAGAAAAGGATATGATTTATAAAAAGGATATGCAGGCATGGTTTACTTAATCATTTTATCGGTAGTACTTTCAGTTGCAATGGCAATAGTAGCAGCTAAGAAAGCAAAGGAGTTACCAGATAGCGTGAGTAGTTTCAGCTATTATGTAGGTGATGTTTGCTTTTCGTTGTGGGCAACAATGACGGCAGCTATCTTGTTATTCTCTTCTCTTCATGCTTTACCTCCTAAGCATGCTTATATTGCAGGAATGATGAGTGTAGGCTTGTTGATGGTAGCTGCTTCGCCTTGTTATAGACAGAGAACAAAGTGCTACATTATGTAGGAGGTTATCTCTTTGGTTTAGCAAGTCAGGTTGTCGTAGCCTTGCTGATACCATGGTTACTCATGTTGTGGGTATTGTTCCCGCTTGTATTCATTCGTAAGAGTTGGAAAGAGAATGCTACATTTATTGCAGAAGGGATATGTTATACCACTTTAGTAGGCAGCCTCATCATATCTTTACTATCGTAATTACAAACATAAACCTTTCAATCGTTTTTCCTATATTATTTTTGTGGAAATTTATTGTAAAAACAAGATGAAGAAAGTAATTAAATGGCTTAAAGAAAGTAACAGGTACAAACATCTAATAGGTGGTGTACTCATCGGTACTGGTGCTAATGGCTTGTATTGCGCAGCATACGCAGGTATAGGAGTTGCAACGGCGCTTGAACTTAAAGATAGAATGTGGGGCGGAAAGGCAGACATCATCGATTGGGGACTAACAGTCGGTGGTGTGGCTATAGGCTTTGGAATAAGAACGTTAGTAAAACTTCTATGATATGGCAATGGATAAAGGCATAAGAAACGCAATGATAGGTGTTATTGGCTCAATCATTGTAGCTGTTGCAGGCTCATGGGTACAGCTCAATCAGCGCATATCAATACTCGAGGTGCAAGTTATGAACGACCACCAGTTATTCGTAGGCTCTCAAGAGGATATGAAAGAAATAAAGTCGATGCTTGGTGAAATAAACATTAAGGTATCGCACCTTAATGACATCAAGGCAGACCGACCTAATATGGATAGTCATATAACACAGAAAGGAGGCGAATAATGAGAGCGTCATTTAAAAGCATTATAAGCAGGTGGAGAGCGACAACACCGAAGTTCTTTAAGAATATTGTCGTTTGGGGTTCAGGTGTCAGTATTGTTGCTGTTGCCATTCATACCGCTATGACAGCAGCAGCGGCAACACCTCCAGAATGGTGGATAAAAATTTATCCATATCTTGTAGGGGCAGCAGCAGGCATGGCTGCTGTGGCAAAATTAACAAGGGAGAAATAATATGAGAAATATTAAATACATTGCGGTTCACTGTACCGCAAGCCATCAGTCTATGACGATAGAGGGATTAAAACAGGAATTCAAGCGTAAGGGCTGGGTTAATCCAGGCTACCATTACGTGGTGTCGCCAGACGGCAAGATTACCCAGCTACTTGATGAAGACAAAGTAAGTAACGGTGTAAGAGGTTACAACTCAGAAACTATCAATGTTGCTTATATTGGTGGCATTGATACTAACGGCAAACCCACTGACAACCGCACAGACGCACAGAAAGCAAGTCTGCGCTCGCTGTTGAAGATGCTTCATAAGAAGTACCCTACAGCGGTTATTCAGGGACATCGTGATTTCTCTCCAGACTTGAATAAAGATGGAAAGATAACATCTAACGAATGGATGAAAGCTTGTCCGTGTTTTAACGCTAAAGAGGAGTATGCTAATCTTTAGCAAAAGATAAAACGATTAGATACTTTGTATAGATTAAATTTGTGCAAACCATTTTGAACTGATATGAAGAAGTTTTTGTGGGGTATTATACCCGTAATCATTCTTGCGTGTGTTGCGTTTTTCCTGGGCAGGGGAACACAACGCACAGGAGAAAAACCTTTGCACGAGACTATCACAGACACGGTGCGCTATGTTGATACTATTAAGTACCATGCGCCTGCGCCAGTATTTGTGAAGTCTAATGGGACTACAAAGGTATCTGTTAGCGTAGCCCACTTAAAGGAGACTTTGAGAAATGCTATGCTCGATACCTTACCACGCATTAGAGCAGACACTTTAGAACAGATAGTATTATGTGAAAAAGACCAAGATAGTGTACAAATAGAATTACCCATGCTGCAATCCGTATATAAGGATAAAGACTATACGGCATATATCAGTGGTGTAAATGTTCGACTTGACAGCATTTTCGTCTACCCAAAGCGTGAGGTAATAACAATAAGGAAGCCTCCTAAGCATTGGCATATAGGTATATCCAGCGGATATGGGACAACAGTACAAGGATTTAAGCCCTATATTGGAATTGGAATTACATACTCTCTAATCTCTTTCTGATGGAAACGATAACCATAACTATTTCACAGAGCGATGTGTACAACGAGGTAGCAAAAGCAACGGACTACACAGCTCAAAACTGATAGACGGAGATGAGAATGCGAGAAATCGCATTCTTGCCGTTGATGATGATTTCAAGGAATTGGGTCGCTTCTGGGATGAGAGTGTAACAGCCGTGAATGAGGACTTGAAAGAAATGCTTGTGAGCGGTACGACAGATGTAGATAAGAACTACAAGGCAGAATTACAAGTAAGCAAATCGTGGGACAAGACATTGCAGGAAAGTGTTCAGAGTTCTCTGCGTAGTTTCTTTATAGCATCCATTACGGCACAATGGTTTCGATTTGCCAACAAAGGAGAAGCTAAGGAATACTTTTCAACTGCTGGTGAAATAATGCTTAATGTAGAACGACTACTTTATGCTCGCAAGCGTCCTATGTTACCAACAGATTAACAATTTCAAATAACAAAGATATGCCAACCCCAACATTAGGTGCAAAGAAACCTGTAAGAGCAACTATCAAAATATCGTGGTTGCTTTACGACATTATGAACGAGACCTTTCTTCGTGGTCGTACCATTCAAAACAAAGAGAACCACAAGGAGGTAGCCTCGATGTTTGCCAGTGAGGACGAGGAGAATCGTGAGAAGATACTCCGAAGTATCAAGAAAGGCTTTGCAGAGGTGAAAACCGAGCTTGCAGAGTATCTTGATGAAGACGGAACAACTACCGATAATAGTCACTTTGATGGTAGTCACAATCTGGAACTTAACCTTACCATGCCGAGTAACTTCAATGAAGCAGCAACGGCAGGAATTGGTGAAGCTGTGCATGACTATCTGAAGAACACAGCTATTGCTGAGTGGTATCTTGTTACGAACAAAGCAGATGCAGAGCAGTACATAGCTCTTGCAACTCGTAGCATGGCTTCTATTCAACAGTCTGTTAGCAAACGCAGCAGACCAAAGACACCGACAGATTAAATATAAAGTTTATGCAGGCAGACGAAAGCAATATCCTTGGCTGTTACACAGATAAGAACGGCAATATAGAGGCAGTGCTTGGTTTTAAGCGTAGCCAGTTGTTGTATGACATCGAGAACTACTCCTATATCGAAGGTCATATTATGCAGACAGACAACCTACACGCCAAGCATACAGTGCAAGATGTTGGCGAAGAGGGTAATGTGAACAGGGTTACACGATTACTTGATTTGACAGTAGCTCAATGCAAGGAGTTGCTATATCCGTACACAAAGAATGAGATTAGTAATCATGAACTTGATAATGTCTTGAAAGAGCAGCCTACTTATGGCATTGTCCTTAGTCTTCCTGCCGACTTTTCCCAGACAACACTCAACTTGTTATCAAAGCTTATCCATGAGTATATCGTATGTTATACAGTGGCAGACTGGATGAGTATTACCAATCCTGCTAAGGCTGAAACTTGGGCGGTCAAGGCAGAAGATATGGAAAGACAGATACGAGTGGCATTGCATAGTAGAGTAAACAGAGTACGTCGTCGATTGTCGGTGTTCTAATAGAGAATAGATAACAGAGCAAGGGCAGACCTGCATCACGCAGACCTGCCCTTTAATTATGGACGTATAAAAAAAGAAGTTATCGAAGTTGGTTTATAAGTCGTGGAGTATAGGAAACAGACGCACCGACTAATGTTTCACCAATAGAAAGGTCGGTTATTGCGACTATACGAAAATACTTGTAAGGCGTTCCACGGAAGCCTCTTAGATAATGTTGCTTAGCTGAATGTACGAGATGCCAGTTGATATTGTCTCGTGAGCCGTACAGAATTACCTGTACTTTCCCCTTACCAAACAGCCCACGGAGGAACACTGTATCGAATGTTTTAAGCATTGAAGCGACTTCCAACTTTATAGGTCGAGTTACAAGCAAGCCTTTCTGATGTGTTTCTGCAGAACGTGATAAGTCCACAAGACAGTTGTTTGTCACCTCCTGTTTGCCATCACTCCCAACAGTCTTTATCTTTGCCATAGCATACGCATTAGGATAAGAATTAATAGCAGTGGTGAGCGATGAGGCTACAATGCCCCATAGCTTAGACTTCATAGAGAAGACATAAGCGTAGTTCTTATTTTCATTGAACAGTATTATACGCTGATTTACATAGTCGTAAGACATACGAGAACTCTTGCGAAATTCTGAGAAGGTACAATCTACTTGAGGAATACCGTCTGGGTAGAGTTTAGATAGCCCAGGTAGACGGTCAAGTGAAAAGAAGTCGTTACCATTAATAATATCGGTCAGACATTGTGTCTGTGAACCAGATATTTCCATTATACCCCTATCAGTAGCGAAGAGCACGGCAGTATCAATCTGCGTGATACTGTCTGAAGATATGCACACGTCACGTGTGATAGGTTGTTTGGCAGAGTAGCCACCTGATGAGTTTACCTCTAATGCCCATACACCCTCATCTGTGAAAGCATATAGTGGGAACTGTCCGAACTGACCTTGTGACAGCGCTTTTGCAGCAGTCGATATACCCAATATCTTACCTGTCCCAACAGTGTTTATGCCTATAACAGGAAAATAGAACGGATTGTTTACTTCGGAAGTGTATATCTTATTAGGAATTTCAATCGTCCGTTCTTCTTCGCTGGAAGTAGTTGGCGAATTATATGTTCGCTTCTCTAAATCATTCCAACCTCCATAGTAGAAAGCCCCATTAAGAAAGGCATGCCGTTCAAGTGGTACTTCGTAGAATGTTCCAAAGTAGTCCCATGCTGTTACAATTGCTTTGTAAGCATTCCCATTTGGATAGTAAAGGAATAGAACAGGGTTCTCATAACCAAATACACCAGCTTCACCATGCACGATTATATCTTTTCCATCCTGTTTTATAAAAACATAAACAGAGATATTGATTGTCTTGTCTAAAATGGTAGGAGAAGTATCAGACCAGTGTTTCACATATCCATCAGTGAAAGGCAACATTGCTCCAGCATTAAATCCATCAAAAAGTTTCTTTCTGATATTAGCAAGATTAACTCGAGCATTATAACCAAAGGCATACTTGGGTATAATCTTGTCGTGGCTGTCATAATCATCGGTCATAACCTCTCTATTGACCAAAGATTGCAAATAGTCTTCTTCTATATTAAGAAGTGTGCGTGTTGTAGTAAGCTGTTCTATCTTAATACTTTCGAGAAAGTAGAAGTTTGAACAGTTACGAATATCTTCCTTTACCGTCGAAGAATCTTTGCGAGGAAGTCCAAGTATACCACCTGGACGTACACCGAGATTATCTTTATCAAACGTCATCTGATATAGGTAACCTATATCTTTCTTTTGATAGCGCAAAGGATATTTAGTTTTATCTGCAGCTTGGTTAGTATGTTTGCAAATACTATATCCCCACGCCTCATCACCGTACTCGTCGTAATTAAAGAATTTATCACATTCGCCATTCTGATTGTACGTATAGATTGGCTTTGAGATAAATATATCAACAGATTTAACAATATCAGTCCAGTCTTTAAGTAAGTCTATATCACTCTGTTTAATGGCAGCATAGTCCAACGAGTGTAACATTCCAACAACACGAACATCCGCCCTGTTCAAACCGTTCTTGCCATATATATGCCGCCACAAGACAATAGGAGCGCAGCTCGTGGAACATACCATGAGGACTGGAGCAGAGTGCCTGATGAGGTTACCGTCATACAGGCGATAAGCGTATCTCACAAGAAAAGGAAAGATGAATTTACCTTTATTAGTTGACCTGTCAGCTATGAATTTGTTTACTTTAGCCAACACTTGTGATGTTATTTTTTTCTTGTTTTCATCGGTGAACTCATTGTAGCTAACATAACTACTTCCACCTTCCTTTATCTTTGTTTCCCAGCTAAGGTTATCAAACTCAAGGGTAAACTCATCAGTACGCTGCATCTCACCCTGCAATCCAAAAGAAATAGGTAATTCTGGAATATCATTGCCAAGGAAAAGATACCCAGAAGTGTCACCTTTCCAAAGGAAGTAGAACATACCTGCATCTGTAAGGGCTATAAGAGTGTTGCCTACTCCCACTACTTGATACAACTCTTTGTCACCTACACTATACAAGTCAGTGAAGTTGCTACCGTCTATAGTCCACAGCAGTTTCTTGTTAGCAGTATCAATGATGATATAATGTGTATAGGTTGTAGCCTTATGCACATATATAACACTGTGGTTTTCTCCAAGATTGAATACCACCTTAGGCGCAAGCAGTGATTTGTATGCTCCATCTTCATTGATGAGGTTGTATGCCTGTGCGAGTTCTCCGTCCGAGCATTCATAATCAGATGGGACAGCAGTATAACCAGTGAAGCGTATGTCCTTTTCCATTTCTTTCCAATCTTTGCAAAACTTTAAAGTATTTGCAAAGATAACAATTATATGAGGTTGTCTAATTTTATCTTTTGACAGCTGAGGCTACCAGTCAAACTTGCTCCATGCAAACCTTTTACGGTGTTGCAAGTAATTCAAGTCATCTTGGTATGTATAAGCCTCAACTTCAAATGAGATATTACGATATGCCTTATGCCAATTGCAGAAATAGAGCAACGCAAATAGGAACTCAAGTATATATAACAGATAGAAGCCGACAAACCACAGCTCCTTTTCTTGTGCATAATGTATGCACTCGTGATTGTAATCTTCTACTGTGAAGTATTCTTTAGCATCCTCTCTTACGATTATCCATTTCAACAAGGTGATTGCTTTGTAGCCCTTAAAGGGAAAATGTTTACAGTATATTATCTTCATCTTCTCTTATTATTGTATTTTCTTACATTCTCTAAATAAAAGGTCGTGTATATGCTCTTTAGAGTTAAGACCGAATAAGTCCCCACTGTGCAAAAATTCGTCTAAGGGCGTACTTCCTAACAAGTTATAGTGAAAAGCTTCGTATGCATCCTTGAACGTCTTTGCTGCAACGGAGTTAGGATGAGTATCTAAAAACTTCTGTTCTGCACGAATAATAGCCTTAGCAAGTACAGGGAAAGTTCTAAACTCTTTTATCATAGCTTTAGTTCCTCCTAAAGGACATCCGATACATCCATGACGCTTGAAAGAATAAGGCGGGTCGTAATATTTCATATAAGGGAGTTTGTTGGTATGGATGTAATCCCATACGTCCTTATCCGTCCACTCTAAGATAGGGAAAATGTGTGTTGCCCCTTTCATAAAGTTTCTTTTATCACATTGCTCAGGCTCATATTTGCTACGCTTTGTACTCTCCCTTGCTCGTACTCCCTCTATGTTACGCTTGCCTATACCTGCACGTTCTTTGAGTTGCTCGCAACAAAAACGCCTTAATCGAGACGGTAACCCTTTTTTCTCTACAAGCTGCAAAAAACTGATAGGAGGGCGGTTTATTATCACCTGTGGATAATGTTTTTTTATAAACGCTATAGTACCAGGAGGATCGATAGTTGTTGAAGAATACACAACCTTACATCTTAACCCTGCTTTATTGCAGAGGTCGAGAAGCACAATGCTATCTTTACCTCCACTAAACGCTACCTGTAAATCATCACCTAATGGAATACTCTTTATAAAACGAATAGCCTGTGTTACTTTATTATTCAAATTATCCATACGCTTTTATTTTTCTCCTGTTCGTGTAATTTTTGCTTTCATATCTCAAAAAATCAAGTCCTATCATATTAGTATCTGAATTTCGTAAAGTGAATAATAGCCATAGGCTTTGAAAAATCGTAGGAACTAAACCAATCAATCCAATCGGCAGGATGCAATCCATCGTTCATAGCAACAGCAACATAGCTATGATGATGATTGTCGACAATGCACTCTGCAAAATCATTTGTCAATTTCATTAACTGAATACCCACACCGCTTTCTGCTGTTAGTGTTGCAATTTCCACCTGCTTACTTCTATATGGCTTACCTGTCCACTGCCGAATGGATAATATGGCACGCCCATCCTGCACCTCCTTAATTCGTTTTTCCCACAGAGGGTAATTCGCCCGTATGGTGTGTAGCTTCTCTCCGCTTAGGAACTTCTCTTTGAAATGTGTTTCTTCACCTGCTCGTTTGTGATATGCAAGGAAATTTATTGATAGTGTGATTACGTATGTTTTCATAATTTCATTTCTTTTACTTCATTAATTCGGGGTTATCCGTAATGTTACCAACCACCTCTACTTTTATATTAAAATAATCCATAGCAAACAATGCCCTTTGCATGCTGTTGTGAACATGCCCCTTAACACATTTAATCATAAATGAACCGTCTTCAAAAACAACCTTTGCAAGACATTCAATCTCTATAGGCTTAACTCCATCTGTTATATATGAGAAACGTACAATATCCCCATCAAAGATTTTAACTCTATTCTTGTCTTTCCGTCCTGTGTACTGCCCGATTGTGTCGGGGGCAACCTCCCATGCCTTTCGGGACGTGTTATTGACATTCCGTGATATGTAATGAGTATTTAATCCCTCGTTGTGGGTGTAATCTCCGTACACCCACCGATTTGTCGCTTTGTCTTTTCCTCTGAATAATATTTCACGTCTCATAATCTTATTTATTTGCCTTGTTCGTAAAAAGCTATTGAATTTTTGAGTTCCTCAACCATCATAGCATTGAGCTCTTTCCAATCCTCCTTACTGTTTGTAAACAAATACCATTCTTTAAATTTGAGATTATTATTGTAGAACTTCGGACATCCATCCTGCAATTCATTCAAGAATATTGAATACTTGTTGTTGTGTGGATGCACACATACAAACTCTCTTTTCACAATCTTGCGGTCTACGATTGCGACGATAATATCACCTTTTGTAAGTTGACTAATTTCTGTTACTCTTTTCATATTACTTTTCTTCTTTTAGTTCCTTAAACACTCCAACTCCTTCACTACCATGTAGCAAGTAGTGGAAAGATTCGCAAATTACACTGTTCCTGCATACACCATCCTCATTTAAATCGCACTTGTCGCAATCGACAGACTTATCTGTTTTGAGGAAGATGTACTGCTTGTCGTTAATTATTATTCCGTTCATAACTAATTATTTTATAAATTCAAAATTAGCTTGATGGTGAGTAAAGTCACCATTGCCGAATATGGTTGCAGAATAATACTTACCATCTTCAAATATAAATTCCAAATAATTTTTATCTTGGAAATAGACTTCTACATTTGGCGGCAACTCATTCTTAATAAAATCGTTTGCGGTTTCTGTATTATTAGCATGAGAATCTTCCGTTTCCCAATAATACGAACCATTTTGAATGTCTGATATTGATATCATACTATGCAACTATTATTCTTAACGTTTTATACTCTTTTTCCCGAGTGGGTACAACCTCATACATCCAAGGTGTGCTACTTTTAACCTTTCTTCTAAGAATAGTTTACGACTTCTGGGGTTGTTTGAATAAGAAAAGGCACGATGTATGATGCGCCCTTCTTCGTCATATACTTTCCCGTCGTCCGTGAAACCAAATACAGAGTATGGCTCACCATTAAAGGTTACGCCTTTGCAATGTTCGTTGTTATATTCAATACATTCTTTTAGAATTGACTTTGGAACAAAGTAGCCAAAGCGGAAAACACGCTCATCTGTGTCGTGATAGTTGTCTTTTTTGAAGTCTGCCTTAAAGTCCTCAAAAGAACGTTTAATTTCAACTTCTGTGAGGTATCCATTCTTGTCTACACTTATAAGGTCTGCTTCATGATTAAGAAAGCCCCATGATAAGTTTGGAACTATAATATTTGTTCTGACACCGCCTAAGTATGCAACAATGATACGTTCTATTTCTTTAACTGATAACTTTGTTTCAATCATAGTTTTTCTTTTAGAAGTAATAACAATTCGTCATTAGAAATATAATGTCCACGTCCTACAACATCGAGCAAAAAGTCTCTTAATTGGTTTGAAGAGAAATCTTTTTGGAGTGTAAAGTATGCTTTATTTATATCGTCCCAACACTCATCATATACGTCCTCCTTATCTACCTCTTCTATCTCTTCGTCATATACAGCGTAGCCTCTGTATTCTAATTCTTCTTGCAGCTCTAAATCTGTGAAATCTTCTATGTCCATAATCTTTATCTTTTTGTTATCTGCGGCTAACACCAGCTATAGGAATAATATTGTAGGTCTTAAATCTGTCTACTAATCTGCCAAAGCCATCGTTACGTTCGAAACGCTTACGCAAAGATTTGTCATCAAGGTTGGTAGTTAGATGTGCACACTTACCATATTGCGTCCAAATCTCATTGCGGGCATGAAGGAACTCGTCAGTAAGTAACCCAGTATCCATTCCAAAGAAAGTCTTGTCTTGTATGCCTATATCGTTGAGGCAGATGTTTACAGGTGTACATTGGAAACCTTTATTTTCTTCCTCATTGAATGTGAAGCGGTCAAGGTTATTATGCAAGGTGTAGTAATTAACCATCTGCGTTACTGACAGATTATAGAAGAAGCGAGGTGAACGTATACGCATAAGGTATTCTGAAAATATTTGCATGAGCAAAGTCTTGCCAACTCCAACACCACCTTGTAGCATAACATTCTTGTGAAGTTTGTAACCACGCCCAGGGAATACTTCTTCTGCAAGAGAACAACCATTAAAATAATAAAGTAAAAAGCGTATGATGTCACGATTGTAGTCATCAATAACAAACTGCCGACGTTGCCGTGCAAGCACGACGTTGTTTGCGATGTAGAGCAGCAGATTTGCATGTGCCTTATAAGCTTCTTCGTCCTGTAAGTCATAAGATGCGAGCTGTACTTTTTCAATGTCTTTACGTACCTTCACTGCCACATCATGAAGGGTCAGCCAAGTGGAAGCAGATTTTTCCTTACTCTTGCATGCAGCAAGGAGCGCTTGGTCCCACTCAACGTTACCCGTTGGTTGTTTGCGATACATAGCAAGTGCATCAATTAAGGTTTTTGGATATTCGTTCATAGTTATTTCTATTATTAATTATACATCCTGTCCTCCGAAACCACCTGTAAAGGTATAGTCTGGAGCAACTTCTTCTGATTCTGTTTTAGGTGGATATTTCTTGTTCATCCACGATATGAAATGCCTGTGTGCATCACCGATACTGTCATGTCCCACACCATCCATAGTACATTTTATGTGGGTTGAGAACTCAGAAATGCGCTGCTTAAATTCTTCGCTGTTAATTTTTAGCTGCATACATACTGGTTCATTCCACTGTTTGTTCTCCAGCATTTCCTTTATCTCATCGTCATAGGTCATCTGCTTAGTATTCACTTTGCTTACACTTCGCTTTGACGCAGAGATATTGCCACCTTTCCTGCCATTCTTATATCGTGTAAGGCTGACATCTATATTAGGCTTCATTAGAATGAATATCCCCTCAGCTGTTGGCGACAAATCAGGAACGTTACCAGTAAAACCGTATTCCATGATTGCATTATAAACCTCGCACTGCACATCTTTATCCATGAGTTTCAGACCCTCCCAATAGGAGCGATAGACAATGAAACTGTCTCTTTTTATCTCCTCCATGCTTATACTTCTTTTATGTGTATGCCATGCACAAAGAGCATGAGCTTACGTTTAATGATGTACTCTTTTGTTCGTACGCCCTTTGTATCTTCAACTACTATCTGCCCTTTACTATCAGTATAAACGAAGTCTGCAATATACGAACAGGCACGTTCAAGGAGTACACGTGTTGTTCGTCCCTTGAAGTCTTTTCCACATTCACCATACTGAGCAGGTATAAGTTCATACTTTACCTGCTCTCGCAGGTTTGCAATAATACCAGCACGCTGCATCATCTGCAAGGTAGCAGAGCGGTAATGCTCTTTTTTTTTGAAGCATGTTTACCGACACGCTTCGCACCGTATTTATTGCAACCCTTACGAGAGAGTTTCTTGTATTCGTCAATCTTCATTGCCAGCGTTCAAATCATGTCGGAATACATCTAATACCTTGGTTTCATCGAGAGTGGCAATGCTATAGTCAATCATTGTAACTCCGAGATAGTCATCAATGGCATTTTTGGCATCAGCAATAGTTTCAGCATTGACGAAAAAGTAGAATGGAGTTTTCTTCTCTTTATCTGTTTTCTCGTCAAGGGTGATATAATTCACCTTTGCCTTAAACCACTTCTCCTTGCTGCCATCTCCGATTAGCTCTGTACAGCGTGACCGCTTGATAGTTACTATGTCGGTGATAGTTCCATAAGCAGAAACCTCTTTTGTTGTAGTTGCCTCAGCCTCTGTGAAAGACATCGCATCAACTACAAACTGCTCGAGGACTTTTGCCTGTGCACCATTTTCTAATGTGCGTTCCATACGCACGCCTACTTCAAATAACATCATAGTGTACCTCCTTTCTTTACTTGTTTAATTTTGTAGCGGTTTCCTTACTTGGTTTGAAGCGCACAGATTTGTGTGCAGGAACGGTGATTGGCTTCCTGTCTTAATGTCGTTCACTTTACGTTCCGACTTGTTCACGACAACGAAAGAGCCGAAGCCACGGAGTTGAATACTTTCGCCCTTGGCGAGTGTTTCAGCAATAACACGTAGTACACCGTCTACGGTCTTGAATGCTGTTGATAGTGTAACCTTTTCAGATACTGCTACCTCTTTTGCTAACATGTTCTTGTTCATGCCAATTTAGATTTGAGTTTTATTAATAATTTATTTATAGAATACCGCCTGCTTGAGGCTGATAGAGTTTTTATATTTGCATATAGTACATCTGCTTTTTCCAGCTCAAAGATGATGTTTTTAATATCTGTCTTGCAGAACTCATATTTTTTCGGTTTCTCCATTGTAACAGGGGTTAAGAAACATATCCGTAAGTTGGTCAAAATACATCTTATCCGTTGGAATATCATCTGTAGATGCCATTATCTGATTAGCTACAGAACGTTTATTCTGTATGATGTTATAGAGAGTATGGTCAATAGTTCCACGACCAATGAGATAATAGCATGTAACATTGTCTTTCTGTCCGATGCGATGCGCACGGTCTTCACATTGACAACAGTCAGAATAGGTCCAGGGAAACTCACAAAATGCCACGTTAGATGAGGCTGTAAGCGTAAGACCGACACCTGCAGCTTTGATAGAACAGATTATTAGCTGTGCTTGTCCTGATTGGAAGGCATCAACGGCAGCCTGTTTCATCATCATGCTATCACGACCTGTAACTGTAACCGCCTTTGGAAATGCCTTTTTCAATTCATCTACAATCTCATGCAGAGAGCAGAACAGAATAAGAGGCTTTCCATTTGCAAGAAACGTGCGGCAGAAGTCGATAGCTTGTTTTACCTTGCCTTTGGCTGCTATCGAACGTAGCGCCATAAATTTAACAAGAGCTTCCATTCGCATTTTGCGAGCTACCTCATAATCAGTACACTCTTTGTATTCACGTAGATAAGTAGCAAGGTCCTCTGCAGCACAAGCGTACTCCTCACTATTTGATATATCCACATAGAGGTCGGTACGTGTCTTATCAGGTAGCTGTGTGAGAACCTTTGCCTTTTCTCTACGTATCATGCAGCGAGAATACAGTTCAGAAGAAAGTTTGTCGAGGTTTTTTACCTCGTCTGGCTCCTGGCTTCTGTTCTCTCTGTTTAAGTCTCCACCGCCATACTCTTGCAAGAAGTGAGTGCGTCCTCCAAACTCTGGTAACCTGCCCATGATAGACAATTGTGCGATGAGGTCAGCTGGACGATTGACAACAGGAGTACCAGATAGCAAGATGCGATAAGGCTTACCCTCTGCTATGCCTCGTGTGAAGATAGTCTGTTGTGCTGATGGGTCTTTAACCCTGTGGCTTTCGTCAATGATGATAGAGCGAAAGATTTTTATTGCAGAGTTGAATACAACATCTTTCAGTCGGAATGAGCCTTTTTGCTTGATGTCCCAGACAAAGTATTTGCGCAGACTCTCATAGTTACAAATGGCTACATGGTGCATTCTCATCTTAAGGAGATATGGCCACGTTGTCTGTACAGCATTTTCAAGTATAAGTGCTTTCTTGTCAGTGAACTTCTCGAACTCACGCTGCCAGTTAATCTTAAGTGATGATGGACAGACAACAAGGCATGGATAAGCATTTGCTGTATCAACAATGCCGATGCTTTGTAAAGTCTTACCTAGTCCAGGCTCATCCCCGATTAAGAGACGTTTCATTTCCATTCCAGCTAAGATACCCTCACGCTGGTATGGATAAGGTTCTATTTTGAGATTATGTTTCAGTTCTTTCATAATGAATAACACCAGTATTTGTATGCTAAATCCTCATACTTTTCTCTTCCACGGCTGTATACATCATCGCCACGCTTTATAAACTTCTTAAATACTCTGTTGTTCTGCTTTGATATTGCGTATATGAAATCATTATCACTGTGTGCGATGTCCATGTACCAAGCACGGCTACGGTCCCAATCGAAGAAGTCTATAGCATCGTTGAACTCTGCATCTGTAGCAGCTGCTGTTGTTTTCAGGTCTCCTCCGAAGTGAGCTGCCTGTAACCACCAATCCCACTTGCAACGAGTGTCAAGAGTGAAACAGAAACCTCCGTTATCAAATTCCTGCGCCTTATTCACCATGAAACGTTGCGTGTTCGCTATCTCTAAGACCTTTGCGAGAAATGGGTCATGCCGTGCTTCTGCACGTAAGGCACGTTGCATTTCACGTGCATGTAGCCATATTTCTTCATCTACAGGCTCACCATCTACCAGCTTGTTGATGAAATCAACTCTTGTGGGTTCTGTAATTAAGGCATCTACTATGCTACCGAAGTAGAAAGCTGCCTCACGGTCGCCATATTGAGGTCGTGGGTAGAGCTGCTCTTTAAGTGCAGTGAGGTCAGAGTTGGAGACCTCACTGCGGTTATAGTATTCATCTGGATTATGAGTTGTCATGGTTACTTTGCTTTTACTTCATCCTCATATTTGACATGTGGAGAATTGATAAACTCTGCATTAGCTTTATCGTTTGCGTACTTCTCAACGGCTGTGATTTGCTTCTTGAACATCTTAGTCAAGTCATCCACACTCATATACTGACCATCTTTGCTCCACCAAAACGAAACAATATTGATGATACCTTCCGCATCAAGAGCAACTATCTTTTTCTTTACAGAGGTCTTAGGAGTATAAGCAGGGGTAGAGACGGAGGCAGAATCGAAAAGATTACCTACTTCCTGCGCTTGTGACTGCATTTCCTTTGCAGCCTTAGCTTCATCTTCTTTACGTTTACGCTCTGCTTCAAGTCGTGCAGCCTCAGCAGCTTCCTTTGCCGCAAGTTCCTGTTTCATGCGTTCTTGTTCCTCTGCATTGGCTTTTGCCATGCGCTCGAGTTCAGCATGCTTAGAATTTAGTGCATCTACGATAGTATCTTTATAGTCACCAATCTCTGTAGTGTATTGTTCGTTGAACTGTGTAAGCAAGCGTGATTGAACACTTGCACGAATTTTAGCAGCCTCATCTGTTGATAATATCTGTGGAATAAGAACAGAGAGTGTAAGATGGTTGAACAAATCAGCAGGCATTGCTGTAGGATAGTCAACAATCTTCACGGACTGTGTATCGAAGTTCTCAAGTGTAAGTGATGTGTTGAGTGTAGTTAGTTCATTGATTCGTTGTGTGATGTACCTACTAAATAACTGCCTAAAATCATCTTCTACATCTGTTTCATATTTTGTGAGTGCCTGCTGCTTTTGCAGTTTTATCGCCTCTTCACGTCTGCGCTTTTCTTCCTCCTCACGTTTCTTTGCTGCAAACTGATTACGAAAAGCCTGTATCTGATTAGGTACGTTTCCTGCCTTGGTTGGGTCGATAGAGTTTTCCATACCCGTAAACTCGGTGCGTATCTGGTCAAACATCTTCGTGATTGGCGAACGCTGCTCATTCATCAACTTTACCGTCTTGCGTGATTTCTCAAGATAGGCTGCACAACGCTGGTCGAGTTCATCACTCATACCTTTCTCCTTTATTTCGGATAGCAGTTGAGCGACCAGCATTAGTGCAACGCACTGAACGCTGTTGGTTTTCATTGTAAATCTTTGGCGCATTTTGTGCTATCATCTGCACATTCTCTGGGCGCACGATACTTAATTCTGTACTCATAGTTACTTATATTTTGCGATTAGAAAACATCATCATTAGCAGCACCTTCTGTGCTTGCTGTCTCAGTAGGATTTACGACAACACCATCAGAAGTATCCGCAGCTGGTCCGAAATTCTCTTCGGTCTGGATAACCTCGCCTGTAGTGGTGTCCACAACTTCGCCCACTCCGTAGATGTCATCTTTAATTTCTACATCCTCGGTTTGCTGAGACTCCAATTGAGTACCACGACCGATACGAGCCTTTGGATAAGTTTTGAAAGCGTGCTTGATGAGCTTCGCAACAAGGAAGCCTTTATCAATCTGTCCACCATCAGCAACATATAAGTCATTGGGCTTACCGTTCACATACGAACGTGCGTTGTTATCCCATTTGCGATTTTGCTTTTCGCTGTAGCCTTGCAGTCGTTTCCAGTCTTCTGGGAGCAAAACAGCATAATCAGTAGAACCGTCATTTCGTGTAATCTTCATGAAAGCAGCTACAATCTCGTTGGAGGTGTGGGGAAGGCGGCAGGTGTAATTCACAAACTTGTTACCATTCTGTTCTCCGAACTCAAAGCCATCCTCCTTGTACACGATAACAGGATTGTCTGCGTGGCGTATCTGACCACAGCGAGCACGGAGGACAAGTTCACCATACCCTGATACTGTGAGTACGCACTGTGTTACGTACACATTCTTCCCATCCTGTCCCTTACCAATATTAACAGAGCGGGAAAGTAGGTATGCTTGTGCTCGTACTCCTGGCTCAACACTTAAGCCTGATATAGCAACATCAAGGAATGACGTGAATATGGAGAATTTACTACACTTGGTACGTAGGTCTTCCTTTTCGCAAATTAAGCTATTGAAAAATCTGCTTTCTCTTTCGTAAGCAGCATCACCACTGACACCTGTGGTGTTTGCCCACATTGTGTCATAGATTTGTACGAATTTCTCTCGTACTCTTTCGTCTGTAATAATCTCTGTACTTTTCAGAGCGTTGATTTCTTCGACTGTAAGATTGATTTTACTCATAATTTTTATTGTTAGAAGTGAATATTTTATTTAAGATAGTCTTGTTCCGTACGTTGAAGCAGCCGTAGTTGCGCAGTCTCATATTCCATCTTGCCAGGGCGTACATAAGGCTGTATCTTTCCTGCTCTACGCCAGCGTTCCACATTCTTTCGTCCGAACATCTTGTATGCTTGTCTTGTTGACATAAAATCAGGGTCGTTCTTGTCTTCATGCAACATCTTTACGATGTTTGCTGATAGGTCTCGCAGAAATGTGCGGTAGCTGACTGTTTTGTCCGTGAAGTCAATACGCATATCACTCTTCGTTTGCAAGCTCTCTCAGTTCGTTTATCTTGTTATGACTGTTCCAATATTTACCAAGACGGAAAGTGAGATAACCCAATAAGAAACCTGCTAATTTGGTAAGAAACAATAGAAAAATATTGTCACAGTCAGAGGCTACAAGGATTGTTATTATCATAGCCAATACTACTAAGACATTTATACGCCAATTAAGGTGGGCTTTGAAAAACCTATTCATAGTTATTTTTTTTGTTTATACAGATTGGTGATTGCATATATTCAACATATTTCTTGAACATATTGCAGTAACGTCCATTGATGCCGTTATAGGCATCGGTGCAACTTTTACATTGATTAGGCATTGTCTATTCCGCTTAGAAACTTATTCACAAAATAAACCTGCCCTTTACCAGTAACTTTTACAGTCTTGCTAATGATAGCAGAGCCGTCTGGTTTCTGAATAACCGTCTTTTTAATTTCAAACAACCCCAACTCCATTGAGTATTGAGTAGGCTCGTTGAAGCATTCGCCAGTCTTCTTGCACAGATATCCATTACCACGAAGCCACTTGAATAGCCTGCGCTGTCCTGTATCCACTCCGTTCTGCTTGATGAGCTTTGCAAGCTCACCTACCAAAATTGAGTCGGAACTTGCGGTAACAGCATCAGCAAAGATGACTTGTGGACGAGTTTCTTGGATTTTCTTTTCCGCTACCAGTCTCTTCTGCTTTTCATTCTTAAGCTCTGTTGCTAACTGAATAAGAAAGTCTGGATTCTGAATAGCTTTCTGTAGTGCATCGTCTGTCATGTACGCACCATGCTTGCGGATAGTTGGCAGAACCTCGCTTGTTATCCACTTACGGAATTGTCTTGCTTCTGTCTTGCGACTGTCAAGGATGACATCATATAAGCCATCTTCGTTTACGAACAAGGCTTGTTGTGTTCCTCCTGCTGTTTCAAGGGGGTGGTTTGAAACAACCTCCTTGTTAAGTCGCTGATTAACAAACTTTGCCGTTAATCCTAATGCTTTGCATACATCAGCAAGGCAGAACTGCGGAGTTGCTTCTGTTCCTACAACACGGATGTTGCCAAAAGCAGGGTTATTGAATACTTGAATTGACTGCATACGTTAGAATTGTTTGATAAAACCTAATTCTTTTGCCTTTTGGCGAACCATATTCTGCATATCAGAGTCACACTTCCAATGCATTGCGTTGTAGACGGTAGGTTCGCTAACATCGAGGATTTTTGCAAGCTTTTTCTTGCACCCTTTTTTCAATTTAATAGGTTTTCTGTTTGCCATTATCGTTTTTATTGTTTATATTTGCAGACTAACTATTAAATATCATTACGATATTGCTTAGTTATCTAAACTATTACGGTGCAAAGATAGATAATTATCTGTAAAATAAAGATGGAAATTTAGATAAATTATCTGTAAAAGTATCTGTTTATACTATTTCTAAATAATTTAGTTATGGAAGAGACTGTAAAAGATAGACTTACAAGGTTTAGACAATATAAAGAGTTAGGACAAGGAAAGTTCGAAAGGCTCTCAGGCTTGTCTAATGGATATCTTACGCAATTAAGAAAAGCTCCTGGTTCTGAAAAATTACAGAGAATACTCTGTGCTTTCCCAGAGCTTAATAGAACTTGGCTTCTGACAGGAGAAGGTGATATGTTAAATGGAGTGCAAGCGGAGCAAACAATACAACCATCTACAGAATCTGATATTCACCTGATTCCTTTACTCCCTGTTTCTGCGCAGGGTGGTTCGCTTAACGACTTTGTTGTTTCAATCAAAGAGTCAAGCTGCGAGAAGATTATCTCTCCTATTAAAGGGGCTGATTATGCGATGTCGGTATCAGGAGAGAGCATGGCACCTGAATATCCTTCGGGTTCACAAATTCTAATTAAGCGAATTGATGAAAAGGCTTTCATTGATTGGGGACGTGTATATGTGCTTGACACTTGTAATGGTACGGTTATTAAAAGACTTTTCCCTTCTGAAGCAGCTGACAAAGTGCTATGTAAATCTATCAATCCAGAGTTTCCTCCTTTCGAGGTGTCGCTGTCAGATGTTTATGCCGTCTATCGTGTGTTGATGTGCATGGCATTAAAGTAACTGAAAAATAGATAAAAAGTAAACGATGTGGAGTAAAGCTAATGGTATAGGCTTCTTTTTTGTATTATTCCTTACATTGCTATCAATTGATGATATGTTGGACTGGGTGTGGCATTTATCATATCCGAAATGGATGAATGTGATATGCTCAGTATTCGTTTTTATCTTATGGTTTTTGGGTTTGATATTCCTTTACGAGGCAGAAAAAGCAATGAAAACTAAAAGAAAGAAATAGAATGGAAAGAGACAAGGAACTTGAAACTGAAACTTCTGATGCATGCCATTGGTTCTATGGATAATGCAGAACCTTTGGAATGGGAACAGGAGCTGAGAGAGGGAGCGTGGTTGGTACTTCACAATGAACCTGGAAGCGACAGAGAGGAATGGAGACAAGAGCTTCTAAGCCAATATCCAACAGAAGTAGTTGACACTTTCGGAACAGATCCAGCACAGGCTTTTGCAGCTATGGATGACTGGTGGGAGAGTGAAACATACGAGGATGAGAATACAGGGCTGTGCGAAACCTATCAAGGATGGTCACTCATTTTCGCAAATGAGAAATCAGTCATGGTGTTTGATGAGCTTTCAAGACTTAAACTTAAATTAAGCCGTTTAGGCTTGTTAAAAAATCTCAGATGATAAGTTGTGCGTCAGGCGGAAGATAACGCAACCTGCGCAAAATAAAGTGGCAAATAAGCAATATTATCATCAGAACTATAAACAACAAAACATTAACGAGATGATGTAAAGAGTAGCAAAAAATACGACTGGTATACCAAGGATGTTCAAAATGCCTATATTTCGCTAATATTTGCAGCGGCACAAGCAGCAGTGGAAGAAATGAAGTAATTTCTTAGAAATAAATCTTATTAGGCGGCATACCAATGTATTTACAAAGGTATTCCGCCTATTTTTATAAAAAGGGAGTACCTCAATGTAAGCAAGAGCATCTTGTTGAATATAAACAAGACTTCAATTCGTTTAAATAAATATCAACAACTACGAATTAAATGATCAAC
>BNJU01000113.1_pt1 | contig 103888 bp, 126 predicted proteins | sample 8539281 | NCBI WGS metagenome assembly BNJU01 (sample SAMD00202456, study PRJDB9452) | human saliva metagenome | isolation source: human saliva | place: Japan | reverse complement strand
AATTATAAAGAGTATTATCGGATTTATTTCGATGATGCTCTTTTTTTATTTTTCTAAGTGAAAAATAAAGTGAGAAAAAGAGACACATTGTGAATAAAGAACCTTATATTGTGAAATATTTCATTCTGTTTCAAAAAAATAGTACAGCAAATTATGCTGTTATAATACATCTTTTCACAACTTTTTAACACATTAAAATCGCGATTATAGCAATATTTAACAAAATCTTTGTATTTTTTTACACTTAAGTATTGCAACTAATTTTTATTGTGTTATAATATTCATGTAGATAGCTGTTATAAGTTTCACAACCAATTATCTAAGGAGGAAAAATTTATGGAACAATGGAACGGTTTCAAAGGTAAAGTATGGAAAGAAGAAGTTAACGTCCGTGACTTTATCCAAGAAAACTACACACTTTATGAAGGAGACGACAGTTTCTTAGCTGGACCTACTGAAGCTACTAAAGCTTTATGGGCACAAGTAATGGACTTGAACAAACAAGAACGTGAAGCTGGTGGTGTCTTAGACATGGACACTAAAGTTGTATCAACAATCACTTCACATGGTCCTGGTTACTTAAACAAAGATTTAGAAACAGTTGTTGGTTTCCAAACTGAAAAACCATTCAAACGTAGCTTACAACCATTTGGTGGTATCCGTATGAGTGAACAATCAGCTGAAGCTTACGGATTCAAGATCGACGAAGAAATTTCTCGTATCTTCCGTGACTGGCGTAAAACTCACAACCAAGGTGTATTCGATGCTTACACTCCAGAAATGCGTGCAGCTCGTAAATCAGGTGTTATCACAGGTTTACCAGATGCTTACGGACGTGGACGTATCATCGGTGACTACCGTCGTGTAGCTTTATACGGGGTTGATCGTTTAATCGCTGAAAAACAAAAAGACTTCGCAAACATTGGCGATGGCACTATGTCAGACGATGTAATTCGTTTACGTGAAGAAGTTTCAGAACAATACCGTGCATTATTAGAATTAAAAGAATTAGGTAACATCTACGGATTCGATATTTCTAAACCAGCTTCTAACGCTCGCGAAGCTTTCCAATGGTTATACTTAGGATACTTAGCAGCTATTAAAGAACAAAATGGTGCGGCTATGTCTCTTGGACGTACTTCAACATTCTTAGATATCTATGTACAACGTGACTTAGAAACGGAACATTAACTGAAGAACAAGCACAAGAACTTGTTGACCACTTCGTTATGAAATTACGTTTAGTTAAATTCGCTCGTACACCAGAATACAACGCATTATTCTCTGGAGACCCAACTTGGGTAACAGAATCAATTGCCGGTGTTGGTGAAGACGGACGTCCATTAGTAACTAAGAACAGTTTCCGTTTCTTACACACATTAGTAAACTTAGGACCAGCTCCAGAACCAAACTTAACAGTTCTATGGTCAACTCGTTTACCAGAAAACTTCAAATTGTTTGCAGCTAAAACTTCTATTAATACATCTGCAATCCAATATGAAAACGATGATGTAATGCGTCCAGAGTGGGGCGACGACTACGGAATTGCTTGCTGTGTATCTGCTATGCGTATCGGTAAACAAATGCAATTCTTCGGTGCTCGTGCTAACTTAGCGAAAACATTATTATATGCGATCAACGGTGGTATCGATGAAAAATCTAAAGCACAAGTTGGTCCTAAATATCAACCAATCACTTCAGAATACTTAGATTACGATGAAGTAATGGCTAAATATAACGACATGATGGAATGGATCTGTGGTTTATACTTAAACACATTAAACATCATCCACTACATGCATGATAAATACAGCTACGAAGAATTGAAATGGCATTACATGACACTGAAATTCTACGTACAATGGCAACTGGTATCGCTGGATTCTCAGTAGCAGTTGACTCATTATCTGCTATTAAATATGCGAAAGTTAAAACTATTCGTGACGAAGATGGTGTTGTTGTTGACTATGAAGTAGAAGGCGACTTCCCTAAATATGGTAACAACGATGATCGTGCTGACGAAATCGCTGTTTGGTTATTGAAAGAATTCATGACTAAAGTTAAAAAACATAAAACTTACCGTAATGCTAAACATACAACTTCTATCCTTACAATTACTTCTAACGTAGTTTATGGTAAGAAGACAGGTAACACTCCTGATGGACGTCGTGCTGGCGAACCATTTGCACCAGGTGCTAACCCAATGCATGGTCGTGACACACACGGAGCATTAGCTTCATTATCATCAGTTGCTAAAGTACCTTACAAATATGCATTAGATGGTATCTCAAATACATTCTCAATCATTCCTAAAGCATTAGGACGTGAATTAGATGTACAAGAAGAAAACTTAGTTGCTATGTTAGATGGTTATGCTTCTAAAGGTGGTCACCACTTAAACATCAACGTATTCAACCGTGATACATTATTAGATGCTATGGAACACCCAGAAGAATACCCACAATTAACAATTCGTGTATCTGGTTACGCAGTTAACTTCATTAAATTAACTCGTGAACAACAATTAGACGTAATTAACCGTACAATGCACGAAAGCATGTAATCACAAAGTGTGAGGTTGACTGTTCTAAGGAGACCGAACCGGATTACACAAAGTGTGAGGTTGACTCGCAAAATTGCTGAAATTAAGAAAACGGATGGGCAAAATCGTCCATCCGTTTTTTAATCGAAATGACCCTAAAGGACACGAATTGTGATATACTAGTAGAGAAAAGATAGGAGGAATAATGATGAGTGAACCAGTAACTGGATATATTCATTCTACAGAGAGTTTTGGTTCTGTAGACGGACCAGGTATCCGCTTGTAACCTTCATGCAAGGTTGTCGTATGCGTTGTGAGTTTTGTCATAACCCAGATACTTGGAATATTGGGGGCGGTCATCCGATTACTTCTCAAGAATTACTCGATCAAGCGTTGCAATATCGTGCATTCTGGGGACGTAAAGGTGGCGTAACTGTCAGCGGAGGAGAGCCTTTATTGCAAATTGATTTCTTAATCGATTTCTTTAAACGCTGTAAGAAAGCTGGAGTACACACAACATTAGATAGTTGTGGAATGCCATTTACGTATGACGAACCATTCTTCTCAAAATTCGAAGAGCTATTAGAATATACGGATCTTATTTTATTAGATATTAAACATATTGATGATGAACAACATAAGAAATTAACAGGATGGACGAATAAAAATATTCTTCAACTAGCAGAGTATTTATCAGATAAAGGACAACCAGTATGGATTCGCCACGTGTTAGTTCCAGAACGTTCAGATTATGATGAATATCTCATCCGATTAAGTGAGTTTGTAAGTAAATTGAAGAACGTATTGAAGTTTGAAATTTTACCTTATCATAAATTGGGTGTGTATAAATGGAAGAACTTAGGAATTCCATATAAATTAGACCATATTGAACCACCAACACAAGAACGTGTGGACAATGCTCGTCGTATTTTAAGAACTGACGAATATAAAGGTTATTTAAATGCATAATGAAAGAGCTGTTATAGTTTAAAAGCTATAACAGTTCTTTTTTTCTAGAAATCTGAGAAAAAATGCATTATCTATTGGTTTTAAGTGATAATTATGTTAAAATTGTCAATGTAAATTTATATAGAGAGAGGCCAAATTATGAGTAAATTATTAGTTTTCGGACATCAAAATCCAGATACAGACGCAATTACATCAGCAATTTCATATGCTTACTTATTACGTCATTTAGGAGAAGATGCAGAAGCAGTTGCCCTAGGGACTCCAAATGAAGAAACACAATACGCTTTAGAATATTTCAAAAAAGAAGCTCCACGCGTGATTGGAGATGTTTCAGAAGAAACAAACCGTGTAGCATTAGTAGACCACAATGAAGTTCAACAAAGTGCTACAGGAGTTGAAAAAGTGGAAGTAGAATATGTTGTGGATCACCACCGTATCGCAAACTTTCAAACAGCAAACCCATTATTCTACCGTGCAGAACCAGTAGGATGTACAAATACAATTCTATACAAAATGTACAAAGATTATGGAGTAGATATTCCAAAAGATATCGCTGGATTAATGGTCTCAGCTATTGTATCAGACACATTATTATTCAAATCACCAACATGCACACAACAAGATATCGAAGCAGCAACAGACTTAGCAAACATTGCTGAAATCGATGTGAATGTATATGGTTTAGAAATGCTAAAAGCTGGTACAAACTTAGGAAATAAATCAGAAGATGATTTAATCGACTTAGATGCGAAATCATTCCCAATGGGAGGAGCAAACTTACGTATTGCGCAAGTAAACGTAGTGGATCCTGAAGAATTATTAGCACGTCGCGATGCATTAGAAGAAAGCATGCGTGTTGCAAACGATAAAAACGGATATGATACATTTGTATTTGTCATTACAAACATCTTAACAAGCGTCTCAACAGTATTAGTTGTTGGTGACCATTTAGATAAAGTGGCTCAAGCGTTTAACGCAAGCTACACAGACGGTGTACTAACACTACCAGGAGTTGTTTCTCGTAAGAAACAAGTTGTCCCACCTTTAACAGTGGCTTTTGAAGGATAAAAATTAACGGAGTGGGTGAGGAACATCCTTTAAGTCCTCCCCACTTTTTTAGTAAAGGAAAAGGAAAATGCGAAATCTATTACAGTTAGTGAAAGATGCGCTTGTACCACAATCTAAAAAAGAGTGGACGATTTCTCTTGTAACGATAACGGTGCGTAATCTTTCAGTGATGAAGAAATTTTATACGCAAGTTTTAGGTCTTGTTGTACTGCAGGACTTTGATAACGAAATCCTTATTGGTCACAGTAGGGGTAGCGTTCCTTTGCTTCGCTTAGTTCAAGGTAAAGGAAGTAGAGATTCAATTCTAACAACGTACTACATCGGATTTAAGTTAACAAAACCATTCCAAATGGGCGAGTTAATTAATCGATTGATTTTAGAAGAACAAACAATCACTGCGACAGGTTTTGATGGCTATACGGATAACTTTTATATCGTGGATCCTGAAGGGAATCGCTTGAAGTTTATGATTGAAAGCGAGAGTGGTTCTGAACTCGTTGATGAATATCTTGAAGGGACAGAAATGAATCGTTCGCTTCATGAGTTTATCGATGGAGTCGATGCGATGGCAGAAGAATTTCCACCAACCGCTAGCATCGCACAAGTGCACTATAATGTGTCCGATGTTGAAGAAACAGGAGCGTTTTTAACCGAAGCGTTTCTATTCAAGACTACCTATGATTATGTGACTCGTCGTAAGAATTTTAAAGTGAATCGAGATGGATACTCACTAGCGATTAATGCTTGGGAGTTCATTCCTCATTCACATCAAGATTTTTATGGGGTTTCTGAAATCGAATGGCGTGTTCCAAATATGCGAGAATTAGAAAATCTAGTGTTAAATTTGGAATCTAAAAAAGTGCCGTTTCATTATTATGATGCTGTGCTGAAAGTACCAACAGCAAACGGCATCCAATATTGTTTCAAAGTGGGTGATCATGCATGAGTTTTTTAAACCCATCTTCATATCGTAAATACCGTAAAAACAAAATGATTAGGCATGTATTATCACTCTTAGCCGTTGTCATTTCTGGTTTTCTACAGGCGTTTACACTGAAAGTTTTTATTCAACCATCGAATCTATTGTCTAGTGGGTTCCTTGGAGTATCGATTTTAATGAATCAAATCGCAGAACTCTTTGGGGTAGAATTATCAATCTCAATGTTACTGATTATGCTTAATATTCCAGTTGCAATTTTATGTTACCGCGGAATCAGTCCACGATTCACGTTCTATTCGATTCTACAAGTATTCGTGGGAAGTTTCTTTATTCGAGTATTGAATTTTGAGCCGTTATTTGTGGATGATACAATGCTGAACGTGATTTTCGGTGGGGTATTAAATGGTTTATATGTTTCACTGGCCTTGAAGGGAAATGCTTCTACCGGTGGGATGGACTTTGTGGCGTTATACGTGTCGAACCGTAATGGTAAACAATTTGGCAAGAAGTCTTCTTATTTAATACAGCATTACTATTAATATTCGGTGCGTTATTTGGCTGGAAACATGCGGGATATTCGATTATCTTCCAATATATTTCTACTAAAGTGATTAGCACCTTCCACCAACGTTATCATAAAGTTACGTTACAAATCACAACACGTTATGGTGAAGACGTCATGGATGCCTATTTAAAGACAGTTCGTCATGGGATTTCATGTGTGGAAGCCATCGGTGGCTTTAGTCGCGAAAGAATGTATTTGCTGCATACAGTGTTATCTTCTTATGAAGTGATTGATGCGGTTGCTGTGATTAAAGAAGCAGATCCGCGTGCGATTATTAATCAAATTAGCACAGAAAACTTCTATGGACGATTCCATAGGGAACCAGAATAAGGAGGAATGTCATTGGAAAAGTATTTAAACAAAGACACATTAAAATCCTTCATTCTGGTTTCATTAGGCTGTTTTATATTTTCGTATACAATTAATGCACTTGTAATTGCTAACCACTTTGGTGAGGGCGGTATTACAGGGTTAACCTTATTAGGGTTCTATACATTACAAATTGATCCAGCCTTATCAAACTTAATTTTGAATGGATTTTTATTACTGATTGGATATCGTTATCTTGAAAGAAAAACAATGGTATATACTGTTTTAGCAGTTTTTGAATTACCAACTTTCTTAAAGGTGACACAGGACTGGCCTGTATTCGTTCCAGAAAACCTAGTTGTTGCTGGTGTAGCAGCTGGAGTATTGGTTGGAATAGCATTAGGTCTTGTTATCCTTGGGAAAGGAACGACAGCAGGTACGGATATTATTGCGATGATGATGCATAAATATTTAGGGTGGAGCGTTTCTTCTTCATTACTAATGATTGACTTCATTATCGTGACACCACTTGCGTTTGTGATTGGTTTTGAAAAAGCAGTTCTAACGTTAATTATGTTATTTATCGCAAGCAAAGTGATTAACTTTATTTTAGAAGGGTTTAATCCACGAAAAGCGATTATGATTATTTCGGATAAATATGATGAAATTGGACAGCGAATCCAAACGGATTTAGATCGTGGTATTACAGTGTTGGATGGACATGGCTTCTACTCAAAAGAGAAGCGACAAGTGTTATACGTTGTTGTCAGTCGTCAACAATTGATGCCAGTCCAACGAATTATTCACGAGTATGATCCAGAAGCATTTGTAATTATTACAGATGTGAACCAAGTTATCGGAGAAGGATTTACATTCTATCTCGATGATAACGGAAATAAACTACATCATTAAAAAGGAGAGAAAAAATGAAATTTAGAAGTTCTTTGGGATTATTAACAGGGATTTTATTGTTAAATGGGAATGCAGTGTTAGCGCAGGAAGTGGAGCCAACTACTGAAGTAGCTTCGACTACTACGCAAGAGCAGACTGCACAGACTACTGAAAAAGTAGAAAGTACAACGGAAGCATCAACTACACAAACGCAGGAAGTAACAACGGAAACTTCTACAACAGAAGCTCCAAAGTATACTGGTTGGGTAAAGACTTCAGATGGAACATGGTATTTTTATAATGCGGACCACACGATGCTTACTTCAAACTGGAAAGGTGACTATTACTTAGAAGCTGATGGTAAAATGGCTACAAGTAAATGGGTAGACAACTATAAGTATTACGTCGATGGTTCTGGTAAATGGGTCCCAGGAAAGGTTAAGAAATCTGGATGGGTCAAAGAAGGCGGTTATTGGTATTTTTACCTAGAAGGTGAAGAGTTACTTCGTAATAACTGGAAAGGTAATTATTATCTTGGTGCCGATGGTAAAATGGCAACTGAAAACTGGGTAGATAACCATAAGTACTATGTGGATAAAAACGGTGCTTGGGTTCCAAATCGTGTGAAATCTGCTTGGGAAAAGATTGATGGGATTTGGTATTACTACGAAAACGGACAACCCGTTAAAAATGTCTGGAAAGGGAACTATTACCTTCAAGAAGACGGTACGATGGCTACCAATAAATGGGTTGAAGATTACCGTTATTATGTTGGTGCCGATGGTTACTGGGTAAAAGATAAAAAACTCAAGAACGGTTGGGTTAAAGAAAATGGTACTTGGTACTACTATGAAGGTAAAGAAGAGCGTGTGAAAAATGAATGGCGTGGAAACTATTATTTAGGTTCTACTGGTGCCATGGTTACAAATCAATGGGTTGATAACGACAAGCATTATGTAGGTGAAGATGGCGCTATCGTTCCAGCTGCGATTAAAGGGAAAGATGGCTGGATTCAAGAAGCTGATGGTACATGGTATCATTTTAAAAACGGCATTCCAACACGTAATAAATGGGTAGGAGACTACTATTTATTGGCAGATGGTAAAATGGCGACAAATCAATGGGTTGACAACTATCGCTATTACGTAGGGGCTGACGGAGCTTGGCTACCGAACCCATCTTCTAAAGGAAACCAAAAAGAGATTCTTTAGATTTAGCACGTGGATATATCGGTGTTGAACAATTTGATAGCCGCCACAATACGATGGTAAGTATTTATAATTCTGGAAAGAGTAGTTATAGTGGTTACCGTGTAAGTACCTATGATGACTGGTGCGATATCTTTGTTTCATCAATGTATCAACATAGCGGACTAATTGACTTAATTGATAAAGAAGCATATGTACCTCAACATATTCGCTTGATGAAGAATAAAGGGATTTGGATTGGAAAATCAACACCACAACCAGGAGATGTGATTACATTTGACTGGAACATAGACGGTGTAGCTGACCATATTGCCATTGTTGAAAGAGTAGAAGGCGACAAAGTGATTACAATTGAAGGAAATACAAGTGATCGTAATTATGACGAATCAAAAGTCGTTCGTAAATCACATAGATTGAATGCTCGATATATTATCGGGTATAGTCGTCCTCAATATAAATAAAATGATACGAAAGCTGGTCCTCATGGATTAGCTTTTTTTCTATAGTAAACAGGAAATGGAACCGATAAAAAACAATTTAAAAGTTAAGATTTCTTTAAGTGAGTGTATGATTATGGTAAAATAGACTAAATCATAAAAGCGATTTAATTTTAATAAAGGAGGTAGCTTTATGGTAGGAATTATCATTGCAAGTCACGGCGAATTTGCTGATGGAATTAAGCAATCAGGTTCAATGATTTTCGGGAATCAAGAAAAAGTTGAATCTGTTGTTTTTATGCCTAGTGAAGGACCTGAAGACTTACAAAGAAAACTGCGTGAAGCAGTTGAAAAGCTAGAGACTGAAGAAATTCTATTTCTAGTAGATTTATGGGGTGGTAGTCCATTCAACCAAGCGAACATCTTGTTTGAAGAAGACCCAGACCACCGTGCAATCGTAGCTGGTTTAAGCTTGCCGATGTTAATTGAAGCGTACGCAAGTCGTTTCTCAATGAATACATCACATGAGATTGCAAAAGCGATTGCGCCAACAGCTATTGAAGGTGTGAAGATTCGTCCTGAATCACTTCAACCAGAAGAGAAGAAAGAGGAGAAAGCAGAATCTGCTGCTCCCAGTTTCAAATGGTGCAATTCCAGAAGGAACTGTCATCGGAGATGGCAAGATTAAATTTGTGTTAGCGCGTGTGGATACTCGTCTTTTACATGGACAAGTAGCAACAAGCTGGACAAAGGCAACAAATCCAAATCGTATCATTGTTGTTTCTGATAAAGTTGCAAAAGATGATTTACGTAAGAAATTAATCGAGCAAGCAGCTCCACCAGGAGTTCGTGCGCACGTGATTCCACTTAAGAAATTAGTGGAAGTATATAATGATCCACGTTTTGGGGATACAAAGGCATTATTATTATTCGAAACACCTCAAGAAGCACTTGAAGTGATTGAACAAGGTGTGAAAATTGATGAATTGAATATTGGTTCAATGGCGCACTCAGTCGGTAAAGTTCAAATTAGTAATGCATTATCTGTTGACCAAGATGATGTAGAAACTTATAAGAAACTTCGTGACTTAGGCGTGAAGATGGATGTTCGTAAAGTAGTTTCTGATACTCCAGCGGATATCTTTAAATTAATTGAAGCAAAGTCTAATGAAGGTTTAAAACTATAACATACAGATAGGAGATTATTATGGATTTTAATGCAATTCAAATTATTTTAGTCCTAATTGTCGCATTCTTAGCTGGTTTGGAAGGAATCTTAGACGCATTCCAATTCCATCAACCAATTATTGCGTGTACATTAATCGGACTTGCAACAGGACATCTTTCTGAAGCAATTATTCTTGGCGGTTCATTACAAATTATCGCACTTGCTTGGGCTAACGTTGGGGCTGCAGTTGCACCAGACGCTGCCTTAGCATCAGTTGCTTCAGCGATTATTTATATCAAAGGGAATGACTTCTCAGAAGCAGGACGTAACTTAGCGATTGGTACTGCAATTACTTTAGCAACAGTTGGTCTTGTATTAACAATGGTTGTTCGTACATTAGCTGTTGGTTTAGTTCACAGAGCAGATGCTGCTGCTGAAAAAGGAGACTTCCGTGGAGTAGCATTCTGGCATTATGTAGCTTTATCAATGCAAGGACTACGTATTATGATTCCAGCAGGAGCACTTCTATTCGTTTCTTCAGAAGTGGTTCAAGGCTACTTAAAATTAATTCCAGAGTGGTTTGCAAATGGGATGACAATTGGTGGTAACATGGTTGTAGCTGTAGGGCTAGCAATGGTTATTAACTTAATGGCTTCAAAAGAAACATGGCCATTCTTCTTCATTGGTTTTGCAATTGCTCCATTAAACGAATTAACATTAATTGCTACAGGGGTTATCGCATTAAGCTTAGCATTTATTTATTTAAACTTATCAAACAACAGTGGAAATGGTTCAGCTGGTGGAAATTCTGGTTCAGGAGACCCACTTGGTGACATTTTAAATGACTATTAAGGAGAGTGAATGACATGACAGAGAAAAAAGTATCTTTAACTAAAAAAGACCGCTTAAGCGTTATGCTACGTTCACAATTCTTACAAGGTTCTTGGAACTATGAACGTATGCAAAATGGTGGTTGGGCGTTCTCGCTTATTCCAGCATTGAAAAAATTATATCCAAATCCAGAAGATTCAAAAGCTGCGTTAAAACGTCACTTAGAATTCTTTCAATACACACCCATATATCGCTTCACCAATTCTTGGGGTAACGTTAGCCCTAGAAGAAGACCGTGCGAATGGTGCACCAATCGATGATGCAACGATTCAAGGGGTTAAAGTTGGGATGATGGGACCTCTAGCAGGTATCGGTGACCCAGTATTCTGGTTTACAATTCGTCCTATTTTAGGAGCGATTGCTGCAGGATTAGCTGCAACAGGTTCAATCATTGGACCATTGTTCTTCTTCATCGTTTGGAACTTAATCCGTATCGCATTTATGTGGTCTACACAAGAATTAGGATACCGTCAAGGTTCTGAAATCACAAAAGACTTATCTGGCGGGGTTCTACAATCAATTACAAAAGTATCTTCAATCGTGGGGATGTTTGTAATGGGTATTTTGGTTCAACGTTGGACTACGATGAAATTCCCACTTGTGTTAACGAGAGTAGAATTGAAACCAGAGCAATATATTCAATTGCCTGGAGCAGATGACGTTGTTACTGGAGGCCAATTAGGAGATATTGTTACTAAATTATTAGGTGGTAAAACATTATCACCAGAAGCTGTGACAACTCTTCAAGACAACTTAAACAAGTTGATTCCAGGATTAGCTGCATTACTATTAACATTCTTCGTAATGTGGTTATTGAAGAAAAATGTAAAACCAATTTACATTATCTTTGGGCTATTTGCATTAGGTATTTTAGCTGGTTTAACAGGAGTAATGGCTCCTTAATAAAGAGGACTGGAGAGTAGATTATGGTTGTTTCGTTAAATACAAAAGCTATTTATAAAACAAAAGCAAACCTATTTAATGGGGGCTTTGGTTTTACCAATGGGGATATTCTAATTGGAGATCGTGCTTTTGAATTTTACAATAGTCAAAATCCAGAGAGCTATCTTCAAATTCCTTGGGAAGAAATTAAACTGGTAAGAGCTCATGTGATGTTTAAAGGAAAGTTTATTCGGGCGTATTATATCGATACGAATTCTTCTAAAACATTCCAGTTCGTATCTAAAGATTCTGGGCGCACCCTAAAAGTGATGCGGGAATTTATTGGGAACGAGAAAATCGTGAGAACTGAGCCGATTATCAGTTTCAAAAAACTTTTCAAAAGATAAAGAAAAGGCGAATGTGTAAAAAACATTCGCCTTTTTAATTTTGAGTTGTAAGAATTAATGGATAAGTATCCAGTTGAATGTGTATGTCTACATTACCATATTTGGTAAATTCACCATCGGTTTGTGATTTAATAGGTCCAGCTATCTGGATGCGTGCAGATGTACATTGATATTTTTGTAAGTGATTTGGGAAGTGCTTAAAATGACTACCGTTCGTCAAAATAAAAGGAAAAGCTTTAAGAATCGTAAACCCACTCACTTTACGAGCAACGACGACTTCAAATGAGTGATTTCCTTGCTTGGCAGTTGGAACAAAACGGATTCCTCCACCAAAGAATGAATGGTTGAATGCTCCTACAAGCAGATTATGGGTTACAGTGAAGCTTTCATTGTTATCGACAGTAATTACTGCTTCAAATTCTTCACGCTCTCTAAACGCTTTTAAAATCGGTGTGAGATAGGATGCCTTCTTAATCCCATTTGATTCAAGAACAGCTTTTCTTTGTTTTTGGTTTAATTCGCAAATCGCAGCATCAATCCCAAATCCAAGTGAATTGAGTGCAATTCCTGATTTTCCTGAATACTGTTCATGGTACGTAAGGAATTCTAATTCGATAGAAGGTGCATTCTCTAACTTTTGGACAAACTCATTAGCATCATGAGTGAGATTCATCTCTCTAGCAAAGTCATTTCCAGTTCCAGCTGGAAGATAGGAGAGGGGAACTTCGATTTTATTCTGTTTTAAATATTGTAGAGCTTCGTTAAGAGTTCCGTCTCCACCAATAATAACGACTTTAGTGTGCTTATTTCTTTCTGGTAAATGCTTCTCAAGAAGATCAGGTAGTTTACCAGCTCTTTGTGTTTGGAAGAGTTTAAAGTGGATGCTGCATTTCGTGCAGGCTTCCACAATTTGATTAATTTGCTGTTGCCCAGATTGACTTCCAGACATCGGATTCCCAAAAATAAATAAATTCATGCTAAACATCCTTTCAATTGCCATTATTATAGCATAAAAGTAGTCAAAATAGAGTGCAATTTTTACGGAATACCGTATAATAGAGACGAGGTGAAAGTATGGCAAATGATTTTTTTGAACACGTATTAAATCCAACGTGGAAGAATTTACCTAGTGAGTCGAAAGAAGTTGTCTTTCGAAATGTATTAAGATATTTTGTAAATCCAATGTCGACCATTGAGAACCTAAGAAGTGTCAAATTTGAATTCGGTGGAATCACCAATGAAACTTTTGAAGTCACGATTGATGGAAGAGAGTTTGTATTCGTTCCTGGTCAAAATGACGTTATTTTAGGGTGGGATAGCGGATTGTCAGGTCTTTCTGGACTTGATTGTAGTGAAGAACGTCAAGAGCTTCGTTTTGCCTTTAAACGTTATTTAAATCAACATCTGACAGGCTTTATGTTTCTGAACCAGGACGTTCAAGAAAAAGACTTATCGAGTGAAAAGTTGACGACACAAATCGTTGAAGACGGCATTAATTTAATGACATCTGACTTACGAAAAGTGGATGTTCCGGCGATGTTAGTCGAAAAGAAACCGAATTTTGTAGGACTACGCTTTATTGGAAACTATTCTGTTGTTACTGGACAACTCACAGGTGCTGAGGAACCTTCACCTGAAACACTTGAGATTTTAGAAGAAGCAGTGACTCCAGATAATTCAATGGAGGCTTTATTCCAAGATTTCCCAAGAGCCGTTCGAGTAGACCGTTACTTTATGCAACAAGATCTTAAGAACCCTGATAGTTTCACTTGTTATGTTGCAGATCCAGTTGGTTATGAAGAAGCTCGTAAAGAAATTGAACGTACAGGAATGGGTCTTTTAAACGAGGATGAGTGGGAGTATTGCTGTGGTAGTGGCACTCGTCGTCTGTTTAAATGGGGGAACCAATTACATCGTTCTCTGATTCAAGATGAAGCGAATTCTCCTTTATGGAAGGAAAATATGTTTGGGTTGGAAATCGCAAATGCGGAATTTGGCCCAGAATTAATCGAGGGTAGACCTTATACAAAAGGGGCGTGGCTTGAAGAAAACTTCAAGGCACCTGTATTAAATTTATTACCATTATCGTCTTATTATTCGGTGAATTTACCGTTATTAGTGGATCCTAATGGGCATCTTGCTGCAGGCTATTACTGCGCTAGACGTGCCATTCGAATTGAAATGTAATGATGAAATCAGTCACAGTTGTGGCTGATTTTTTAAGAATTTATTAAAGTCAAAAAAAGTCAAATAAAATTATTGACCTTTCCTGACTAAAGGTGTATACTTAATTCATGGTCAAGAGACCACAAAAGGAGGAATGAAGATGAATATTGAAAAAATGACAACAACAATGCAACAAGCATTAGGCCAAGCGCAACAAATTGCGATGGTCCGTAAACATCAAGAAATAGATATTCCTCATTTATGGAAAGTATTTATGGAACCAAATCACTTTGCTAGAAATTTATATAGTGATTTACAAGTGAATGACAAAGAATTTGAGGAATTAATTGATAAAGAATTAGACCGTATTTCTGTAGTGGAAGGACAAAATGTTCAATATGGTCAAAGTATGAGTCAAAACTTATATCGACTCTTTACAGAAGCTGAAAAGATTAGAGAAAGCTTTAAAGACGATTACTTATCTACAGAGGTAGTTGTACTTGCGTTGATGGAATTACAAAATCATCCGTTGACTCGTTATTTAGTACAACATCACGTAACAAAAGAAAATTTGAGAGCTCGAATTGAAGAGCTAAGAGGGGGAGAGCGTGTGACTAGTCAAAATCAAGAAGAACAATATGAAGCATTATCAAAATATGCACGTAATTTAAATGAAGCTGTTCAATCTGGTAAACAAGACCCAGTCATTGGACGTGACGAAGAAATTCGAGATGTAATTCGTATCTTATCTCGTAAAACAAAAAATAACCCTGTCTTAATCGGGGAACCAGGTGTTGGTAAAACAGCTATCGTAGAAGGATTAGCTCAACGTATCGTTAAAAAGGACGTGCCAGAAAACTTAAAAGATAAATTAATCTACTCATTAGATATGGGTGCTTTAATCGCGGGAGCAAAATACCGTGGTGAATTCGAAGAACGCTTGAAAGCTGTTCTTAAAGAAGTAACGAAATCTGAAGGACGCATCATCTTATTTATCGATGAAATCCACACAATTGTTGGTGCTGGTAAGACAGAAGGCTCTATGGATGCTGGTAACTTACTAAAACCAATGTTGGCTCGTGGTGAATTACATTGTATTGGTGCTACAACTCTTGACGAATACCGTGAAAATATGGAAAAAGACAAAGCGTTAGAGCGTCGTTTCCAAAAAGTACTTGTTCAAGAACCAACAGTTGAAGACACGATTTCAATTCTTCGTGGATTGAAAGAACGTTTCGAAATCCACCACAGTGTAAATATTCATGATAGTGCGTTAGTAGCTGCTGCGACATTATCAAATCGTTATATTACTGACAGATTCTTGCCAGATAAAGCGATTGACTTAGTCGATGAAGCTTGTGCTACAATTCGTGTTGAAATGAACTCAATGCCAACAGAACTCGATGCAGTAACTCGTCGTTTGATGCAACTTGAAATCGAAGAACAAGCGTTGAAGATGGAAAAAGATGACGCTTCTCAAAAACGTCTTGCTATTTTACAAGAGGAATTAGCAGAACAACGTGAAAAAGCCAATAACCTCAAAATGAAATGGGAAATCGAAAAAGAAGAAGTCAATAAAATCCGTAATAAGCGTGAAGAAATCGACCGTGCTAAACACGAATTAGAACAAGCAGAAGCTGATTACAACCTTGAAAAAGCAGCTGAACTTCGTCATGGACGTATTCCAGCTCTTGAACAAGAATTGAAAGAATTAGAAGACCAAAACAAAGCAAATGCTGAAAGTACGCAACGTCTCGTGCAAGAATCAGTAACTTCAGAAGAAATTGCTCGAGTAGTGGGACGCTTAACTGGTATTCCTGTAACAAAACTAATGGAAGGCGAACGTGAAAAACTTCTTCACTTAGAAGATATTCTTCATGAACGTGTCATCGGTCAAGATGAAGCTGTACAAAAAGTGGCTTCAGCAGTACTTCGTTCTCGTGCTGGATTACAAAATCCTAGCCGTCCAATCGGAAGCTTCCTATTCCTTGGACCTACAGGGGTTGGTAAGACAGAACTTGCAAAAGCTCTTGCAGAAGATTTATTCGACTCAGAAGACCATATGGTTCGTATCGACATGAGTGAATATATGGAAAAACATTCAGTGTCTCGTTTAGTGGGAGCTCCTCCAGGATATGTAGGATATGAAGAAGGGGGCCAATTAACAGAAGCTGTTCGTCGTAATCCATATACAATCGTTCTATTAGATGAAATTGAAAAAGCACATCCAGATGTATTTAATATCTTGTTACAAGTATTAGACGATGGACGTTTAACAGATTCTAAAGGACGAGTAGTAGACTTCAAGAATACAGTAATGATTATGACAAGTAATATTGGTTCACAATTCTTGCTTGAAACACAAGGAGATACAATCGATGAAGAAACTCGTACGGCAGTTGAGGGCGTTCTAAAGCAACCTTCAAACCAGAGTTCCTAAACCGTATCGACGAAACAATCTTCTTCACGCCGCTTTCTAAAGACAACATTCGTGGTATCATCACGAAGATGTTGAATCAATTAGCAGTACGTGTGGAAGATCAAGAAATCGTCTTAAGCTTTACAGATGAATTGAAAGATTGGATTGCAGATAATGCGTATAATCCAGTGTATGGTGCTCGTCCAATTGCGCGTTACATTCAACGTGAAATTGAAACACCACTTGCTAAAGAAATCATCCGTGCAAGCATCCTTCCAGGAGACCAAGTGAAATGTGATTTAGGTATTGATCACGTGACATTTGAAGTCATCGGAAAGAATGAATAATAAGTAAAAAGAAAACGCAATGGGCATTTGTCCATTGCGTTTTTTGTGTTTTATTTATCTTCTTGAACGCGGCGTTTTCTAACTCCCCAGAATTGGAAGTAGTCGGTACGGATGGCACCGTTATAGAGTTTGCGTTTCTTAGTCGCTTTTTGTCCGTAATAATCTTCGAACGTTAAGTCGCTTGTTAAGATGTACTTACTCCAAGTTGTCAGTGGAGCATACGTTTCACCCATTTGTTTATAGATGGCTTGAGCTTGTTCTTCAGAAAGAAGACGGTCTCCATATGGTGGGTTTGCCACGATAATTCCATTTTCTTTCTTAGTACGGAAGTCCTTCAATTGCATTTGTTTGAACTCGATTTGGTCTGCGACACCGGCTTTAATGGCATTTTGCTTCGCAATTTCAATCATAGAACCATCAATATCGGCACCAAGAATATCGAGTTGAAGTTCAGTGCGGATTTCTTTTCTAGCTTCTTCTCTGACTTTATCGAAGACACCGGGAGTAAAGAAAGTCCATTTCAGCGGCAAATGAACGATTCAAACCAGGAGCAATGTTCTTACCGATAAGAGCCGCTTCAATTGGAATCGTACCAGAACCACAAGTAGGGTCGTAGAACGGTTTATCAGGATACCAGCTTGTAAGCATCACAAGAGCCGCAGCCATGTTTTCTTTTAGCGGTGCGCCACCTTTTTCAGTACGGTAACCACGTTTGAAGAGGCTAGTTCCACTTGTATCAATCGTAAGGGTCACAACATCTTTTAAAATGGCCACTTCGATAGGATAGAGGGCACCTGTCTCAGGTAAGTGAGTACGACGGTGGTAAGCCTCGCTTAAACGATTCACAATCGCTTTCTTAACGATGGATTGGCAGTTAGGAACACTGTGAAGAGTAGATTTCACAGATTTACCAGATACTGGGAATTCCGCATCAACTGGAAGAATTTTCTCCCAAGGAATCGCCTTTGTTTGCTCAAAGAGCGAGTCGAATGTTTTTGCAGTGAATTGTCCCATAATGATTTTGATACGGTCGGCTGTACGAAGCCAAATATTTGTACGAGCAATATCGTAATCGTCACCTTCAAAGAAGGCTTTGCCGTTTTCTACTTGTACGTCGTAACCCATGTTGCGTAATTCTTTACCAACAAGAGCTTCAATTCCTGCAGCTGCAGTCGCTACTAATTTATATTTTGTCATAGATTTCTCCTTTATTCGTAAAAAGAGGAGTGGACACAAGGCCACACTCCTTACAATTCGCTAAAATCCTGAAGTAAACTTCTGTAAGCCATGTTCTGTTCCATTTAATAGCAGGATCTATTAAATTTCAGTAATCATCTGTCTACACATCATGTGTCTCTTTTTTCGTTCATTTCCTAGTAAGAGTGCCCCTACCATAAGTTTGGGTTGCTCGCTCGAGGGGTTTACCGCGTTCCACCAATTCCGTTTCCAAAATTGCTTCGTCACTGTGGCACTTTCAAGAATACTAGAGCATAGCATTGCCTTAGCTCGTTTTTCTGCCGTCAACCTAAAGTTGCCTTAGCTTATTGTTTCGCTAAGCACGATCACTACAAGCATCTCAGCCTGTGCGAGCATGGACTTTCCTCAGCAAATTAATGCCGCGATTACTCAAAGTTTACTAAATTTAAAAAAGTTCGTTATATCAAATTTGATATATTAATAATTATTGTCGCGTACTGGTGTAATCACGCGAGTTTTGTAGAAATCATCATCGTCTTCTGCAACATCTTGAGAAGGAGAAGAGTAGCTGTCTTCTTCTAATTTAGAATCGAAAACGTGTTTTTCTAAGTTTGATAAACGTTTCAAGATATCAAAGTTTGTTACACCTGAAGATGATACATTGCTTGAACGGTTAGCTTTTGAAACAGTTGCTTGACGAGATAATTCGTCTACTTTAGTTAATAAGCGTTCATTTTCAGCTTGTAGGAAGCTAATTTCTTTTTGGAATGTGTCATAATCACGAATAATTAAATCTAAAAATGCATCGACTTCTTCAATGTCGAAACCTCTGAATGAGCGTTTGAATTGTTTTTGTAAAATATCTTTTGTACTTAATGAAATACGTGCCATAATTGCTTTCCCCTTTTTTAATCTGTCAAATAGTCATTAATTAATTTATCTTCTTAATGATACTAAAATCCATGCAAAAATACAAATAGGATAGGGTTATTTTTAGTTATTTTTAATGAAATTTGTTATAATTTTTAAAAAATACAAGTAAAGAAGAGGGTTAACATGAACTGGTTAGAAGTCACAGTAAATACGCATTCTGAGAGTGTCGAAGTCGTAAGTTCGATTTTAATTGAATTAGGATCAAAAGGAGTCTCAATTGATGACCCTCAAGACTATTATCAATTAACTGATGAACAATTAGAATGGTTGAAAGTACAACAAAAAGACTTATATGAAACGGATACCGTGATTGTGAAGGGCTATTTCCAACCAAGCCAATGGACTGAAGAAGCCAAAACGCAATTAGACGAACAATTAAAAGAACTAGAAAGTTACGGCCTACAAACAGGACCTTTAACCGTTCGTGTTAGTGAAGTTGGAGAGGAAGACTGGGCAACAGCCTGGAAACAATACTACTTCCCAGTACGTGTAACACGTTACTTAACAGTCGTTCCTAGCTGGGTAGACTACGAGAAAGAACAAGAAGATGAACTTCTAATTGAACTCGATCCAGGACTTGCATTCGGAACAGGAACGCACCCAACGACACAGCTCTCACTCACAGCCCTTGAACAAACGATTCGTGGTGGGGAAAGTGTGCTAGACGTTGGTACTGGTTCTGGAGTATTAAGTATCGCCTCTAAACTCTTAGGAGCTGGTCAAGTGACGGCTTTTGATATTGACGAAATGGCTACACGAGTGGCTAAGGAAAATATCGCATTAAACCCTACGATTGGCGCAATCTATGTCTACGAAAACAACTTACTTGTTGGTGTAGACCAAAAGAGTGATTTAATTGTAGCGAATATTTTAGCGGAGATTTTAGTGCAGATGCCTGAAGATGCTTATCGTAATTTGAATGATAATGGAACATTAATCTTATCAGGAATTATCGAATCAAAAGCAAAAGAAGTACAAGAAGCATATGAAAAAGCAGGCTTCACTCTAGTAGAACGCATGACGATGAAAGAGTGGAATTGCTTTGTAATGAAAAAGGATGTTGAGTAATGCAACGGTATTTTGTAAAAGGAAACGTAAGTGAAACGACGCATTCATTAGTGTTCTCAAAAGACCAAGTCCATCAGTTGAAGAAAGTGATGCGCGTTCGAGCGGGAGAACAATTCGAAGTAGTGGATGATTCGAGTCAATTAGCCATTGTTGAAGTCACTGAATTAGACCCATTTGAAGTGAAAGTGGTTGAACTTTTGGAGCAAAAAGTAGAACTTCCCGTATCAGTTACGATTGCAGTGGGACTCTCTAAAGGAGATAAACTCGACTTTATTGTTCAAAAGGCAACTGAACTTGGTGTAAGTGAAATCATTCCGCTCTCATTGACACGGAATGTGGTTAAATGGACTGGAGATAAGGCAGACAAGAAGATTGAACGTCTTCAAAAGATTGCCGAAGAAGCGAGTGAACAATCGCATCGCCTGAAAGTCCCATGTGTAACAAGTGTGATGACACTAAAAGAGTTAGCAAATTACACAAGTGATTTCGAACAAAAATTAATTGCTTATGAAGAATCTGCCAAGGTTGGAGAAAGCCTTCAACTCGTTAAAAGTTTGCAGTCCTTACAGGAAAATGAGCGCATTATTTTTGTTTTTGGTCCAGAAGGTGGCATCGAAGAACAAGAAGTGGAGTTATTAGAGCAAAGTGGGTATCTTCCTTGCTCACTAGGCCCACGTATTTTACGCGCTGAAACAGCACCTTTATATGCACTAGCAGCAGTTTCATATCAATGTGAGTTATTATAGGAACCAATAGTTGACGATAGTCTATTGTCGCGGTACTATTAGGAATACATTAGAGCGCAATGCTTAAGGAGTTTACAAATGTCTAAAAAAATAAGACTTATACCGCAGATGATGTCCTTGCAATGTGTAAGGAGTACATGAACGAAAACACATATTAAATTTATTGAAAAAGCCATCTATTTTGCGACATATGCTCATAAAGATCAAATTCGTAAATCTGGAGAAGCTTATATTGTGCATCCCATTCAAGTAGCTGGAATTCTTGCTGAATTAAAGTTAGATCCAGACACGATTGCGACTGGGTTTCTTCATGATGTCGTCGAAGATACTGGTTTTAGTATTGATGATATTGAATATGAATTTGGAAAAGATGTTGCATTTCTCGTTGAAGGTGTAACAAAACTAGGGAAAATTAAATATAAATCTCATGCAGAGCAACAAGCGGAAAATCACCGTAAGATGCTTCTTGCGATGGCCAATGACCTTCGTGTAATCATGGTGAAACTAGCGGACCGTTTGCATAATTTACGTACGTTGAAATTCCACAAGCCTGAAAAACAACGCATGATTGCAGAAGAAACACTTGAGATTTATGCACCTCTTGCACACCGTCTTGGGATGAATAAAATTAAGTGGGAGTTAGAAGATACGTCTCTCCGTTATTTAAACCCACAGCAATATTATCGTATTGTTCATTTAATGAATTCAAAACGTGATGAACGAGAAGAGTATATTAATACAACAATCGAAAATATTAAAGAAGCTACAAAAGACTTAGATATCGAAGCGGTTATTTATGGACGCCCAAAACATATTTATTCCATCTACCGTAAGATGAAGGACCAAAAGAAACAGTTTAGCGAGATTTATGACTTACTTGCGATTCGTGTATTAGTCGATAGTATTAAAGATTGCTACGCCGTTCTTGGGGCGATTCATACAAAATGGAAACCAATGCCAGGGCGTTTTAAAGATTATATCGCGATTCCAAAGGCGAATATGTATCAGTCTATCCATACAACCGTGATTGGTCCTGGTGGACGTCCTGTGGAGATTCAAATCCGTACGTTCGAAATGCACCAAGTTGCCGAATACGGGGTTGCGGCTCACTGGGCATATAAAGAAGGAAATAAAGAAAAAGTGACGAACGATCCATTACAAAAACAATTGGATTGGTTCAAAGACTTAATCGAACTACAAAATGAAACGAAAGATGCCAAAGACTTCATGAATAGCGTGAAGGAAGACATCTTTGGAGATAAGGTCTATGTATTTACACCAAAAGGAGATGTCTCAGAACTTCCTTTAGGTTCAGGGCCACTTGATTTTGCATATAATATCCATACTGAAGTTGGAAACAAAACTGTAGGTGCAAAAGTCAATAATAAGATTGTTCCATTGAACTATCAGTTGAAGACTGGAGATATCGTAGAAGTATTAACGTCTGCGAATTCATTTGGACCTTCACGTGACTGGATTAATCTGGTTTATACGACTCGTGCAAAAATAAAATCAAACGTTTCTTCAAGTTACAAGACCGTGATGAAAATATTATCAAAGGTCGCGAGTTACTTGAAAAACAAATTACAGAACTTGGATTTAACTTCAAAGACTTTATGACGAAACAGGGCATGAAAGACATTGCAGCCCGTTTCAACTTTGGAACAGAAGAAGATCTACTAGCATCGATTGGTTTTGGAGAAATCTCATACCAAACCGTTGCTAATAAGATGACGGACAAAGCGCGTAAGGAAATCGAAGATCAAAAAGTGGTCGAAACTGCTTTTGAGAAAACGACGACTCAAGGACTGAAGAAGGAAAGCCAAAAGATGAAAATTCGTCACGAAGGTGGTGTCATCATCGAAGGTGTGGACAATCTTCTCATCCGCTTAAGCCGTTGTTGTAATCCAGTTCCTGGAGACGATATCGTTGGTTATATTACAAAAGGTCGCGGGATTTCAGTTCATAGAAAAGACTGTCCTAACGTTCAACTTCCTGAGAGTGAACAAAACCGTCTAATCGAAGTGGATTGGGAAGATACAGCCAATACTGGTCAACAATACGATACAGAGTTGGTTGTTGAAGGATACAACCGTAATGGATTGTTGAATGAAGTCTTGAATGTCATCAACAGTACGACTAAATCGTTAAATTCTGTCAATGGTAAAGTTGATGCGAATAAGATGGCGACGATTTCTGTCAATATCGGAATTATGAATACGCAACAATTAGATTTATTGTAGATAAAATCAAACAAATTCCTGATGTATATAGTGTACGTCGTGTGATTTCATAGGAGGAGTTCATGAGAATTGTATTACAGCGAGTGAAGTCCGCTAGCGTATCGATTGAAGGGACTGTTGTTGGTGAAATCGAACAAGGGTTTCTGTTACTAGTAGGAGTAGGGCCTGATGATACTAGAGATGATGCGTCTTACTTAGCAAGAAAGATTGCTGGAATGCGTATCTTCAGCGATGAGAATGGAAAAATGAATCTGTCGATTGATCAAGTCGGCGGAAAGATTTTATCCGTTTCGCAGTTTACGCTGTTTGCTGATACGAAAAAAGGAAACAGACCTTCTTTTACTGGAGCTGCTAGTCCTGAAGCTGCAAATAAGCTCTACGAAGAATTCAATGAAATCCTGCGCACGGAGTATGGGTTAATTGTTGAAACAGGAGAGTTTGCGGCGGATATGCAAGTCAGTCTTGTAAATGATGGGCCAGTAACCATCTTACTCGACACCAAAAATCAATAAAAAAAGAAGCACAGGAGAAATCCTGTGCTTATTTATTTGGTTAAAAGGATTAAGGACGTTTGTTTCTAAGTCCGTTCTTACGACTAAAACATCGCAAGAAGCATTACGAATGACATATTCAGATACTGAACCGATGAAGAGACGTTCCACCGCATTTAAACCAGTAGCGCCCATCATAATAAGGTCAATTCCGTAATCTTTTGTTAATTGTTTAGAGATAACTACTTTAGGAGAACCGTATTCAAGAACGGTTTCCACATCCGTGAAGTTATGAGCCTTAGCATCTTCTACGTATTCAGCAAATAAGTTTTCAGCTTGTTTACGAATCTCATCTGAGAAATTGCCTTCAAATCCAGTAGGTGTTTGAAGAGAACGAGTATCGATGACGTGTGCTAACACAAGCTTTGCATGATTTCGTTTAGCCACTTCAATGGCTTTGTCAAAGGCTAGTTTGGCTTCCTTGGAACCATCGATTGGAACGAGAATTTTTTCATATTCATGAAACATAAAATCACATCCTTATTCTTGATACCCTTATTATACACCTAAATAAAGCGAATGAAAAGGGAACCAAAACGGATGGAAATAGGAATTAAGGCAAAAGAAAAACCACTCACGAAGAGTGGCCTAAAGTTAATAACTTTATATAGATTTCCAACGATGCCGTTTGATGTATTTGTTAGTTTGAACCCGCATCTAAAGCAGGTGGGCTTCTATGTATTACTTCCTAACTACCAAGTGAAAGGGCTTGTTATCTGTAATATCAATCTGAATCCCTAAAAAGTCGTAAATTGTTCGGTCAACACTTAGTAAATACCGCGCACATCTTAGATCTCTATGTCATTATAGTAGCACAAGAGTAGGTCGATTGCAATAAAAGTTTGGTACCGATTTCTTAAGAAATCACTAATTATTTGACGATATTTTTGGTATTGTTTCATCAATGCATCCTCATATGAAGAGGTTGGTTCTGCCTTGAAATACTCCTCATTTTTAAGCGCGTCAGGCAAGTATTGCTGTTTCACGAAGTGTCCTGGATAGTCATGTGGATACTTGTATCCAACACCACGTCCCAATTTTTGAGCACCTGAATAATGAGCATCTTTTAAGTGGTCTGGAATGCTAATCGCACGACCTTTTCTGACATCAGACAATGCACTATCGATTGAGCGAATAGCCGTGTTTGATTTAGGTGAAAGAGCGAGTTCGATAATGGCGTTCGCTAGAGGAATTCTAGCTTCCGGTAAACCAAGACGTTCAGCAGCTTGTACGGCTGAGACAGCTCGAGCGGCCCCTTGAGGATTTCCTAGTCCGATATCTTCATAGGCAATAACTAAAAGGCGTCTCATTAAGCTTGTTAAGTCACCAGCTTCCATTAAACGAGCAGCGTAATGCAAGGCTGCATTCACATCTGATCCTCGAATCGATTTTTGAAGAGCGGAGATGACATCGTAATGTTGGTCGCCGTCTTTATCATAAGAGAGTGCTTTTCTTTGGATACATTCTTCTGCGATTTGAATCGTGATATGGATTTTTCCATCGTCACTAGCTTCAGTTGATTTAGCGGCTAGTTCTAGTGCGTTTAGGGCGCTTCTGACATCTCCGTTAGTACTACTTGCAAAGTGAGTTAAGGCTTCTTCTGTGACGTCTAGATTTAGTTTTCCTAAGCCACGTTCTTCATCTTCGATAGCTTTTAAGAGTGCTTTTTGAATATCCTGCGAAGAAAGTGGTTTAAGTTCAAATATTTGAGTACGACTTCGAATCGCTGGATTAATGGAAATGTACGGATTCTCAGTCGTTGCTCCGACTAAAATAATTCGGCCATTTTCCAGATGAGGCAATAAGAAGTCTTGTTTCGTTTTATCAAGACGATGGATTTCATCGAGTAGTAAAATCACGCTACCAGACATCTTTGCTTCTTCAGCAACAATTTGTAAGTCCTTTTTTGTATCGGTGGCTGCGTTTAGTTGTCTAAAAGCCACTTTTGTACTTCCGCTAATGGCGCTAGCGATACTTGTTTTCCCAGTTCCTGGAGGACCATATAAAATCATGGATGATAATTGTTTGGCCACAACCATGCGATTGATGATTTTTCCAGGAGAGACAAGATGCTCTTGACCAATCACTTCGTCAATCGTACGAGGTCGCATACGGTAAGCGAGCGGTTGATGGTTCATGACAGTTCCTCCTTAAATTTCTTTATGTTTAGTGTATCATAAGTTGAAAGAATGATATAATAGGAAAGATTAAAACAACTTATTAGGACAATAAATAGTCATCACGTATAATAGTATTGTTTGAAAGTGAGGAGAGTGCAAGGTGAATTACTTAGATTATGCAGCAACGACGCCAGTAAACGCAGAAGTATTAGAAGTGATTACAAAGGAAATGGCTTCTTTTGGGAATCCGTCTAGTGTCTATCGTATTGGTCGTGAACAAAAGCAAAAAATCGAACGTGTGAAGAAAGCTATTTTATCTGAACTACAAGCATCTCCACACGATGCCATTATCTTTACAAGTTCAGGTTCTGAAGGAAATAACTTAGTATTCGAGAGTATTCGTGAGCATTTCGCGAATGAAAAAGGTCATATCATTGTTTCTGCTGTTGAGCATCCTTCTGTTCGTAAATCGGCTGAATTTTTAGAACAAGAAGGCTTTGACGTGACGTATTTAGCTCCAAATAAAGATGGCATTGTGACGGTTTCTGAAATTGAGCAGGCTCTAAGAGAGGATACACGTCTGGTTTCTGTCATGACGGTCAATAATGAAACAGGCGCACGTTTCCCAATTGAAGAGATTGCTGCTTTATTAAAAGACAAGCCAACTTATTTCCATACAGATGCCGTTCAAGCCTTTGCACAAGAAGCTTTAACGGTGGATGGAATTGACTATTTAACGGCTTCAGGACATAAAATTTATGCGCCAAAAGGGATTGGATTCCTATATAAATCAAAAGATGCGCCAATTCACGCTTTAATTAAAGGCGGCGGGCAAGAGCTAGGGTTCAGAGCAGGAACGGAAAATGTTCCTTATATTTTAGGGCTTGAAAAAGCAATGCAAATCGTTGTAGAAAAAAGAGATGAGCTCGTTCAAAACTATCAAGAGTTACGTGAGTATCTAATCGAGAAGTTGTCTGAAAGAGGCATTGAGTTTGAGTTTAACGGCGTAGCAAATCCAAAGAATCCGCATATTTGTAATATCTGGCTGAAGGGAAGAAAAGCGACACAAACGTTAATCTTCAATGATTTAAAAGATGTTTCAGTATCTGCTGGATCAGCATGTTCAGCTGGAAGTGTACAAATCAGTCCAGTATTGTCTGCAATGTTTAAAGGCGAAACGAGTCGTCTTGAAGAATCTGTCAGACTTTCATTTGGAATGGGTTCAACAAAAGAAGATATTGACGCCTTTGTGGACGCACTGCGTTAAGAGAGAGCTTTTGTTTAGAGGCAAAATATGGTAAACTAACGTTGTAGAAAAAGAAAGAGGAGAAGCGCATATGGCATTTACACCAACTGCATCATTAAAAGGATCAAACCAAGTCTTTTCGGTTAGTCCAACATGTAAAGGATACACATTACGTGATAATGGCTTTACAGAAACAAAATCTGGGAACTTCCAATTAATTCGTAGTTTAGACGAAACAATTGATGATCACCGTGGATTAAAATTAAAAGTCATGGTGGATAAAGATAAGAAACAATTGAAAATTTCGACAGTAACGAAGAATGGCCTGCAAACAGTTGACTTATACGGTAAAGCAAATACTGCTATGGCTGTAGAAAAGTTAGAGTTTATTTTAGAAGGGCTTGTTGAACGAGGAGTTCTCGAAGTAACAACAAAATAGTGTATAAGAAAAGAGAGACAGTTCAAAATTGAACTGTCTCGTTTATCATGCACGGGCGGTGTTCCCTGTAGCTGTATTATTCGACTTCAGGTAGCGGCTTAAATTGTGCTACGAAGCTTTGAGTGTCGCCAAAATAAAGATTCTCGCTAGGAACTTCATATAGCTCCTGCATTCTTTTGCTTAAAGAATATGGAAGATTAGTTGAATCTTTTTCATACTTCGTAAGCGTATCTTTGTTTATTTTAAGATATTTGGCGGCTTCTAACAGTGTTAAATTACGATTTACCCGTGCTGCTCGTAAAGAGATCATCATACACCTTCGCCCCCTTTTTCTCAACTTAATTATAGTGAAAACGCAACCGTTTGTCAAAAACACAATTGGGCAAAAATCCCAGTACTATCGCATTTTCAATGATTTACAAGCAAAAATTTTGAAAAAAATAAAAATAAATTTAAAATTAGGGTAAATTCTGATAACTCGACCTTCAAATCGACTAGTTCAGGAAATAAATAGAAATGATGGTGAAAGAATGAGTAACGAAAAAACAAGAGTTGTCGTTGGCATGAGTGGAGGAGTTGACTCCTCTGTAACAGCTTTACTATTAAAAGAAGCTGGATATGATGTCATCGGTATTTTTATGAAAAACTGGGATGATACGGACGAAAATGGCGTTTGTACAGCAACTGAAGACTACAAGGACGTAGCTGCGGTTGCAGAACAAATTGGAATTCCGTATTATTCAGTAAACTTTGAGAAAGAATATTGGGACCGTGTATTTGAATACTTCCTTCGTGAATATCGCCTAGGACGTACACCAAACCCAGATGTGATGTGTAATAAAGAAGTGAAATTCCAAGCTTTCCTAGATTATGCACTGCAATTAGGAGCAGATTATGTGGCGATGGGTCACTATGCACGTGTGGAAAAAGACGAAAATGGAATTGTTCACTTATTAAGAGGAAAAGACAATAATAAAGACCAAACGTATTTCTTAAGTCAATTGAATCAAAAGCAATTAGAAAAAGCGATGTTCCCAATTGGACACTTAGAGAAAAAAGAAGTGCGTGAGATTGCTGAAAAGTATGATCTTGCGACTGCGAAGAAGAAAGATTCTACTGGTGTATGTTTCATCGGAGAACGTAACTTCAATGAATTCTTATCAAACTATTTACCAGCTAAACCTGGAAAAATGGTGACATTGGATGGTGAAGTAAAAGGCGACCACGCTGGACTCATGTACTACACAATTGGACAACGCCAAGGTCTTGGTATCGGTGGCGGTGGTAAGACAAATGATCCATGGTTTGTAATCGGAAAAGACTTATCGACAAACACTTTATATGTGGGTCAAGGCTTCCATCATCCAAACCTCTATTCAGACAGCTTAACAGCGACAGATATTCAATTTACAAATGACCTACCAAAAGAGCAAACATTTGAATGTACGGCTAAATTCAGATACCGTCAACAAGATACTAAAGTGAAAGTAGTATTAGATGAAAAGGACCCAACGCGTGCAACGGTTATTTTTGATGAACTTGTTCGTGCGATTACACCAGGCCAAGCTGTCGTATTTTATGACGGGGAAGAGTGCCTTGGTGGAGGCATCATCGATAAAGCGTATATGAACGGAGAAGAACGTCAATACGTATAAATAAAACAAAGAAAGGAGATTCCAAATGAGTGATACACCTTATATTGTAGGGGAAGTATTAACGACTTTTTTCGAGAATCCGCAAAACTTCTATAAAGTCATGCTCGTTCGCGTTATCGAATCGGATTGCGTGGATGTGGATGACGAGATTGTTGTGACTGGGATTTTCGGACAAATTCATTCGGATATCTCCTATCGTTTTAATGGGAAAATTGTTTCTCATCCAAAATACGGAGAACAATTCCAAGCAGATAATTATCAACAGACGCAACCAACTGGTAAAAGAGGGCTCATTCAATATTTATCGAGCGCTCATTTTCCAGGAATTGGGGAGAAGACGGCTGAGAAAATTATCGAGAAGTTGGGCGAGGATGCTATGGAGCGTATCTTAAACGACGAGACTGCGCTTGATGGGATTACAGGCCTCACGAAAAAGAAAAAAGAAATGATTCGAGAAGTCATTCAGCAAACCAGGGAACTGAGAAGTTAATGTTTGAACTGACGAATCTTGGATTTACACCTGCGATTGCTCAAAAGATTATCGCCATGTATAAAGATAAGGCTAGAGCTGTTCTAGACGAGGATCCATATGTTCTTCTTCAAAGAATTGAAGGGCTTGGCTTTAGACGAATGGATAGTATTGCCCAGTCTATGGGGATTGATCCAGACGATACTTCAAGACTTAAGGGCGCGCTCTTTGTAGTGACAAGAGATTTCTGCTATCAAACAGGAGATACTTACTTGATGGCAGAAGTGCTAATTACGCAAGCGCAACGATTACTCGAGTCATGCCAAAATTACTTAATCGAACCAGATAGACTAGTAGATGCATTGAACGAATTGATCCGTGAAGGTGTTGTATTTTCTGATGAAAATCGTATTGCGATCGCGTCTTTATATTATGCAGAACTAGGTATTAGTAACGCACTTTCAAAACGGATTACGGCTTCAAAACTTGAAATTAGTAAAGAAAGAATCGATGAAGCGATTCAACGGACGCAGGAGAAATTTGAGATTCAATATGATGCGTCTCAAAAAGAGGCTATTTACCGTATTATGACTGAACCGCTTTTTGTATTAACAGGTGGACCAGGGACTGGGAAGACAACGATTATCAATGCTGTGATTGACGTCTACGCGCAACTGAATGAACTTGATAACGATGAAGAGATTGAAGAGGCGATTGTTCTTGCAGCACCAACAGGACGTGCAGCGAAACGGATGAATGAGTTGACAGGTTATCCTGCTTCTACGATTCATCGCCTGTTAGGAATTGCGATTGACAGTGTGGACGATAGTTTTGAAGACAAGGAAATTAATGGGGAATTCTTAATTATTGATGAGATGTCAATGGTAGATACGTGGTTAATGAACCGCGTGTTTAAGGCTGCACCAGAAGGATTGAAGATTCTACTTGTTGGAGATAGCAATCAATTGCCTTCTGTTGGACCAGGCCAAGTCTTAACGGATTTACTGGAAACCAATCAAGTACCGGCAATTGAACTGAAGCGAATTCACCGTCAGACGCAGCAATCTTCTATCGTGGAATTAGCCCATAGTATTAAAGATGGATTCTTGCCACGAAACTTTATGGAGAAACAAATAGACCGCAGCTTCTTACCATGTTCGACAGAACGGTTGGTAACGATTATTGAGCAAGTCGTTGTAGCGGCACTCAAAAAAGGCTATACGAAGCGAGATATTCAAGTGCTGGCTCCGATGTATAAAGGGGATGCGGGTATTAATGCCATCAATCAGATGATGCAAGAAATCTTAAATCCTAAGATTGGAAATTCTGTGCGCGAAGTGGAATCCTTTGATAAAGTCTTCCGTGTAGGGGATAAAGTCCTTCAACTAGTGAATTTACCGGAAGAAAATGTCTACAATGGGGATATTGGTGAAATCACAGCGATTCAGTTTGCAAAAGAAAATGATGACCAAGTGGATAAGATTTTCGTTCTATTTGATCAAACGGAAGTCGAATACCATAGAACTGATTGGCAACAATTGACGCTTGCTTATTGCTGCTCGATTCATAAGGCACAAGGGTCTGAATTTAAAATGGTTATCTTGCCAATGGTGAATCAGTACTCACGTATGTTGCAAAGAAATCTATTGTATACGGCAGTTACAAGAAGTCAGCAGTATCTCATTATGTGTGGGGAAGCAGGGGCATTCCAAAAGAGTGCGACAACGATTCCTCCTAAACGTGCGACTTTCTTACAAGAGTTCTTAACGAATTTCGACATTGAAAAGACAGAAGAAACTCCAGCAATTAAAGAGAATAAAACAGAGTCGTCGCTCGATGATACCGTTCTTTCAGACGAAGGCAAAGAAATCCAATTAACCATCCAAGCAATTGAAGACGCTCTTATTTCTCCGATGATTGGAATGGACGACTTAACACCATATGATTTTTATGACAAGAAGCTAGTTATCTAGCTTCTTTTTTCGTGTTCTTTTAGCCGGAATTAATTGCCATCTGTCCATGATGTAGGGTAAAATGGATACAAATGATTATGAAAGAAGGACAAATGATGAATCGACAAAAACACATTTTTTTAGTTTCTGAAGATGCTGTTCCTCCTGTATTTGCTAAAGTTTTGCAAGCTAAAAGAACTCCTTGCAACAGGACAAGCAAAAGACGTCACTGAAGTAGTGAAGATGGTTGGCATCTCACGCAGTGTTTATTATAAGTATTATCGTAAAGTACAAGGATTTTTCTTCTGTAAATGCAGGAAGAAAAGCATCTATCAATATCCATATGAAAAAAATATCAAAGGAACGCTGACAAAGACGCTTGAAGTATTTGCAAATCGTGATATGAACATCCTAACGATCTTTCCAAGGATTAGCGATTCACAGTGTCGCTGTTGTACAAATCATGATTGATATTTCTGAGGCAACGGTAAGTGTAGAAGACGTGATTAAAGAAATTAATGCTTTAGATAACATTATTTCTGTGGAGTTACAAAGTATCGAATAATGAAACAAGAATTTTTAAATTATTTAACAGAAACCAATATTAAAGTATTGATTTTCGATAAAGATGGCACATTAACGGATACATCCACGTTATGGTTTGAGCCAACGATTTTAGTTCTTAACGAATTAGTGAATCGTAATGAGATGAATCTAACAAATGCAGAACATGACGAGTTGTTTGACCGTCTTGGTATCACTGAAACTGACATCATCGAAAACAGCGTGATTGCTTCAGGTACAGTTCGCGATATGCTGGAAGTCTTAAATCATTTCAGGCCAATCGATATCGAAGAAAATTACGACTTTGTAGTGCATTACTTTGCCGACTATATTCTAAGTCATCCAAAGAAAATCCAAACACTTGGAGATGTAAAGCGTGCACTTTGCGTACTGAAGGAAAAAGGATTTGTGATTGCTTTAGTCACAAACGATTCGAAGTTACCAGCCGAAGCCGTTTTACAAGTTGCTGGAATTAATGAGTTATTCGACTTCATTGGAACCACCGATGAATTTCCTTCAAAGCCAGCAACGGATTCACTACATGCGATTCAAAATCGTTTTGGTGTCTCTTTTAACGAGATGATTTATATTGGGGACTCAACAGTAGATGAAGAGTTTGCCAAAAATACTGCTGGGTTTATTGCTGTGACAAGCGAACCTAATAATCTAGAAGTTCTTCCTAGTGCAATCTTTAAAGTGAAATCAATTGATGAATTAAGTTAGGAGGAAATGATGAATAGTACGATACAAGAAAATCATAAATTCAAAGCGCTACTAACCATTTTAATTCCAGTTTTAATTTATCAAATTGCCAATTATTCGGCTCAATTTATTGATACGGTCATGACTGGACGATATAACGAAGTCCATCTTGCCGGAGTATCGATTGGTGGGAGCTTGTATGCGCCATTTTTCTCATTATTGACAGGGACGATTTCAGGGCTGGTGCCGATTGTTGGACAATATTTTGGACAGAAGAAAATGGATAAAATAGAGCAGGTGATGCGTCAATACTTAATCATTGGCGTCGTATTAGCCATTGGACTATTTGTTTTTGGACTCCTATTTCTTAAACCTGTTTTAGGATTGATGAATTTAGAACAAGAAGTGGAAGCTGTAGCAGTAGGATATTTAACGTTGTTATCCTTAGGGTTTATTCCATTATTACTCTTTAGTGTCTTAAGATCTTTTGTGGACGCTTTAGGATTAACCAAAAGTATCGATGTTGCTCATGGTATTAGTGGTTCCGCTGAATATGTTCTTTAACTATTCACTGATTTACGGTCAATTTGGCTTTCCCTGAAATGGGAGGAGCTGGGGCTGGACTTGGAACCGCACTGGCTTACTGGGGTTGCTCGTTGTAGCATTTATAGTGTTTAGAAAACATCCAGTATTAAAAAGAATATGATGTTTTAAAATGGAGCGGAATTGATGTCAAAATGTGGAAGGAACCATTTAAGATTGGGCTTCCAATTGGTTTGTCGATTTTTGCGGAAGTTGCTGTTTTTCGCATTTGTAGGGATTACTCATGTCGAAATTTGGGACATCGATTATTGCATCCCACCAGGCTGCGATGAACTTTGCAACTGTCGTTTATGCATTCCCAATCAGTATTTCTACTGCGTTAACCATTATTGTTTCTTATGAAGTCGGTAGAAAAGATATTCGTTCTGCAATGCATTTTGCTTATATTGGAATTGCGACGGCTGTGACACTTGCTGTTGTGACGTTAACATTATTAGCGCTCAATATCCAATCGGTGGCCGCGCTATATGGAACAGACCCAGACTTTATTCAGTTAACCGTTGTGTTTTTAACTTATAGTCTGTTGTTCCAACTGTTTGATGCAGTGGCAGCGCCAATTCAAGGAACACTCAGAGGGTTCAAAGATGTTCAAATGCCATTTATCTTATTTTTAATTGGCTATTGGATTATTGGATTGCCAATCGGATTTATACTAGATAATGCATTTAATGCTGGTCCATATTCTTATTGGATTGGTTTGATATTGGGATTAATGAGTAGTTGTATCTTCTTAGTTTTCAGATTAAGAAGAGTGTTTAAAAAATATAAGGAATCACGAGGTGTGTAAATGTTTGAATCATACAAAGAAGAAGTAACATTTAATGAAGAAAGAGGGTCTGAAGATTTCGACCCACAAAATGAATTTTATCAAGAAGATATGGAAGAATTGTTTAAAAAGGACATTACTTCTATCGGAAGAAGATTAATTGTTTATATGTTAGTTTTCTTCTTCTTCGCAGCTGCTGGTCAACAAGGGGCGGCCCAAAATGCAGTTGACACTGAAGATTTTTACGGAATTTGGGGAGTAGGCCTATTTATTGCGGCTTCTCTAAGTTTACTTGTTTGGTCTCTTTCAAAAAAATTTCCAATGAAACGTATTTATGAGCACGTTGCTCCAAGAAAAATGAATATACAGTCGTTTGCAATGTTATCTGCGAGCTTATTTGGAATTCGCTTTATCTCAAAACTCTTATTAACAGGTCTTGAAATTGTTATTGGAAATGGGCATTCCAGCAACTCTTGTAGCAAATACAAGTGAAGAGTTAACGTCTAGTATCATTTTTGTACTGTATTTAGGAGTCATGGCTCCTGTTGTAGAAGAATTTATTTTTAGAGGGTTCATTGGATATCGTCTTGAGCGTTACGGGAAAGTATTTACGATTCTATTCACGGCTCTTATTTTCTCACTATTCCATGCCAACATTACACAAGAAGTCTTCACATTTATGGCGGGTATTGTTTTTGCTTATGTTGCTATTGAATACGGCTTCCAATGGGCAGTAGTCGTCCATATGATGAATAACTTCATATTTGCAGTTGTGCTCGATATCTATCTTGCACAAATGATAGATTTTGGCAATTTTTCTCTCGTTCAACTACTAGATTTAATTGGCTTTGTTGTGTTAGTATTTGTGATTATTTTGAAATGGAAAGATATTAAGGAATATTTGGATGTGAATCGTGGTTTCCATGGAATTGCACAAATCACGTTTAGTCGAGTAACGATTATCTTATACATTATTTATCTTGTATATCGTACTTTTTTACCATACTTCGCACCATACTTATTTTTTAGATAGGAGGAGCTTCTTTGAATACTATTTATTTAGAAGATAGCGTCTATACAACAATCACTGAGCATCCAGAAGTAAAGGATTTACTCGTTGAAATTGGCTTTAAACCACTCAATCAACCGCAGATGGTTCATACTGTTGGACGTATTACGAATATGATTAAAGGTTCTAAAATTGCAAAAGTTCCTTTAGAAACCATTGTTGAAACATTAGAGATGAATGGATACATCGTTAAAGAAAGCAGGGATTAGATGGCTAAAGAAGATTACACGATGGAAGAGCGTCAGGAGATTTTAAAAGACTTGATGCTGCGCCTTCATGCAGGAGAAGATAAAGAAGTCATTCAAAAAGAATTCAATGCAGCCTTTGATGAAATCACTCCTTATGAAATCCAGTTAATGGAGAGAAACTTAATGAGTGAAGGGATTACTTTTGCTGAAATTATGAGCCTCTGTAATGTCCATGCAAACTTGATGGGGTCTAAAGTCAATACGGAAACAACGGTTGCTGATTTCGAACAACCGGGACATCCAGTACATGTCATGAAGATGGAAAATTTAGCGATTCGAGGCGCATTAGACCGTGTGGAACGGTTGCTGAAGAATTATTTAGAGACGAAGGATGAAACAATTAAAAAGGGTTTGAATCGCCAAATTTCGTTGCTTGGTCAATTTGATAATCACTTTCAAAGAAAAGAATATGCCATGTTTCCGATTATGGAGAAAAAGGGCATTACCGCACCTCCTAAGGTAATGTGGGGTGTTGATGACCAAATTCGTGAATTGTATAAGGATTTCAAGACGGCACTAGAAAATGAACAAGCTAATGTGTTAGAAGAGTTTGAAGTGGTCCGTGATGAATTACTAGAGATGATTCAAAAGGAAGAGAATATTCTGATTCCGATGGTGGAACAAGTTTTCCATGTAGATGATTGGGAAACAATTGCTACGCAGTCCCCAGAATATGGATACTGTATTGTAAAACCTGAAAAAGAGTGGGCGGTCAAAAAAGACTTCGCCCCTGTGAAGACAAAAGTCGAGGTTGAAGAAGAAGGAGATATTCCTTTATCGACTGGGTCGCTTTCATTGAAGCAGCTCAATCTGATTTTGAATTTATTACCGATGGAATTGTCGTTTGTAGATCACAATAATATTGTGAAATATTACAACGAAGGAAATGGTGAAGAGAAAATCTTTAAACGCACACCAAGCGCAATAGGCCGTGACGTGATTTTATGTCATCCGCCTAAAGTACATGAAACGGTTCAAACCATTTTTGAACAATTAAAGTCAAAACAAAAAGAGAAGAAGAAATGTGGTTTAAGAAAGACGGCATGATGGTGCATGTGACGTATCACGCTGTTTGGGATGAAGAAGATAACTATGTAGGGTGTCTGGAATATGTTCAAAACATCCAATCGTTAGTGGATCATTTTAACCAAGCAGATGTGAAGCGAACTCTTTCTTAATGATTTTTAATATGTTACAATGCACGTGGATACATTCCACATTACACTTAACTTTAAAGGAGTTATTGACTTATGTATACGACGATGATTCTCGGTGCAATTGCTGGTCTAAGTTTATTCTTATACGGGATGCAATTGATGGGCGACGGATTACAAAAAGTAGCCGGAGAAGGCTTGAAAGGGATTATTCGTAAATTAACGAAAAATCGATTCATGTCAGTACTTGTTGGGATGTTTGTAACAACAATCATTCAAAGTTCATCAGCAACGACAGTAATGGTTGTTGGTTTCGTAAACGCTGGGCTAATGACATTAGCGCAAGCAGTAGGTGTTGTCTTTGGAGCAAACGTCGGAACGACGATTACAGGGCAAATGGTTTCCTTTAACTTGTCACAATGGGCACCTATCGTCATCGCTTCTGGTTTAGTAGCGAACATGCTTACTAAAAATCCAAAAGTTAAAGAAGCTAGTGAAATCTTTATTGGTTTTGGTATTTTATTTATTGGTATGAGCTCATTGAGTTCTGCTTTACAACCGTTAAAAGAATTGCCTGAATTTACTAACTGGATTCTTCAATACGGTAGCAATCCATTTATTGGTGTCGGAATCGGTCTTTTAATGACCCTTGTCTTACAAAGTTCTTCAGCAACGATTGGGGTATTAATCGCTCTTGCTAGTCAAGGTGTGCTTCCTATTACTACAGCGGTGTTTATCATCTTCGGTGATAACATCGGAACATGTACAACTGCTTTAATTAGTAGTTTAGGTACTTCTCGTCGTGGAAACAAGTTGCTTTATTCCACTTAATGATTAATGTTATCGGTACAGTTTACTTTATGCTTTTCCTTCGCGGTATTCTTGTGAATGTTGTTGAATCTATTGATCCTGGTAATGTTGCTCGTCAGATTGCCAATGCACATACGATTTTCAATATCGTTAATGTAATTGTCTTATTCCCATTCACAAATCTTTTAGTGAAGTTAATCCAAATGATTATTCCAGATGGAGAAGACGAAGAAGAAAGTATTACGCGTTATCTTGATAAACGTATCTTGGTAACTCCATCAATCGCTTTAGAAAATACTATGTATGAATTTGCTGCGATGGCTCAAGAAACAAGTAGTGCTTTAGAAAATGCGATTGGGGCTGCTCGTACACGTGATAAGAAACTCGTGAAGAAAGCTCTTGAAAACGAGAAGAATATCAATGCGTATGAAAAAGCCATTGTGAAGTACTTAGTTGAAATTTCTCAACAAAATGTATCTGCTAAAGACCAACAAACAATCGATGAGTTGTTTAGTACAGCGAATGATATCGAGCGTATCGGGGACCACGCAGAAAATATTGCAGACTTTGCGAAATCAATTATCGAACGTGAAATCTTCCTAGATGAAGACACAGCGCACGAATTAGATGGCTTGTACGCACTTGTTCAAAAAGGATTCGCATTATCAATTGACGCCTTATCAACTGGTGATCAAGATAAAGTTCAACAAGCGATCCAAATCGAACGTGATATTGATAAACTCAAGATTGAAGTTCGCGATAAATACATGAAACGTATGAACAAAGGTATTGCTTCTGCTGAATCAGGTATTTTCGTAATGGACTTATTAAGTAACTTAGAACGTATCAGCGACCACTTCAGAAATATTTCTGAAACGGTGGAACGCTTAAAACGTCCAGTTATTGTAACTGAATAATAGTGTTAATCCGTAGGCAATTTTGTCTACGGATTTTTTTTTAAAAGTAAGATATACCGTATACGGTATATTCCTTATACGGTATAATGTGTTTAGGAGGGATGTTTATGGGAGAAACATTTGAAATAAGTGAATCAAAATATGAGGATATTAAAGATCTTCCTTATGATAAATTGGTAAAAATATTAGCGGTACTAACCATCGTTGAAGAAGAAGGTCTCACGCCAGCCGTCTGGGAAAAATGGGGAGCAGGAAAGAATAAACGGGAGTATTTACGCTTTGAGGTTTCAAGAGACTATAAGGAGGGTGTACCGAATGGGACGATACCAGAAGAAATTATACACTATGTTAAATACTACGTATCCTAATTTTGTATCTGATTTTAATAAAGAATATTCGAAGCAAAAGATTGCATTGCAGCTTGTAGAGTTACGCCTTGAAACCGGTCTTTCTCAAAGTCGCTATGCCGAAGAGAATCAGCTGTTACAAAATAAAATTTCTGCAATAGAAAAAGGGAAAACGAATCCACGCTTATCAACTATTATCGAAATGGCCGCGAAGAATGGATATAAGGTTGAACTGAAATTTACAAAGTAAGACACAGAATACTATTTGAGCTAGTCTACAGCAGGCTAGCTTATTTTTGTGTCGTAGTTAGTACAAAGGTTTAAAAAAGCGTTAGAGTATGATAGAATGAATCGAATTCATAAACAAAGGAGAACGAAATGTTAAAAGTACAAAACGTAAGTCTATTATTTTCAGACCGTAAATTATTTGACGATGTAAACATCACTTTTACACCAGGGAACTGCTATGGAGTTATTGGTGCTAATGGTGCCGGAAAATCAACATTCCTAAAAATCTTATCTGGAGAATTACAACCAACAACTGGTGAAGTGATTCTAGATCCACATGAACGTTTAACAGTCTTAAAACAAGACCACTTCGCATTCGAAGATGAACGCGTCATCGATACAGTAATAATGGGTCATAAACATTTATATGACATCATGAAAGAAAAAGACGCTATCTACATGAAAGAAGATTTCTCTGATGAAGATGGTATCCGCGCCGCTGAACTTGAAGGCGAATTTGCTGAATTAAACGGTTGGGAAGCAGAAAGTGATGCTTCACAATTATTACAAGGTCTAGGAATCACTGAAGACCAACACTATAAATTAATGAGTGAATTAGTCGAAGCAGACAAGGTTAAAGTGTTACTTGCACAAGCATTATTCGGTAAACCAGACGTTCTTTTATTAGACGAACCTACAAACGGTTTGGATGCAAAATCAATCGCATGGTTAGAAGAGTTCTTAATCAACTTTGATAACACGGTCATTGTTGTATCCCATGACCGTCACTTCTTGAACAAAGTATGTACGCATATGGCGGACGTTGACTTTGGTAAGATTAAATTATTCGTTGGTAACTATGATTTCTGGTTACATTCAAGTCAATTAGCTGCGAAATTATTAGCAGACCAAAACGCGAAGAAAGAAGAAAAAATCAAAGAGTTACAAGAGTTTATTGCTCGTTTCTCTGCGAACGCTTCTAAATCAAAGCAAGCAACTTCTCGTAAGAAAATGTTGGATAAAATTACGTTGGATGATATTCAACCATCAAGCCGTAAATACCCATTCGTTGGATTCTCACCAGCGCGTGAAATCGGTAATGACTTATTATTAGTCGAAGGATTATCAAAAACAATTGATGGCGAAGTGATTTTTGAAAATGTAAGCTTCCAATTATCAAAAGACGATAAAGTTGCCTTCTTAAGCCGTTCAGATATTGCGATTACAACATTATTCAAGATCTTAACAGGCGAAATGGAAGCAGATAGTGGTACATTCAAGTGGGGTGTCACAACTAGTCAAGCGTACTTACCAAAAGATATGACAGACGAATTCTCCAATGAGAACTTAAATATCTTAGAATGGTTACGTCAATACGCACCAGTAGAAGAACAAGATAATACATTCTTACGTAGCTTCTTAGGTCGTATGTTATTCTCTGGAGACGATGTTATGAAACAAGTAACAGTACTTTCCGGGGGAGAAAAAGTGCGTTGTATGTTATCTAAATTAATGCTTTCTAAAGCAAACGTCTTAATTTTAGATGACCCAACAAACCACTTAGACTTAGAATCAATCACTGCATTGAATGATGGCTTAATCGCCTTCAAAGGTTCATTACTATTCTCAAGTCATGACCACGAGTTCATTCAAACAACAGCGAACCGCATTATCGAAATCGGACCAAAAGGCATTGTGGACCGTCTTGGTTCTACTTATGATGAGTTCCTTGAAGATGAGGCTGTTCAAGCACGTGTTGATGCTTTATATAATTAATAACAGTAGACCAGAAGCGTAAAAAGACTTCTGGTCTTTTTTCGGTATTTAGTGTAGGATAAGATTATTAGAGGAGGTATTCAAATGACAAAAATTTATTTTGCAAGTCCATTATTCTCAGAAATGGAATTAGCCTTTAACAAAGTACTCGTAGAAAAAATTCGCAACCAGTTCCCAGAGGTAGAGGTGTACTTACCACAAGAACAAATGGCGATTAATGATAAGAGCTCGTATGCGGACTCAACAATGATTGCCCAATATGATACAGATGCATTATTAGAATCAGACTTAATGATTGCGGTATTAGATGGAGCAACTATCGATGTTGGTGTTGCCAGTGAAATTGGGGTAGCGTATCACGCAGATATGCCAATTCTTGGATTATACACAGATAGCCGTCAACAAGGGGCGGATAATCCTCAAATTAGATGCTTTACAAGAAGTTGCAGAGTCACAATTTAGCTATGTAAACCTTTATACAGCGGGCCTTGTGAAACTTCGCGGAGAGATTGTTTCTAGCAGCGATGAGCTCCTTGAAGCGCTAAAAGCCTATCTTAAGGAATCATAAAATTGTAAAGTTTTGTTACAGTTCTGTAATATAACTGATACTTTCTCAATATGTTTCTCATGTAAAATGTGAGGTAAGTTGGAGAAAGTGTGGTGAAAATCACTTTTGAAAAAGATTAAACATATTGTTCTGACTTTAATGGCTTTTATTTTAGTCGCTGGACCGCTAGCACCTTCAGTATTTGCGGAGGAAACGGATATCCAAAAACTAGAAGCACAATTAACTTCAGAATTACAAAAAGTGAATACGAAATATCAAGAAATTGAAAGTTTAAACCAACAAATCGATTCTCTCAATAAAGAGAAAGAAACACTTGCTGAAAAGATTACGACTCAAGAAGCAAAAGTGGAAGAACGTAAACAAGTGGCAGCCAAACGATTGCAACAAATTCAAGTTTCTGACTTTGTTTCTTATAGTATTTTACATTTATTAAATTCAGAAAGTATTTCAGATTTCTTAAATCGATTATTTGTATTTCAACAATTATTCCAATCGGATGAAGAAGTGTTGAAGAACTTATCAGAGCAAGTAGCTGAATTATCGCGCCTGAAAACAGCAGCAGAACAAGCGTCAACTGACTTAGTCGCTAAAAAAGAACAACTTACTGCTGAGAGTCAAGCGTTTGAAGGTTCAGTAAATGATTTGAAAAAATTAATTGCTGATAACAAAGAAGAACTTGCAAAAGTACAAGAACAAAAGAAAGAATCATCTGCAGTGGTTGCCTCAGCTATTACAGCAGTAGCGCAATTAACTTCAGACAAACCAGCTGTAGCCCCATCTACGCAGCAAACACCAACGACACAAGCTGCGACAGCTGAACCAGCTACAACGGTTGCTCAAACGCAAGCACCTGCTACATCAGAAACACCAACGACACAGGCAGCTGCAGCAAGCAACCAATCTGGTGGAAGAACATTAAACGTTCAAGCGACTGGATATTCTTATAACGAACCAGGATTAAGCCCTTATACAGCAACTGGAATCGACTTACGTAAGAATCCAACAGTCATTGCGGTTGACCCAAGCGTGATTCCTTTAGGAAGCTTAGTAGAAGTTCCTGGATACGGAATTGCCATTGCAGGAGATACTGGTGGAGCAATTAAAGGAAATATCATTGACCTTCACTTCACAACAGTTGATCAAGCAAACCAATGGGGAAGACGTAATGTTACGATTCGTATTTTAAACTAAACGAAAAACACTCTCGAAAAGAGAGTGTTTTTTTGTTGGGTATGTTTTCCATAGACTATTTGTGATAAAATAGATGTTGTATTGAGCAAAGAGGAGTAAATTTGATGATTAAATTAATCGCTATCGACATGGATGGTACACTATTAAACAGTAAAAAAGAACTATCTGAAGAAACAAAACAATATTTTAAGAACTTTCATAATAAAGGAACTGATACTTTATTAGTGCTTTGTACAGGCCGGCCTGAGAGTGGAATTCGTCCGTATTTAAAAGACTTAGGATATTTAGAAGAGAACCACTATATTATTAGTCAAAACGGTGCCAACATTTATGAGAGCCAAACTGGAAAGCGAGTGATGGATGCCTTTGTTGATTCTGCTGCAATTCAAAAGTGGATAGAATTAGGAAAGAAACATGGAATCAGCGTGATGGGTGCCGGCGTGGATTACTATTATTCGTTCGATGAAGATCCAACAGAATGGATGGAGTTTGATGTAAAACTTGTGAGTGGAAAGCTGAAAAGAATCCCAACCGAAGAGTCTTTAAACACTGATTTCTATAAAATTCTACTAATGGGAGATGAAGAACAACTCAATGAGTTTGAAACATATATTCCAGAGGCGTGGCGAGACGAATTTTATGTGGTTCGTAGTCAAAAATATTTAGTTGAAGTACTAACAAAAGGTGTAAATAAAGCTTTTGGATTAGAAAAATTAGCGAAAGAACTAAATATCCAGCCAAGTGAAATCGCAGCTATTGGAGATGCTGCTAACGATATCGAAATGTTAGAATACGCAGGACTTGCCATTGCTATGGGGAATGGAAGCGAAGAAGTAAAAGCTATTTCGGATATCGTCACAGATACTAACGAGAATAATGGCGTTATTAAGGCGATTAATAAGTTAATCCAGTAAGAGTTTAAAAAGCAAAATTGTAACTTATATGTTACATTTTGCTTTTTCGTTTTTAGTAGAATATGAGATTAAAAAATAATGAGGTTTTCTTGACAAATAAGCATTCCTCTAGTATTCTTTATAGCAACAATATAAATCCTTAGACAGAGACATAAAACGTACACTAAAGAGATAGAAGCCGTGGCTGAAAGCTTCTAATCGTACAAGGAAAGACACTCTTGAGGAGAATAATGCAAAGTTATTCCGGTAATTCCGTTATCATTAAGAGGGAAAGAGCTCTTTCCGAACTAAGGTGGTACCACGAAAATTTCGTCCTGACTTCTATTGAAGTTGGGATTTTTTTATTTATCGAAAGAAAGGATGATTCATATGATTCAAAAACCAAAAGGGACAGCCGATTTATTACCTGAAGAACTCAAAATTTGGCACTATATCGAAGAAACAGCACGCATCATTTTAGGCGATTATCAATTTGAAGAAATGCGTACACCAATGTTTGAAAGCTACGATTTATTTAGCCGTGGTGTTGGGGATACGAGTGATATCGTTTCAAAAGAGATGTATGATTTCTACGATAAAGGAGACCGTCACATTACACTTCGTCCAGAAGGAACTGCAGCGATTGTTCGTGCTTATGTAGAAAATAAATTATATGGACCAGAACATAAGAAACCTTATAAAGTGTATTATATGGCTCCAATGTTCCGTTATGAGCGTCCACAATCAGGACGTCTTCGTCAATTCCATCAATTAGGAGTTGAGGTGTTTGGTTCTACAAATCCTGCTACAGACGTTGAAACGATTGCGATGGCTTGGGATTTATTAAAAGAACTCGGATTATCAAATATGCGCCTAGTGATTAACTCACTAGGTAAAACAGCTGACCGTATTAAATACCGTGAAGCGTTAATTAGTTACTTAGAACCATTTGCAGACGAACTTAGTGAAGATTCAAAAAATCGTCTTCACAAAAATCCATTACGTGTTTTAGATAGTAAAGACAAACGTGATATCGAAATTGTTAAAAATGCACCTCGCATCTTAGAATTCTTATCCGACGAAGCACGCAGCCACTTTGAAAAAGTGCAACAATACTTAAATGCATTAGAGATTCCATTTGAAATCGATGAAACAATGGTACGTGGACTTGATTACTATCAAGATACAATTTTTGAAATTATGACAGATTCTAAATCATTCGGTGCTAAAACGACGATTTGTGGTGGTGGACGTTATGATGGTCTTGTGCAAGAACTTGATGGTCCTGAAACACCAGGATTTGGATTTGGTCTTGGAATCGAACGTCTTGTGTTATTAATGAAAGACGAACAAGTAGAAGTTCCAGAATTACAAGAACTAGATGTATATATTGTTGGTCTTGGTGAAGCAACAGAAGAGGAAGTATTAAAACTTTCTATTTCACTTCGTCAACAAGGCTACTCAGTGGACCGTGATTTCTTCGGACGTAAAGCAAAACCACAATTCAAAAACGCTCAAAAATATGGCGCTAAAGTGGTCATCACACTTGGTGAAGAAGAATTAGAAACAAAACAAGTACCAGTGAAAGTAATGAAAACTGGTAAAGAAGTAAAAATTAATTTACAAGAACTCTATGATGATTTCGATAGCATTTATCGTCAAATCACAATGGATACAACGGCCATTGACGAGTACTTTGGTAAATAGAAAGAGGGATAGATATGAAAAGAAGAACGGAATATTGTGGATTAATTAGTGAAAAATTAGTAGGACAAACAGTCACATTAGATGGTTGGGTGGCAAAACGTCGTGACCACGGTGGAGTTATCTTCATCGACTTACGTGACCGCGAAGGGATTATGCAAGTGGTTTTCAACCCAGCACGTAACCAAGAAGCGTTTGAAATCGCTGAAAAATTACGTTCTGAATACGTGATTCAAGTAACGGGGGAAGTGGCTTATCGTGGAGAAGGCCTAGAAAACCCAAATCTAAAAACTGGTAAATATGAATTGTTAGTAGATGAAGTAGAAGTCTTTTCAAAAGCAAAAACTTCTCCAATCTATATCGATGACGAACAAAAACCATCAGAAGAATTACGTTTGAAATATCGTTACTTAGATATTCGCCGTCGTTCAGTATTAGAAAACTTACGCTTACGTCATAAAACAACTAAGTCAATTCGTGAGTATTTAGATAGCGAAGGATATATCGACGTAGAAACTCCAATTTAGCAAAATCTACACCAGAAGGAGCGCGTGACTACTTAGTGCCTTCACGTGTTCACGAAGGAAGCTTCTATGCATTACCTCAATCACCTCAAACATTTAAACAATTATTAATGGGTGCTGGATTAGATCGTTACTACCAAATCGTTCGTTGCTTCCGTGACGAAGATTTACGTGGAGACCGTCAACCAGAATTTACACAAGTCGATATCGAAACAAGCTTCTTATCAGCAGAAGAAATTCAAGAAATGATGGAAGGCTTATTGAAGAAAGTGATGAAAGATACATTGGATGTGGATGTTCAAACTCCATTCCCACGTATTTCATTTGCAGAAGCAATGGCTCGTTACGGAAATGACAAACCAGATACTCGTTTCGACCTAGAATTAATCGACGTAAGTGACATCATGAAAGAATCTGACCTTAAAGTGTTCAGTTCATGTATCGAGAACGGCGGTGAAGTTAAAGTCATTAACTTAAAAGGACTTGCAGACGAATATTCTCGTAAAGATGCAGATAGCTTAGCAGACTTTGTTTCTAAATTCGGTGCTAAAGGTTTAGCATGGATTAAAGTTGAAGAAGACGGCTTGAAAGGCCCAATCGCGAAATTCATCGTGAACCAAGAACCTGCTTTCCGTGAACGTATCAATGCAGAAGTAGGAGATATCGTATTCTTCTGTGCAGACAAACCATCAGTGGTTGCTCAATCATTATCTGAATTACGTTTACACTTTGGTAAGAAACATAACTTAATCGATACAAACAAATTCAACTTCTTATGGGTTGTTGATTGGCCATTATTAGAACATGACGCTGAAGAAGACCGTTATGTTGCAATGCACCATCCATTCACTCGTCCAGTGAACGAAGACTTCCAAGCGTTAATCGATGATCCAGCAGGAGCGAAAGCACAAGCCTACGATATCGTATTAAACGGTTATGAATTAGGTGGAGGTTCATTACGTATTTACCGTCGCGATATGCAAGAAGCCATGTTCAAAGTATTAGGATTTACAAAAGAATCTGCAGAAAGTCAATTCGGATTCTTATTAGACGCATTAGATTATGGTTTCCCACCACACGGAGGTATCGCACTTGGTTTAGACCGTTTAGTAATGTTACTAGCTGGTGAAGACAACATCCGTGAAGTCATCGCGTTTCCTAAGAACAGCTCAGCAGTGGATCCAATGACACAAGCTCCAAGTGAAGTGTCAGCGAAACAATTAGATGAGCTTTCATTAAAAATTAAATAAGACCTGAATGGAATTCTAAAAGGAGGAAGAAACTTGAAGAGTAGTAAAGGGGTTGTGTTTAAACGACAACAACGTATCCTTCAGCTTTTACAAGAAAACCATGAGATGTCTGTTGAAGACTTATCGAAAGAGTTAGAAGTTTCTGAAATCACCATTCGAAGAGATTTACAACAATTTGAAGACCAAGGAATTATCGAGCGCTTCTACGGAGGCGCACGCTACCTTGCTGGAAAAATTAAACAAGAAAACGTGGATCAAATTCAATATAATTCCATGAAGAAAAACATCGCAAGAAGAGCCGCGGGATTAGTAAGAGATCATAATATGGTCTTTATTAACTCAGGCTCTACTGCCTTTTTGTTATTAAATTTTCTAGCGGATGCCAACGTTACAATCTTAACGAATAATGGTCGTTCCATCTTCAAAAAGCCGTCTACGAAAGCGTCAATCGTGATTAGTGGTGGAGAAATTTTCGAACAGAAAAAATCTCTTGTTGGGGATTTTGCGATTAACTCATTCTCAAAAGCGCGTGCAGACATTTGTTTCCTAGGTGTTGGAGGAATTAGTAAAAACGGGATTTCAACGTATGCACTGCCAGAGACGGCAGTGAACCGTGTGATTTTAGAACGTACAACAGGGCACCGCATCATTGTAACGGAAGGGTTTAAAGTGGGTCGTGATTCAAACTTTCATACAGCGGATTGTAATATGATTACTCATTTAATTACAGACCATACCGCTGACCCTGAAACCGTAGCTTATTTGAAGAGTATCGGTGTGAAAGTGTTATTTATTTCGTAATGAAAAAGAATGTAGAGGTATAAAATGATTGAATTAGGAGAACGATTAACTCGTGTTGCTAGTTTTGTTCCAAACGGTTCAAAGGTATGCGATGTTGGTAGTGACCATGCGTATTTACCAGTGTATTTAATTCAAATAATCAGATTACTTCAGCGATTGCGGGTGAAGTAGTTGAAGGACCGTTCTTATCAGCGAAGCAAACAGTTCGTGATTATCGAATGGAAGACCGCATTGAAGTTCGCTTTGGGGACGGATTGCAAATTCTTTCAAAAGAAGATGAGATTACTGCTGTTACGATTTGTGGGATGGGCGGAGAGCTCATTTCTCGAATCCTAGAAGCTGGATACACTGGCGGTCATTTAAACGGCAAAGAACGTCTCATTCTTCAACCAAACGTTGCGGAGCATTTTGTACGTGAATGGTTAATGAAGCATTCATATCGTATTACTCATGAGACGGTCGTTGAAGATAACCATCGCCTATATGAAATTATTGTCGCTGAACCAGTAAATGAACGTGTAGAATACACAGAACTCGAATTAAAATACGGTCCGGTTTTATTGAAACAACCATCTGAATTATGTGTTGCAAAATGGAAACGAACAAACCGTAAGAACAAAGAGATTTTGGAACAATTACAAAAGAGTAAGACGCCTCAACATGAAAAAATTGAGCAGTTTGAAAAAGCGTTTAATGAATTGCAAGGAGTGATTGATCGTGCCAACAGTTAGAGATGTGGTAAGTCGTTTTGAAAAACGAGTGCCAAAGAGTCTTTCGGTTCCAAAAGATCCCATTGGACTTCATTTTGGAGATTGGAATCAAGAAGTTAAAGTGATTATGACGTCGCTCGATATTCGTCCAAGTGTCATCGAAGAAGCCATTTCTAAAAACGTTGATTTAATTATCGCGCATCATCCACCAATTTTTAGGCCAGTTGCGTTATTTGATTTAACCGTTCCGCAAAATAAAATGTTCCAACAAATTCTGAAGCATGATATTGCGGTGTACGCTGCACATACCAACCTTGATGTCGTTGAAGGCGGTGTGAATGATTGGTTGGCAGATGAATTGCTATTATCTGATGTAACAGTGATGTCTCCAACAACTACAATTCCATCTGTCAAGGTGATTACTTTTGTCCCTAAAAATGATGCTGATAAAGTTTTAGAAGCGATGTTTGAAGCGGGAGCTGGAACTATCGGTGACAACTATAAAGACTGTGCGTTCCAAAGTTCTGGCGTAGGACAATTTACACCCGTCGAAGGGGCCAAGCCTGCAATCGGATCGTTAAATAAACCAGAATTTGTAGAAGAAGTCAAACTAGAAGTTGTATGCTCTGAAGAGGTGTTAAGTGATGTTTTACGCGCCTTAAGAGAAGCACATCCTTATGAAGAGCCAGCAATCGACGTTTTCTCATTGAAGAATTCTGGAAAGACTTTAGGATTTGGTCGCGTTGGAAATCTTCCAAAAGCAATGACTGGGGATGAATTTATCGCTTTTGTTACTGAGCGATTTAACCTAAAGGCTTACGTTATGTTCCATCTCGTGTGAACCCAGAAGGCCTCATTTCAAGAGTCGCTGTAATGGGTGGCTCAGGCGGAAATTATTACATGGATGCGCTCAGAAACGGAGCGGATGCCTTTGTAACAGGTGATATTTTCTACCATACAGCCCATGATATTCAAGAAACTTCATTATTCCTAGTGGATGCTGGTCATCATATTGAAGTTATATGTCGAAAACAATTAGCCAAATGGGCTCGTGAATGGAAAGAAGAAAACAATTGGGATGTAACAGTGATTGAAAGTGAAACTTTTACAGATCCATTTGAATTTTATAAAGCAGGTGAAGAAAATGCATAAAGAATTAACAGAACGTTTTATTCGTTACGTAAAGAAAGAAACAAGATCTGACGAAACAAGTCAAACAGTCCCAACAACGCCTTCTCAAACAGCGTTTTTAAAAGATTTAGAGCAAGAATTAAATGAATTAGGATTCCAAGAAGTTTATTTAAATCCTAAAAACAGCTTCCTAACAGCAACAATCCCATCAAATGTTGACCATGAAGTGCCAACGATTGGATTCATTGCTCACGTGGATACAGCGGACTTTGAAGCTAGAAATATTCAACCTCAAATCCATGAAAACTATAACGGTGAAGCAATTGTCCTAGACGAAGAAGGAAAATTCGTATTAGACCCTAAAGACTTCCCGAACTTAAAGAACTATGTTGGACAAACATTAATCACAACAAATGGTAAAACATTATTAGGTGCTGACGACAAATCTGGTGTGACAGAAATCGTTACAGCAGGTGCTTATTTATTACAACATCCAGAAATTAAACACGGAAAAATTCGTGTAGCATTTGGTCCAGACGAAGAAATCGGACGCGGTGCTGATTTATTCGATGTGGAACAATTTGCATGTGATTTTGCTTATACAATGGATGGTGGACCAGTTGGTGAATTAGAATATGAAAGCTTCAACGCTTGCCGCGCTACAGTTCGTATTCAAGGAAAGAACGTTCACCCGGGAACTGCTAAAGATACAATGGTAAGTGCACTTGAATTAGCTCGTAAGTTCCAAAACGCACTTCCAGAGTTCGAAGTTCCTGAACACACAACAGGACGTGAAGGATTCTACCACTTAGTAGCAGCGGAAGGTGTTGTGGAAGAAGCTAAATTAGTGTACATCTTACGTGACCACAGCCGTGAATTATTCAATGCGAAAAAAGACATGATGCTACGCATTGCGACTCGTATGAATAAAGAATTAGATACAGACCGTATTACTGTTGATTTACACGACGAGTACTACAACATGGCTGAAATCATTGAAAAAGATTTCCGTTGTGTAGATGTGGCAAAACAAGCGTTAGAAAACTTAGACATCGTTCCAATTATTAAACCAATTCGTGGTGGTACAGATGGTTCTAAGATTTCATTCATGGGATTACCAACTCCAAATATTTTTGCTGGTGGCGAAAACATGCATGGACGCTATGAATATGTTGCTGTGGAATCAATGGAAAAAGCAACACAAGTAATTATCGAAATCGCTCGTTTAGCAGCGCTATAATTTTTAACAGTAAAAAGAAAGGAGTGAGTTCATGACATTTGATGGTATTTTCACCAAATGGATGATGGACGAAGTGGCGCCTCAATTAGTTGGAGGACGTATTACAAAGATTCATCAACCATTACCATACGATGTACAATTCACCATTCGTGCCAACCGTAAGAACTACTTACTTGTTTGTTCGGCACACCCAATGATGGCTCGTGTACAATTTATTTCTGAGAAACCAGAGAATCCAGAAGTTGCTCCTAACTTTTGTATGATTCTTCGTAAGTATTTAGAAGGATCTATTATCCAATCATTCACTCAAGTAGAAAATGACCGTATTCTACATATGGACGTTTCAACGCGTGATGAACTTGGGGATAAGGCTGGATATCGTTTCACAATCGAGATTATGGGACGACATAGTAATTTGTTTTTAGTCAATCAAGAAGATAACACGATTATCGATTGTGTGAAACGTGTCTCTCTTGGTCAAAACAGTTATCGCACCTTACAACCAGGTGCAAGCTATGTGATGCCACCTCAAACGCAGAAGAAGAATCCTTTTGACTATTCGCTATTTGAATTAGACAGTTTACTTCATCCATTTATTGGAGAACCAGGAGAGAGAACATTAATGAATGTCTTTCAAGGGATTAGTAAGCAATCCGCTCATGAAATTGTGGAACGTAGTGAAAGAGAGGGTCAAAGCTTAGCAGAAGCCTTACATCACTATCTCGAAGAAGGCAATACGGCAATTCAGCCTACACTTACAAAGGCAGAGGATGGGAAGACGTACTTCTTACCATTTCCATATTTAAGTAAGACGGGTGAATCCCAAAGCTTTGAGAGTCTATCTGAATTACTAAGTGCATACTATGTAAAGAAGATTCAAGAAGAGAAGATTCAGCAATTAGCAGGACACCTATTGCAAATGTTGAAATCTGAACTTCGAAAGAACCGTGAGAAGATGGTAAAACTCGATGAAGATTTAGCCAGAACTGAAGATGCAGATCATTATCGTGTTTACGGTGATTTAATTAATACGTATCAACACCAAATTGAAAAAGGTGCAAGTAGTGTAACGGTTCAAAACTTCTACGAGGACTATGAAGAAGTGACGATTCCATTAAATCCATTATTAACGGCTTCTCAAAATGCGCAGGCGTATTTTAAAAAATATCAAAAACTTAGAAATGCAGTCGCTCATATTCACGAGCAACAAGAAGCAACGAAGAATGAAATGGACTACCTCGAGAGTGTTATTTATCAAATCGAAGAAGCGGATGTATTTAACTTAGAAGCCATTCGTGAAGAACTTGTTGAAAGTGGCTACTTAAAACGTTCTGCGTTGAAAAAAGGTATTAAGAAACAAGGTGGCGCGAAACCACATGTGTTTATGCAACAGACGGCACACGAATCTTGGTTGGACGAAACAACTTACAAAACGACCAATTAACACTCAGGCAAGCGAAGAAGGAATACTTATGGCTTCATGCGCAAAATATTCCAGGGTCTCACGTGATTATTGAATCTAGTAATCCAGCGGAAGAAACGATTGGTGAAGGCGCGATGCTTGCTGCATACTACTCAAAATATCGTCTTTCTGGAACGGTTCCAGTGGATTATGTTCAAGTTTCAAAAATTCGTAAACCAAACGGTGCCAAACCAGGTTTTGTAGTCTACGAAGGTCAGCAAAATACGTATATCACGCCAGATCCATTAAAGGTTGAAGCGTTAAGAAATAATAAACCGAAATAGAGGGATATTATGAAAATTATTGTGACGGGATTTGACCCTTTCGGAGGGGAAACGATTAATCCATCGATTGAATGTGTGAAGGCTCTCCCAGAAATTGAAGGAGTAGAACTCATTCGTTTAGAATTACCGACTGTATTCAAGGAATCAGCAAAGCGTTTAAATGAAGTCATTAATGATGTGAAACCAGACGCAGTATTGAGCGTTGGTCAAGCAGGGGGGAAGACCTGGGATTACAATGGAACGTATTGCGATAAATGTCGATGATGCGAGAATTCCAGACAATATTAGTCAACAACCGATTGATGAAACGATTCAAACTGAAGGTGAAGCTGCGTACTTTACAACTTTACCAATCAAACGAATTGTAAAAGCAATCCGTGAAGCAGGAATTTCGGCGGAAGTTTCCAATTCCGCTGGGACATTTGTATGTAATCACATCATGTATCAATCATTATTTGCTGCAACAAAGGCCGATAAGCCTTTTAAAGCAGGATTTATGCATATTCCGTTTATTCCAGAACAAACGACGGATAAACCGTCTCTACCGCTTGAAGAGAGCACAAGAGCTTTACAAATCGCGATTGAGACAATCCGTGATTATTTAAACGATGAAGATATTAAGGTTCAAGAAGGAACCATTTTTTAGAAAGGAGGGAGATGAATAATGTCTACTAAAGCAGCCTATATTCATATCCCTTTTTGTTCGCATATTTGTTATTACTGCGATTTAATAAAGTCTTTATTGAAGGACAACCAGTCGATGAGTATATTGAATTACTTATCAAGGAAATGGAATTGACTGGGCAAAAATATAAAATTGCACCACTGGAAACATTATATGTTGGTGGTGGGACACCGTCTTCATTGAATCCACACCAAATGGAACGTTTGTTAGATGGCATTCATCAACATTTACCGCTTCAAAAAGGGGCAGAGTTTACAATGGAACTCAATCCAGATGATGGCACACCTGAACTTCTTTCTGTAATGAAGGAAGGCGGCGTGAATCGTCTCAGCATGGGAGTCCAAACCTTCAATAACGATTTACTGAAAGCCATTGGTCGTAAGCATACAAAAGAAACGGCAATTCGTACTATCGAGAACGCAAGACAAGTCGGATTTGAGAATATGAGTATCGACTTGATTTTTAGACTTCCAAAACATACCATTGCTGATTTCGAAGAAAGTCTAAAGATGGCGATGGCGCTAGACTTGCCTCATTATTCCATATACTCGCTTATTTTGGAACAGAAGACGGTTTTCTATAATTTGATGAGACAAGGGAAACTTCCTTTGCCGAGTCAGGATGAAGAGGCTGATATGTTTGAACTGGCGATGAAGACGATGGAGGATTTCGGTCGTCATCATTATGAGATTAGTAATTATGCACTTCCTGGATATGAATCAAGACATAATCTCCATTACTGGAAGGCGGATGAGTACTTTGCTTTTGGTGCGGGTGCTCATGGGTATGTGAATGGAGTTCGTTACCAAAATAATGGACCTATTCAACATTATCTGACTCCGTTAAGAGATGAAAAATTGCCTATTTTTTCAGAGACTTTGTTAACAAAAAAACAACTGATTGAGGAATTTATGTTCTTAGGGTTAAGAAAGTTTTCAGGCGTTTCAAAGAAGGAATTCATGGAAAGGTTTGGAAATTCTATGGACGAAATCTATGGGGAAGTCATCCAAGAGCTACTTGAAGAAGAGTTACTTACAACTACTTCTGATGGATATGTTCTCACACATCAAGGCAAGTTCCTTGGAAATAATGTTTTCCAAGCATTTTTGATTGATGAAAATCAAAATGAAACTTTTTGAAATAGAGGATATTGTTAAACATTTCTTAAAGAATGTGGTATCATATCTTATGGCATTTTAAATGCAAAAAAATAAAATATAAGAAAAGGGGATATCTATCCAATGGAAAATATCGTTAAGATCTTAACAGCACCAACATTTGTGTCTGCTATCTTCTCAACAATTTCAATTATCTTAGTGGGTTACATCATCCGTAAGAAAAATATTGTTGATGCAAACAGTGGTAAAGTCTTATCTAACGTTTTACTTTCAGTTGCGATTCCTGCGTTAGCGTTCAAAGCCTTCATGGTTGACATTAACGACAAAACATTCACAACTGGTTTAAACGTATTTATTTTTGGTTTTATCGCTTATGTCATTTTAATTCTTTTAGGAGAATTATTCTTTATTAAGGAGAAAGGTGACCGTAAAACTACTTTATCAGTATTAACAACTTTCGGTTCTACAACTTTCTTCGGTATTCCAATCATTAACGGATTGTTAGGAGCGACTGGTACTTTATATGCGAACATCTTTAACCTAGCTTACCGTGTATTCTTATACTCTTACGGTTTAATTCGTATGAGCGGATTAAAATTCGAGAAGAAAAACTTAAAAATGATTTTCGGTAACATCATCGTTATCGCAACATTTGCTGGATTATTAATCTGGATCTTCCAAGCTTCATTACCACAAGTTGCTGTACAAGTAAAAGTTGGTGAAGAAACTAAAGAAGTTATGTACGCTTTCTTACGTATCGATAAGACAGCTCCATGGTTATTCAAAGCTATTACTTACTTAGCTGACTTAAGCTCACCACTTGCATGGTTAGCAATCGGTATCACTTTAGGAAACATTTCTTTAGGTGAAGCCGTTAAAGATAAGATGGTTTGGTACTACAGTGTTGTTAAATTAATCTTAGTTCCTGCAGTATTCGTTGCAGTGATCTTCGCAGTTAGCCCATTCTTACCAATGGCTCCTGAAGCTTCAAAAGGTATTCTTATTATGTTAGCTACACCACCAGCAACAGTTGCAGTGGCTTACGCTATCAAATACGATAAAGAAGCAGCACTAGCAAGTAATGCTTCATTACTAGGAACTGTATTAGCAGTATTCGCAATTGTCTTCTGGATTGTTGTTGGATCTGTTATTTTCCCTGGTGTAGGATAAAACAATAAAAGTAGATCGATTTTCGGTCTACTTTTCAATTTATATAAAATGGAGGATGTAAAATGAAAGTTTTAGCATATGGTGTTCGTGAAGTTGAATTACCAATTTTCGAACAAGTAAACAAAAAATTTGGATACGAATTAACATGTATTCCAGAATACTTAAATTCTGAAGAAACTGCTCGCAAAAGCAGAAGGTTTCAAAGCTGTTATCTTACGTGGTAACTGCTGGGCGAACAAAGAAACTTTAGATATCTACAAAGAATTAGGAGTAGAGTACGTATTAACTCGTACTGTTGGTGTAAACCACATCGATGCTGAATACGCAAAAATCATTAGGAATGAAATTAGGTTACGTTCCTTTCTATTCTCCAAACGCAATTAGTGAATTAGCTGTAACATTAGCAATGACATTATTACGTAACGTTGCTTACACTGCAGCAAAAACAAGCCAACAAGATTTCACTGTAGACACTCAAATGTTTGCTAAAGAAATCCGTAACTGTACTGTTGGGGTTGTTGGTATCGGACGTATCGGTTTAACAACTGCAACATTATTCAAAGGTTTAGGCGCTAACGTATTAGCTTACGATGCTTTCCCTAAAGAAGGCGTTGACCACATCTGTACTCAAGTACCTTTAGATGAGTTATTAGCTAAATCAGACGTGATTTCAATTCACGCTCCATACATTCCAGCAAACGGAAAAGTAATCACTAAAGAATTCATCAGCAAAATGAAACCAGGTGCTATCTTAGTAAACACTGCTCGTGGTGAATTACAAGATATCGATGCTATTATCGAAGCTTTAGAATCTGGTCACTTACGTGGCGTTGGTTTAGACGTATTAGAAGGAGAAAGCGAAGTATTCTTCAAAGACTTACGTGGTCAAGAAATCGCAAATCCAGCTATTCGTAAATTAGTTGAATTATACCCACGTGTATTATTAACACCTCACATGGGTAGTTACACTGATGAAGCAGTATTAAACATGGTTGAAACAAGTTTTGAAAACTTAAAAGAATATGTTGAAACTGGTTCATGTAAAAATGACATTCAATGCTAATTGAAAGCAAACGAAAAAAATCTCTTAGAGCAATCTAAGAGATTTTTTTGCGTTTAATTATAAATATTTGAATACAGCTAGAAACATAAAAATCGCTCCAGCTAGTACAAAGAGATGCCAAACGACATGATAGAAATTATGATATTTACGCTTGTAGAAAATTGTTCCTAGAGAGTAGCTTAATCCACCAAGGAAGAGGTATAAAATACCGCCCCAGCCCATGCTTTCATATAAAGGTTTCAAGGTGAAAATGGATACCCAACCCATTGCTAAATAAAGAAAGACAGATATTTTTGAGAACTTCTCTAAGAAGAAGGCTTCAATGATGACGCCCCCAATTGCGAAGACCCAGATAGCAATACAGAAGATGAAGCCTTGTTGGCCTCCAATTCCAATCAAGCAAAATGGGGTATAAGTTCCAGCGATTAATAAGTAAATCGAAGAGTGATCGATTCGTTGGAAAACTTTTGCTGCCTTTGTGAACTTGAAGCTATGATAAAGTGTAGAAGCTAAAAATAAAAGAATTAGCGACGCGCCGTAAACACTAAACGCTATAATTTGTGTGGTATTATTTACCGCTACGGCTTTCATTAAAAGTAATACGAGAGCGGTAATTGCTAGAGCAACACCGATACCATGCGTCACGGCATTTAACACTTCACCTATAATCTCAGATTTTATGGATTGAGCTTTTCGTTCTTTTCTTAAAGTAGATGCTTTCATCGCAACACGCTCCTTTCGATAACTCTCATTATAGAAGGCAAAACATCTTTTGTCCAACATACTTTCTAGGACTTTTTTGTGAAATTGACGTACGTTCGTTGTTAAGAAAGGCTTAAATAGGCGGTTTTAAGTTTCCATTACTTGTGTTTTATAGTAGAATAGTACATATATCAATAACGGGGTTTCCCACAAAAGGAGAATAAAAAATGAGTGTTCATATTAATGCTAAAAAAGGCCAAGTTGCTGAATCAGTTTTAATGCCAGGAGATCCATTACGTGCAAAATTTATTGCTGAACATTATTTAACAGAAGTAGAACAATACAATGCAGTCCGTAACATGTTTGGTTACACTGGTTTGTATAAAGGTCAACGTGTATCTGTTCAAGGTAGTGGGATGGGGATTCCATCTATTATGATTTATGCCAATGAATTATTCACTGAGTTTGGCGCAGAACGCATCATCCGTATCGGTTCTGCCGGCGGTATGCAAGAAGATGTTAAAGTTCGTGATATTGTTTTAGCACAAGGAGCTACAACAGATTCATCAATTTTCAACAACATTTTCCAAAACCAAGTAACTTTTCGCTCCAATCGCAAGCTTTAACTTATTAGATAAAGCGTATCATTTAGCAAAAGACCGTGGTGTTGGCGTTCACGTAGGGAACGTATTGTCTTCTGACCGTTTCTATAACGCTGAATTAGACAAGAAGAAATTAATGGATTACGGAATGCTTTGTGTGGAAATGGAAGCTGCAGGATTATATGCTTTAGCGTCTCAACACAAAAAAGAAGCATTAGCAATTCTTACAATTAGTGACCACCTATTAACAGGTGAAGAAACAACTGCACAAGAACGTGAACAAACATTTAACGATATGATGGAAATCGCGTTAGAAACTGTACGTGCATAAATTTTTGAAGTAGAAAGAAGGAACCCGAATGGGAAATAATCCAAAACCTCAAGGTGCGGTTCAAAGCGGTCTTGAGTCGAAAAAAGTTTCCGTTTGGATATTATTTTTAGCTGTATTATTAACGGGAGTATTTACTTATTTTGGAACGAGCTATGCTGCTCGAACTTCACAAAATCAAGTTGCTCAATCTGAGGCAAAAAATGATTCAAATAGTGATTCTGTCGCATCAAGTGGTGATCTTACAAATGAAGATTTAAAAAAACTAGAACTTGTATATGACACACTTGTGAACGGTTATGTTGATAAAAATATTAGCAAAGATGATCTTATCAACGGAGCCTTAAAAGGAATGGCAGAGGCGACAGGTGATCCATATACGAACTATTTAGTGAACGATGAAACTGCTGCTATCGATGAAACAATGACAGGTTCGTTTGGTGGAATCGGTGCGGAATTACGTTCTGAAAATAATCGTGTGATTATTAGTAATACTCGTGAAGGGACACCAGCTCAAAAGATTGGTCTTCAAGAAAATGACGCTATTCTTAAAGTGAATGGTGAAGATATGGAAGGAAAGAGCATCTCTTATGTTGTTTCTAAAGTCCGTGGGGAAGTTGGAACAGATGTAACCCTAACAATCCAACGTGGCACACAGGAGCTAGAAGTGAAGATTACTCGCGCTAAAATTGCTATCGAAACGGTTAAAGGAACTGTGGATTCAACCGATGCAACAATCGGTCACGTTCAAATCAACTCATTTGCTAAAAACACTGCAAAAGAAGTTGAAAAAGCTGTAACAGATTTACGCGAAAAAGGCGTTAAGAAATTTATCTTCGACGTTCGTTATAATCCTGGTGGCTTATTAGATCAAGCGATTATGATTGCGAATATGTTCGTTGATGAAGGTAAGACTATTCTTAATGTTGAAAATCGTGATGGACAAATCAAGTCATACAAAGCTTCTAAAGACTATGGTACGTTCAAGATTACTGAACCATACGTATTACTTGTAAATGAAGGTAGTGCTTCTGCTTCTGAAATTTTAGCCGCAGCCTTGAAAGAGTCTGCAGATGCAAATTAATCGGTAAGAAGACTTATGGTAAAGGTACCGTTCAATCTGTAATTGAAGTTGGCGATAACGCTGAATTGAAATACACGATAGCAAAATGGTTAACACCAAACAAAACGTGGATTCATAAAACAGGTATCGATCCAACAGAAGAAGTATCAATGCCAGATTATTACAACATCACGATCATCGACACACGTGAAGTTGTAAAAGAAGGCGCTGTGTCTGATAATGTGAAAACAATTGAAACAATCCTTAAAGGGTTAGGATACGACGTTACTGCGGATGGATATTTTGATAGTAAAACAACTGAGGCTGTAAAAGAATTCCAAAAATCAAAAGGTTTATCTGAAACTGGCGAAGTGGATGAGAAGACTGGTACAGCATTAATGAGTGCGATTCGTGATGCATTGAAAGCAAACGATACTCAATACAAAGCCGCTGTAAAAGCTTTACAATAATAAAGGAGGATGGGAATGTACGAAGAAAACCAAGTGGAAAATTCGACCCTGTCTTCCATTGAAGAGAGATTAAACTCTCGTAAGGATAAAGGGAATGAACCTAAGAAAAAACATCCGATTTTAGAAGAGATTCTTAGTTGGATTTGGTCTATTGCCGTTGCTAGTGTCATTATGGCGATTCTCTACTTCTTTGTAGGACGTCCATTTACAGTTAGTGGACAATCGATGTATCCAACCCTTCATAATGGAGATCATATGATTATGTCAAAAATTGGCGGTATTAACCGTTTTGATGTGGTTGTATTGCAAGCTCCAGACGAAGATAAAGAATATATCAAACGCGTCATCGGAATGCCTGGTGATACGGTTGAAGTGAAAAATGGTGTTCTATATATTAACGGAAAAGAAGTGGAGCAACCGTTTATAAACACAAATAACGACAAGAAGACTGTTTTCATCGATGACTTTACATTAAAAGAGTTGACTGGAGAGGATAAAGTTCCTGAAGGAAAATACTTTGTAATGGGAGATAATCGTGGAGTTTCAAAAGATAGTCGAATGATTGGATTTATTGATAAGTCTGCCATTGAAGGGAAAGCCGTATTTACAGTATGGCCGCTTAACCGTATTGGTGGATTGAAAGACTATTCGAATTTATATCAATAGAGAGTAAAGAGGCAGATTCCTGTCTCTTTTTCTTTATCGTTTAGAATAACCACGATTAGAAAACGATTTCATTATTGTTGACTTTCCAAGGAAATATGCGTAAAATAGAAAGGTACATTTTTAAAGGAGGAAGAGTATGGATCAAATTTTTGTGCGTTCATTTGACGTGATGTTAGAGTTAAGACACTTTACGTCAATTATACTCGCATGTATTTGCGGACTGTTAATTGGATACGAACGAAAAGCCAGAAATAAACAAGCCGGCGTTAAACGCACGTTATCGTTTGTTTAACTTCCGCCTTGATGATGATTATTTCCAAAGAAGCGTTTCTTGATACTCATGACTTTGATTCAACACGTGTCGCAGCACAAATCGTTAGTGGTATTTCCTTCATCGGTGGGGGAATTATCTTCATGCGTGACAAGAAAATTAGTGGACTAACAACTGCAGCTGGTATTTGGGCGACTTCCGGTATCGGTATGGCGATTGGTGGAGGATTATGGTTCTTTGGCCTCGTATGTAGCGTGTTCGTTATGTTGATTCAATGGCTAACACATGATTTTACAAAACAACATCAAATTTACCAAGCAAGCATCAATGGGACGGTAGGTGATATCTCGCTCGTTCATGATATTTATCAATACTGTGATTTAAAACAATATCAAATTGCGAATGTTGATGTAAAAGATATCGGTGGTAAATATGAAATTAACATTCAGATTGAAAATGACAAACAAATTTCGATTGATGATATTGAAGCAACCATCAGGGAGCGACATATCGACTTCAAGATAAAGAAAGTGAAGTTTAAGTCGTCAGAAAACAATTCTCAATAGTAAAGATGAGACTGAAGCAATTCAGTCTCTTTTAATTTAATTAGGTGGATTGCTATTCTATTTCTAAACTGTTAAACTAAAGATATATATTGTGTGTAAATTTTACACTTAAGGAGACTTGTATGATGAATAGAGAAGAAGTCGTTGCATTACAACACCAACGTTATGCTACTAAAAAATTTGATCCAGCTCGTCGCATTTCTGATGAAGATTGGGCAGCACTTGTGGAAGTAGGTAGATTGGCTCCTTCTTCACTTGGATTTGAACCTTGGAAAATGCTTTTATTAAATAACAAAGAAATGAAGCAAGATTTAAAATCAATGGCTTGGGGCGCTGTTTCAATGCTTGATGGTGCTAGTCATTTTGTGATATATCTAGCTCGTAAAGGCGTGAACTATGAAACTCCTTATATCGAAAAATTAATGCAAGAAGTAAGACATAGAAGTTATGATCCCGATTCTGCATATGCCCACCGTATTAAGAGTTTCCAAGAAAGTGATGCCAAGCTGAATGATGAGCGTTCACTCTTTGACTGGGCAAGTAAACAAACGTATATACAAATGACAAATATGATGAATGCGGCAGTTCTAATGGGGATGGATTCATGTCCAATCGAAGGATTCGATAAAGATAAAGTAGAAGCTTATTTAGAAGAAAAAGGCGTTCTGGATACATCAGAATTTGGAGTTTCTGTTATGTGTGCTTTTGGTTATAGAGATGAAGAGATTAAACCAAAAGTTCGTTGGAATACAGAAAGTATTTACGAAGTAATCGACTAAAATTTTTGCATATAAATGAAATCTCAGTGCAATGACAAGGAATCGTTGTTGTACTGAGATTTTTCGTTATAGGGATGAGGAAGAGAACGGAAAAAAGAATGAAAACATGGTATAATATTTGATGGTTCTATATGAATGATTTATTAAAGATTAAATAGAAAGGATTCGAAATTTATGGCAACAATCCAATGGTTCCCTGGGCATATGGCCAAAGCGCGCCGGGAAGCAACAGAAAAATTAAAACTAGTCGATGTTGTGATTGAAATGGTGGATGCTCGTATTCCAGAATCAAGTCGCAATCCTATTATCGAAGAAATTAAAGGACAAAAGAAACAGTTAATTTTATTAAACAAAGTAGATTTGGCAGATCCATCTCAAACAAAACGTTGGAATGATTATTTTACTAGCCAAGGAATTAAAGTTCTTACAACTGAAGCTAAAGACGGAAAAGGGATTAAGCAAGTAAAGGCTGCGATTAAAGAATTAATGGCACCAGTCTTTGAAAAGAATCTAGAAAAAGGGATCCGTCCTAGACCGATTCGTTTAATGGTTCTTGGAATTCCAAACGTTGGGAAATCAACCTTTATTAACCGTATGATTAATAAAAATCAAGCAGAAACAGCTAACCGTCCAGGGGTTACAAAGGGACAACGTTGGTTGAAAATCGGAAATGATTTTGAGTTATTAGATACACCAGGAATTCTATGGCCGAAGTTTGAAAGTGAAGAAGTTGGAAATAAGCTAGCGTTAACTGGGAGCTATTAAAGATGCGCTCCTTCATATGGATGATATTGCATTATTTGCTCTTAGTCAGTTTACATTAGATTATCCAGAGTATTTGAAAAAAGCTTATCGATTAACGGATGATGATTTAGAACTCTCAAATGTAGATTTATTAATGTTAATTACAAAGAACTTAGGCTTTAAAGAAGATTATGAAAAGGCAAGTGAACGAATCGTGTTTGATATTCGTTCAGGGAAACTTGGTCGTTATACATTAGACCAAGCGCCTGTGTCGTTAACGGGGGAAGCATAATGGAAAAACGTTCCATCAAAGAAATTAAATTGATTCTTGAAGAAATTCAAACGTTGTCGGATGAGCGTTTAACAGAACTTCGAAGTGACGAGCGTAAAGGAGTTCAAGATTTAATTGCCAAATTCGAACGTCAGTACGCTAAAAAAGCAGTACGTGCTGCTCACTTTGAGGAAATGCAAAGCTTTGAACGTGCAGCTAAACAAAAAGGCTACAAAATGATTGCTGGAATCGATGAAGTGGGTCGCGGTCCACTTGCTGGTCCAGTCGTAGCAGCTGCCGTGATTCTACCTGAAGGAATGGAAGATATCGGTCTGGATGATTCGAAGAAATTAAGTGCTAAGAAGCGTGCTGAAATTTTTGAAATCATTAAAGAACAAGCCATCGCAATTGGTATCGGTATTGTAGATGCTTTTACGATTGATAAGATTAATATATATGAAGCAAGTAAAGTGGCTATGAAGAGAGCGATTGAATTATTGCCAGAACAGCCAGACTACTTATTGATTGATGCAATGAAACTGGATACTGGTATTCCTGAAGAAGGTATTATTAAAGGGGACGCTAAAAGCATCTCTATTGCTGCAGCAAGTATTGTTGCTAAAGAGGTTCGTGACCAAATGATGAAGGATTACGAACAATTGTATCCAGGTTACGGCTTTGCTCAAAATGCCGGTTATGGTACGAAAGCGCATCTTGAAGGTCTTGCAAAATTAGGACCAACACCAATTCACCGCATGACATTTGCTCCAGTGAAAGATTATCAATAAAATCCAAAACAGAACTCTTTCTCGTAAATAGTATTGAAAGACTATTTCGAGAAGGAGTTTTTTTATGATTTGGACAAAACGTAGATTACTGATTGCTGTTGCGATGAGCGATACGCTGACGAGCAAACGATTCTTTGAGCTCTATGAACGGTTGAATGAAGATGTCTCCTTAAACGACACTTTTGTTCTAGGGGATTTAAAATACGCACTGCCAGAAGAAACGAGTCAGTGGATAGAATCAATGGATTGGGATGTTGAAATCAAGAGACTACAGGAAAAAAGAGTGAAGGTATTGACCGTTTTGGACGGTGGTTATCCCCAACGATTAAAAGAAATTTATTTACCTCCTATTGTATTATTTTATAGAGGAAACTTATCACTCATTAATCAGAGAGCAGTAGCTATTGTGGGATCAAGAGATCATTCTAAATATGCTAAAGAATGTATTCATGAGTTAATCCCACCCATCGTTAATGATGGTATTGTAGTTGTCAGTGGATTAGCTCGAGGTGTGGATACATTAGCTCATGAAGAAACCCTCAAGACTAACGGGAATACTATTGCAGTTATTGGAAGTGGATTAGATGTCGTTTATCCACCTGAAAATGCGAATCTTTATGACATGATTGCGAAAAGAGGATTACTCCTTTCTGAATATCCACTAGAGAGTCGACCTTTAAAATTCCATTTTCCATACCGTAATCGCATCATCGCTGGACTAAGTCATGGAGTATGTGTGATCGAAGCGAAAGAGAAAAGTGGAAGCCTCATAACCGCAAACTTAGCATTGAGTGAAAATAGAGAAGTTTTTGCCGTTCCGGGAAACATATTTTCGCCCCATTCAAAGGGAACCAATAGCTTGATTGAAGCAGGAGCGTGTCTTGTTAAAAACGGCGATACCATTTCTAAAAATCTGAAATATTTTCCTTAAAAATACAATCTAACAGTTTAAGAGATTATTTTGTTGCCTTGACAAAAAGAATGTGTTTAGATATGATGACAAAAGATAATTTAAGCAATCTCACTATTCTCGGGCTTTCTTAGCTTGAGAGAACTGTTAGATAGAGTGGATTAGGGAAGGAGCCATTTAATGGTGAAGCAAAATCTAGTAATTGTAGAGTCTCCTACAAAAGCTAAAACCATTGAACGCTATTTAGGGAAAAACTTTAAAGTAGTTGCTAGTAAAGGGCACTTACGTGATTTGCCTAAAAGCAAAATGGGCGTAGATATTGAACATAATTATGAACCTCATTATATTTCAATTCGTGGGAAAGGTGATTTAATCAAATCACTTAAAAAAGAAGCAGCAAAAGCAGATGCTGTCTATCTCGCGAGTGACCCGGATAGAGAAGGAGAAGCTATTTCTTGGCATTTAGCTCATTTATTAGGACTTGATTTAAACGCACCTATTCGTGTGGAATTTAATGAGATTACAAAAGATGCAATTAAAGAAGCGTTCAAGAATCCTAGAAAGATTGATATGGACTTAGTGGACGCGCAACAAGCACGTCGTATTTTAGACCGTCTTGTGGGTTATACTTTATCTCCTATTTTATGGAAAAAAGTGAAAAAGGGACTCAGTGCAGGGCGTGTTCAAAGTATCGCTGTGAAATTAATCATTGATCGCGAGAACGAAATTAAAGCATTCGTTCCAGAAGAATACTGGACTCTTGAAGGACAATTCAAGAAAGAAAAGAAAGCTTTCACGGCTAATTACTATGGAACAACAGCTAAGAAAGCCGCTTTAGAAAAAGAAGCGACTGTAAAATCAGTAATGGCAGAACTTTCTGAGAAGAAACCATTCAAGGTTACTAAAGTGACGAAAAAAGAACGTCGTCGCAATCCTGCAGCACCATTTACAACAAGTAGTTTGCAACAAGATGCGTCAAATCGCTTAAACTTCAGAACTCGTAAAACGATGATGGTTGCCCAACAACTTTATGAAGGGGTATCACTTGGACGTAGTGGTTCTGTCGGTTTAATTACGTATATGCGTACAGACTCAACTCGTATTTCAGCATCTGCTCAAAATGAGGCGTCTGAGTTCATTGAGAAAGAGTTTGGTAAAGAATACTGTCTAGCGACTAAACGCGCTGTAAAGAACGCTGAGGGGGCTCAGGATGCGCACGAAGCCATTCGTCCGTCTTCAGTTCTTCGTACACCAGATTCAATCGCAAGTTATTTAACGAAAGATCAATTGAAATTGTACACATTAATTTGGTCACGATTCGTTGCTAGTCAAATGACAGCCGCCGTTTATGACACTGTACAAGTTGATTTAGAACAAAATAACCATGTGTTTAAAGCGAATGGATCAACTGTCAAGTTTGCTGGATATCAAAAAGTTTATCAAGATAATGCAGATGCGAAAAAAGGAAACGCACTTCCTGAAATGCAAGTTGGGGATGAAGTTCAATTAGCTAAACTAAATCCTGAACAACATTTCACGCAACCACCTGCGCGTTATTCTGAAGCGACTTTAATTAAAACCTTAGAAGAAATCGGCGTTGGTCGTCCATCAACATACGCACCAACAATTGAAACAATCCAAAAACGTTATTACGTTAAACTAGTTTCTAAGCGTTTTGAACCAACAGAACTTGGTTATGTAGTACATCAAATCATTGAACAATATTTCCCAAATATTGTCGATACTCATTTCACTGCTTCAATGGAAGATAATCTCGACCTTGTTGAAGAAGGAAAAGAAGAGTGGGTACAAGTCATCGATAAGTTCTACCAACCATTCAAGGTTGAAGTGGATAAAGCAGAAGTTGAAATCGAGAAAGTTCAAATTAAAGATGAACCAGCTGGATTTAACTGTGAAAAATGTGGACATCCAATGGTCATTAAATTAGGTCGTTTTGGTAAATTCTACGCTTGTAGTAATTTCCCAGAATGTCACCACACTCAAGCAATCGTGAAAGATATCGGTATTACATGCCCAACATGTGGTAAAGGGAAAGTTATCGAACGTAAATCGAAGAAAAACCGTATCTTCTATGGCTGTGATCGTTACCCTGAATGCGAATTTGTATCATGGGATAAACCGATCGGACGTAATTGTCCTAAATGTGACCACTACTTAGTAGAGAAAAAAGGTCGCGGTGGAAAACAAATTGCATGTAGCAATTGCGATTACAAAGAAGCTGTTCAAAAATAAAGATAAAGAGCACTTAGAGAAATCTAGGTGCTCTTTTTATGTGCGTGAAATTATGTTAGTCATTGACTATGACGCAGAATTTGTTAAATATGTATTAATTGTCGTAATAATTTTGACAATTCGGTTGTAAGAAAGTGCTTTCTGTGATAAAGTTAACGATAGGAGGAAGACGATGAAGAACGAAATGCAAAGATTTTTTAACGTATTTAAAAGTTGAACGACGTTATTCGCCAGAGACGATTCATGCGTATGACCGTGATATTCAACATTTTTATGACTATTTGACAGAAGTTCCAATTCATTCTTGGAATGATGTCACAGTCGTTGATGTTCGAATTTATCTTGGTGTATTGCACCGCGAAAACTATAACCGTTCGAGTATTTCTCGTTTTCTTTCGAGTTTACGTTCGTTTTATCATTTTCTTGTCGAAAGAAGCATCGTAGAAACAAATCCTTTTGCGTCTATCAGTTACAAGAAGGGTAAAATGCGTCTGCCTGAATTCTTTTATGAGGATGAAATCGAAAAATTTATTGATTCAATCGATGGAAATCAGTCTTTAGACCAACGTAATAAAGCTCTAGTAGAAGTATTATATGCTACAGGTATGCGTGTCAGTGAGTTAACGAATTTAACTCTTGAGCAATTAGACCTTGAAAATAGCATTATTCTCGTCATTGGTAAAGGTTCTAAAGAACGCTATGTTCCGATTGGTGACTTTGCAAGGACGGCCTTAGAAACGTATCTTGAAGAAGGACGCAAAGACTTGATGGCGAAAGAACGTAAGGACCATTCCTACGTTTTCGTGAATCATTTAGGCGATCCACTGACGACTAATGGGGTTCGTTATATTTTAGAAAAACTCATCCAAGAAAGTGGTCTGACACTTAAAATTCATCCGCATATGCTTAGACACACGTTTGCGACTCATTTGTTAAATAACGGTGCGGATATGAGAACAGTGCAAGAACTTTCTAGGACACGTAAGTCTTAGTTCGACTCAAATTTATACACATGTGACAAAAGAAGCTCTTCAACAAAATTACCAATTATATTTTCCAAGGTCTAAAGCTGGGAAGAGTGAATTTGATGCAAGTGCCTTTAATAAGAACAATGGAGGAAAATCATGACTACAATTTGTGCAGTAAAAAAAGATAACCAAGTTGCGATGGCTGGTGACGGCCAAGTAACAATGGGTGAAAAAGTGATTATGAAAGGAACCGCTCGTAAAATCCGTCGTATTTTCGACAATCAAGTACTTGTTGGATTTGCGGGTGGCGTTGCAGATGCAATCACTTTAGAAGAAATGTTTGAAGATAAACTCAAACAATTTAAAGGGAACTTACAACGTGCAGCCATTGAAATGGCAAAACAATGGAGAAGTGACCGTGGTTTACAAAAATTAGAAGCGATGTTAATCGTGATGAATAAAGAACAAGTTCTACTTGTTTCAGGAACGGGTGAAGTCATTGAACCAGACGATGGAATTCTAACAATTGGTTCTGGTGGAAACTTCGCTTTAGCAGCTGCTAGAGGGCTCCTAAGATTTGGAGATTCGAGTTTAACAGCAGAAGATATCGCTCGTGAAAGTTTAAAAATCGCTTCAGAAATTGATATTTTTACAAACGATAATATCATCACTGAAACGTTAGCGTAAGGAAGTGATTGTATGCAAGCAAATATTAGTAAAACACCTAGAGAAGTCGTGTCTGAATTAGATCAATTCATCGTTGGTCAACACGACGCTAAACGTGCTCTAGCGGTGGCTCTTCGAAATCGTTACCGTCGCTTATTATTAGACGAAGAAATGAAAAAAGAAGTCACTCCAAAGAATTTATTGATGATTGGACCTACTGGGGTGGGTAAAACTGAATTAGCTCGACGTCTAGCTAAATTAGTCGATGCACCATTTGCAAAAGTGGAAGCCACTAAATTTACGGAAGTCGGTTATGTTGGACGTGATGTAGAATCGATGGTTCGTGACTTAGTCGAAAACTGCGATTCAAATCGTTACAAAACTAAAACAAGAAGAAGTTAAACCTCAAGCGTTTGATAAAGCCGTTAAGAAATTAGCGAAGATTTTAAAACCAGGAATCATGAAGAAAGGTATCAAATCCGCAACAAGATTCACTCTTTAGTATGTTCCAACAAATGGGAATTCAAAATCCTGGTATTGAACCTGAGATGAAAGAAGAAGTCACTGAAGAGATTGCTCAAAAAAACGACGCGATATTGAGCAACAATTAAGAGACGGCCTTCTTGATTCTAAAGAAGTGACGATTGAATTAACAGAGAAACCAATGCGTATGGCTGGCTCTGGAAATCAAATGGAACAAATGATGCAAATTCAATCCGTTCTTGACCAAATGACACCGAAGAAGAAAAATTAGCCGTACTGTTACGGTGAAAGAGGCGTTAGAATTACTAACAGAGGAAGAAGCTAACAACTAATTAATCAAGAAGATATGCATGCAGAAGCGTTGAAAACTTGCTGAAACTTCTGGAATTATCTTTATCGATGAGATTGATAAGATTGCAGCTAAAAGGCCATAACGGTAGTGAGGTTTCTCGCGAAGGGGTTCAACGTGACATCTTACCGATTGTTGAAGGAAGCCAAGTGAATACGAAGTACGGTGTGATTAACACAGACCATATCTTGTTTATCGCATCTGGTGCCTTCCATGTCGCTAAACCAAGTGATTTAATGCCAGAATTACAAGGACGTTTCCCAATTCGTGTTGAATTACAAGATTTATCTAAAGAAGACTTCGAACGTATTCTAACGGAACCTAAGAATGCTTTATTAAAACAATACAAAGCATTGCTAGCAACTGAAAATGTGAAGTCATCTTTACAAAAGAAGCCGTCTCTAAACTGGCTGAAATTGCTTTTGAAGTGAACAGCACAATGGAAAATATTGGTGCTCGTCGTCTTCATACGATTTTAGAAACGGTCCTTGAAGAATTGTTATTTGAAGCTCCATCTATGCAAATGGGAAGCATTCAAATTACAGAACAATATGTTGAAAGTAAACTAAATGCGATTCGTGAGGATCAAGATTTAACGAAATACATTTTATAAAAAGGAGAAAATACACTGTGCGCACTGTATTAGCTGATTTACGGAAAATTAACGAAATTGTACAATATGATAATGTCTGGAGAGACTCAGAGACAGCTGACTTACCATTTAATAAATTGACGGAAATCTTAGGATCTTTGCTAAAGGTAGATTTATATATTGCTTCAATCGACGGGAGAATGTTAGGAATTCATGATGAGTTTCAAGTGAACAACGATCGTATGAAAGAATATAAGGATAATCGTCAATTTCCGGACTTTTATATGAAAGAATTGACGACCTTAAAGTTCACAAAGGAAAATATTCCAGTAACAGATAACTTAACAATTTTCCCTGTTGAACTGCATGATAACTTCCAAGAAGCGATGACTACTGTAATTCCTATTTTTGCTTCAGGAAAACAGCTAGGGTTCGTTGTGATGGGGAAAGAAGGACAACCTTTCTCTACAGATGATTTAATCTTGGCAGAGCACGCAGCTACAGTAATCGGAACAGAAATGCTTCATTGGTATACTCGCAAGATTGAGCAAGAAAAACGTGAGCAACAAAATGTTCACCTCGCGCTCAGCTCATTGTCTTACAGTGAATTAGAAGCCATCAAAGTAATCGTGGGTCTATTCGATGGTATGGATTTGCGTTTCACTGCTCTTAAAATTCGCTCAAGAATACCATATCACTCGTACAGTTATCGTGAACGCTATCCGTAAACTTGAATCAGCTGGTATTATCGAAAGCAGAAGTTTAGGTACGAAAGGGACTTATATTAAAATTAAGAATGAAAATATTAAGTCTTCACTATTGTCAGAATTAAAACACGCGTAAATTGAGGCGATGATTATGGAAAACATCTTTATTGAAAATGAGTACTTAAAAGTTGGAATTAAGCTGTTTGGAGCAGAACTCACTTCAGTTATTTCAAAAGAAACAAATACAGAATATATGTATCAACCAGATGGAATCCATTGGAATAAGCAATCTCCAATTCTTTTTCCGAATATTGGAGCCATTAGAGAGAATTCATTTGTATATGAAGGAAAGACATACCCTGCTAGAAAGCATGGATTTGCACGGGATTATGCTTTCCGACTAGAAGAGCAAGGTGAGAGTTTCGCTACGTTCTTACTAACAAATGAAATGATAGAGGAAGAATATCCGTTTAATTTTGAACTGAGACTTCAATATACTTTAGAATCTAATGAATTAAAAGATGACTTATAGCGTATCAACTACAAGTCCAGAGTTGTACTTTGCAATTGGTGGACATCCTGCATTCGCAGTACCTCTTGAGAAAGGTCTTACTTTTGAAGATTATCATATTCAATTAGAGAGTGAAGCTCCTGTTTCGAAATTGGAGCTAGAAATCCCTTATCTATCATCTTTAGAGGGAGTTCAGTTTACCGAAGGAGATTTTGCATTGCATCATGATTTATTTACAAATGATGTATTGTTATTTAAATCAAAAGACCCTAAGTTTAAAGGAAAATTGTATTCTCCTAAAGGAAAGAGAAGTGTAACGGTTCATTTAAATGGAATCGAAGCAGTTGGAGTTTGGACAATGGCAGACGATTCACCGTTTATTTGTTTTGAACCATGGGATGGTTATCCGGACTTAGCAAGTGAGACTACCTTAAATCTAGAAGAAAAGAAAAATATTCTCCGAATCACTAAAGATACACCGTATCAATCATGTGCGACATTTGTATTCGAATAAAAAGAAAAGACACTAAGATTTACTTAGTGTCTTTATTTTTCTTATCCCAAGGCATTGGGACTTTGTTTTCAGTTCCATTTAGAATTCGTTGAATGTTGGCTCTATGACGATAAATGATAAAGATATCAATGGCAAGTGCAAATGCTGTTAGCACCCAATCGTTAAAGAGTAGTGATAATAGAACACCTAAAGAAATAGTCACCATTGCGGTCAAACTAACCATACGCGTGATTGCTAATAGTATCAAGAAAATGATTAATCCGTAGAGTAATAATAATGGTTGATAGGCTAAAATCATTCCGGCAAAAGTTGCTACGGCTTTTCCACCTTTGAACGATGCAAAGAGTGGGAAAGTGTGACCAATCACAGCAAAAGATGCAATCCAAAGTGGTGAAATACTTGGTTGTTTGAAGATAGTCATCGCAAGAATTGTTGCTAGGGACCCTTTGAATACGTCGAAAAATAACACAATAGAACCTGCTTTTGGACCAAGAACACGGAACGCATTTGTAGATCCTAAATTCCCGCTACCAAATTCGCGGATATCTTTTTGAAAGAATGTTTGTCCAATCCATAATCCAGATGGAATAGACCCGAGTAGGTACGCTACAAGAGCACCTATAATAAAAGTAAATGACATAAACTCATTTCTCCTTAAAACAGTCTAGTGACAGTTTAACATAAAAGATGCTGTCTATACAACGGATGAGAAAGGTTAATTTAGCGCCATTTCTAAGGAGAAATCTTGCGAAAATCGCGAAAAACAAGTATTATAGATAAGATGACAAAAAAAGGAGCGTATTAAATGAGCAAAGTAACGAATCAATATAATGATGATGCGATTCAGGTTTTAGAAGGCCTTGAAGCTGTTCGTAAACGTCCAGGGATGTATATTGGATCAACAGATCACCGCGGACTTCATCATTTAGCTTACGAGATTGTGGATAACGCAGTCGATGAAGCTTTATCAGGTTATGCAACAAAAGATTGAAGTTACAATTCATAAGGACCAATCGCTTACTGTAAAAGATAATGGTCGTGGAATGCCTACTGGGAAACACGCTTCTGGAATTCCAACGATTCAAGTTATTTTTACGGTACTGCATGCCGGTGGTAAATTCGGTCAAGGTGGATATAAAACATCAGGTGGTCTCCACGGTGTTGGGGCGTCTGTTGTTAACGCCTTATCAGATTGGTTAACAGTAGAAGTGTTACGTGACGGTACTTTATACAAACAGTCGTTCAAAAACGGTGGAGAACCTGTAGGAACGGTTAAGAAAGAAAAAACAAGCCGACGTGGTTCTGGAACTTCAGTGACTTTCTTGCCGAGTGATAAAACATTCTCTACAACAAACTGGTCATATGAAACATTAGCAGAACGTTTAAGAGAATCTGCATTCTTATTAAAAGGTCTTACAATTGTATTGACTGATGAACGTACAGGTGAATCTGAAACTTTCCATTATGAAGAAGGAATTCGTGATTTCATCCAATATTTAAATGAAGAAAAAGATACATTATCACCTGTAGTTGACTTTGACAGCACAGTTGATGGTGTTGAAACTGAATTCGCATTCCAATATAACGATGGCTATTCAGAAACGATTTTATCTTTCGTTAACAACGTACGTACAAAAGACGGTGGTACTCATGAAGTGGGAATGAAGAGTGCCTTAACGAAAGCATTTAACGAATATGCACGTAAAGTGGGACTATTAAAAGATAAAGATAAAAACCTTGAAGGTAGCGATGTCCGTGAAGGGTTAACTGCGATTATTTCGCTTCGTATTCCTGAAGAAATCCTTCAATTTGAAGGACAAACAAAAGATAAATTAGGAACACCTGCTGCACGTGGGATTGTTGATAATACGATTTCTGAGCAACTAGGTTTCTTCTTAACAGAGAACGGGGAAATTGCGCAAGAATTAATCCGTAAAGCGATTAAGGCGCGTGAAGCACGTGAGGCGAGTCGTAAGGCCCGTGAAGAAAGCCGTAATGGTAAGAAGGGCAAGAAGAAAGAAACACTTCTTTCTGGTAAATTAACACCTGCGCAAAGCAAAAACCCTAAGAAGAACGAACTTTACTTAGTAGAGGGGGACTCTGCCGGTGGTTCTGCTAAACAAGGTCGTGACCGTAAGTTCCAAGCGATTCTTCCATTACGTGGTAAAGTAATCAATACTGAAAAAGCATCGATTTCAGATATTCTGAAGAATGAAGAAATTAATACGATTATTTATACGATTGGTGCTGGTGTTGGTAGTGACTTCAAGATTGAAGATTGTAACTATGACAAGATTGTCATTATGACCGATGCGGATACCGATGGAGCTCACATTCAAGTCTTACTGTTAACATTCTTCTATCGTTATATGAAACCATTGATTGAAGCAGGAAAAGTATATCTTGCATTACCACCTTTATATAAGATTTCTAAAGGGAACTGGTAAAAAACAAGTCGTTGAGTATGCGTGGACAGAAAAAGAACTTGAAGAGAAGACTAAATTAGTCGGAAAAGGCTACTTATTACAACGTTATAAAGGTCTTGGGGAAATGAACGCTGACCAATTATGGGATACGACCATGAACCCAGATACAAGAACGTTAATACGTGTTGTGATCGACGATAAAGCACAAGCAGAACGTCGTGTCAGCACATTGATGGGGAATAAAGTTGAACCTCGTCGTAAGTGGATTGAGCGCCATGTTGAGTTTGGTCTAGAAGAAGATAAGAGCATTTTAGAATCAGACGTAAATGCTATTAGCACAACAGCTAGTCCGAAAAAAGAAGAAAAGAAACCATCAGTTAAGAAAAAAGAAGCAACAATCGATCATGTAGAACAATTGTCGTTACTAGGAGAGGAGGAATAGTATGAGTCAAATTCAAGATATTCAAGAATTGAATCTGGAAGATGTAATGGGTGACCGATTTGGACGTTATTCAAAATACATTATCCAAGACCGTGCTCTTCCTGATATCCGTGATGGTTTAAAACCAGTACAACGTCGTATTTTATATGCGATGTCTATCGATGGAAATACTAGCGATAAACAATTCCGTAAATCGGCTAAAACAGTTGGTAACGTAATCGGTAATTTCCACCCACATGGCGACTATTCAGTGTATGAAGCAATGGTTCGTATGAGTCAAGATTGGAAGCTTCGTGATGTGTTAATTGAAATGCACGGGAATAACGGTAGTATGGACGGAGACCCTGCTGCTGCGATGCGTTATACGGAAGCTCGTCTTTCTAAAATTTCAGAAGAATTACTCCGTGATTTAGATAAACAGACCGTTGAATTCGTATTAAACTTCGATGATACAGAAGAAGAACCAACTGTCCTTCCTGCACGTTATCCGAATCTTCTTGTTAATGGATCAACAGGGATTTCGGCTGGTTATGCTACAGAAATTCCTACTCATAACTTAGGCGAAGTGATTGACGCGACCATTCATGCGATTGATCATCCTAAGGCAACTGTGAAAGAGTTAATGCAATTTGTTAAAGGCCCTGATTTCCCTACAGGAGGAATTATCCAAGGGATCGAAGAATTGGAACAAGCGTATGAAACTGGACGAGGTAAAGTGGTTATTCGTTCAAAAACGAAAATCGAACCGATTAAAGGTGGAAAATCGCAAATCATCATTTCTGAAATTCCGTACGAAGTCAACAAAGCTTATTAGTGAAGAAGATTGATGAAATTCGCTTGAATAAGAAGATTGACGGTATTGCTGAAGTAAGGGACGAATCTGACCGTACTGGGCTTCAAATTGTTGTTGAATTGAAGAAAGAGGCCAATGCTGAAGGTATTCTAAACTACTTATTGAAGAACACAGACTTACAAGTCAACTATAACTTCAATATGGTTGCTATCGATGAGCGCCGTCCAGTACAAGTAGGATTAAAAACAATTCTAACTTCGTATATCAACTTCCAAAAAGAAGTGATTACAAGACGTACACAGTATGATTTGAAGAAGGCTCAAGATCGTTTACATATCGTAGACGGTTTGATGAAAGCTTTATCGATTCTTGATGAAGTGATTGCATTGATCCGTAATAGTAAAGATAAGAAACATGCTAAAGAACGTTTAGTAGAGACATACGATTTCACAATGATTCAAGCAGAAGCGATTGTAAGTTTACAATTATATCGTTTAACGAATACGGATATTACAATCCTTCAAAATGAGAAGCTTGATTTAAATGAGCAAATCGCAACGTTCTTAAGTATCTTAAAATCTGAAAAGACACTTCTTCAAGTGATGAAGAGTGAACTTCGAGATTTGAAGAAGAAATATGCAACTCCTCGTTTAACGCAAATTCAAGCGGAAATTGAAGAGATTAAGATTGAAACTGAAGTATTAGTTACTGAAGAAGAAGTGTATGTTGTTGCTACAAAACAAGGGATACTACAAACGTGTTAGCCCACGTTCATTTGCTTCAAGCGCTCCAGAAGAAAACGGAATGCGTGAAGGGGATGAAGTGATTCTTTGCCAAAAAGCTTCCACATTAGACAACTTAATTCTATTTACTTCTAAAGGAAATTACTTACACTTACCAGTGCATGAAATTCCAGAAGCGAAATGGAAAGATGTTGGAAACCACTTAAGCCAGTCTATTTCTTTAGGTAGCAATGAAGTTATTCTAACTGGATTCATTAAAGCGAAAGATAGTGATGACTCTTATAAAGATTGGACGGTTGTCTTCTTTACAAAAGAGGGCTTAGTGAAACAAACATTATTCAATGAGTTTACAACGTACCGAGGATACAAGACTCGTACAAGTAACGCGATGAAACTCAAGACAACGACTGATGAAGTAGTGAAAGTAGTTGTCACAAATCCAGAAGGACTAGAAGTATTTATCGTAACGCACTGCGGATTTGGCTTACGCTATGAATTAAGCGAAATTCCAGTCGTTGGTACAGTAGCCAGCGGTGTGAAAGCAATCAACCTTCGTAAAGAAGATTTTGTTGCTGGAGCGATGGTTTACTCATTAGAACATAAAGTTGTTTCTGCATTCCTTACAACTCAACGTGGAGCTGTGAAACGATTCAATGTATTAGAAATCTCAATGCTCACACGTGCAAAACGTGGACTCATGGTTTTACGTGAATTGAAAACAAAACCACATCGTGTCGTATTCTTAGATGGAGAAATCACTTCAACTAGCGAATACACGATTGTTGCTGGAAACGGCGAAACTAAAGTTGTTAGACCAATGGACTTAACACTTGTGGATCGCACAAGTAATGGTTCAGCGCTTTTAGGAGATACTGACCAAGAAGTGAAAAGCTGTTTTAGCAAACTTTGATTACAGTTCATTAACACAACAATAAAAAGACATAGAAAAAGACTTCCAAACGATTTTGGAAGTCCTTTTTGATTAGAATTTAATTTCAGTTGAATATTGAGAAGCTGCGTTCCAGAGCAGATACTCGGTAACACCGGCTTCTTTTAGAGCTTGAATCTCTTCGCTGATGACATCAGCAGTATAGAGTTGATAGTTTCCTTCGCCAAGGAAGTCTGCCGTGAAAGCTTGAATCCAAGGTCTTGAGATAGGAGAAGGGTTTAATGTCTTCACATATCCTTTTTCAATCACCATATAACGTTTCACGATTTCGTAAGGATCTTTATCAGGATCTTTTACATCAAGCGCGTAATTAACCCAGTGACTTGGGAAAATCATCGGAGAGATCACGTCTACTTTATCCGCAATATTGACAAATTTTTGTCCAATACCACCGATTTTTGATTCAGTAATCGCATGCGCTAAAATATCCGCTGATAGATGAACACCATATGGTTGTAATTTTTCACGAATGAACGCTACAAAGTCGGTGATAGCCGCGATACGAGCTTCATCATCGTTTTTAATGTGAGCATAGTCCCCTTTATCAAATACTAAGTCGTCAGAGACTGTCTCGAACCCAAGAGGGAAACGAACGTAGTCTAACTGAATATCTTTAAATCCTGCCTTAGCAGCACCAATAGCGATTTCAGCAATATATTCCCAGTTTTCTTTTAGGAATGGATTTAAGAATGTTTCACCGTCATCCGTATACCACAATTGGCCTAATGCGTTTCTGAATGAACGCTCAGGGTTTTCCTTTGGAACATAACGGTCTCCAAAACATACAATACGAGCAATTGGATAGATTTGTTCTTGCTCGAGTCGTTTCAGAAGAGCAGTTGTGTCAGGCACTTCATTAACGGTATGTTTTTAACTAATGGATTATCTGTATCAAGAGGCATGGTAATTTGTCCATAACCATCACGTACATCGATAACTAATGAGTTAATTGGAGTAGACTTCACGAATTGAATCATATTTTCTAAGTCTTGTCCTTTTGCACGGAAGCGCTTGTAAATAAACACCTTTAACTCCGTCTGCAGGATATGGAATCGAAATTCCTGAATCATAAATATGCTCCTGCGGAATATTTGAAGGCATCCGTAGTAAACTATTGGTTCTTAAATTCAACTTACTATCAGCAGCATCTTGTGCGTTTGCAATCGGATAGAAAGCGAGTAGAGAACTAACGGAAGCTACAGCGAGCGCGCTTGTTAATAAAGTCTTTTTCTTCATAATGATTACTCACCCTTTCCGTTGTTCGCCAAACGAGCTTTTAGAATTCGAATTGGACGATCTAACTCACTGATAGGAGAATTAATCTCTTCGATAATTTGTTGACGCTCGTTAGCAGAGTTGTTCACTTCAATGATGAGTGATCTCAATTCATCGTTTGTTTGTTTTCCTCCAGAAATGCTAACGAAGAACTCAGCTTCTTTTTCTAATTGTTTTTGAGACATTTCAGAGTAGTTCTTTAAATGATTAACAATCGATTGAAGATTTGATACTACAATTTGAATTTCTGCTGAAGGGAGGTTCTTATCCTTCAAGTTACTTAGTCTAGTCGCATCATCTGATAAAACTTTGAGCGATTTTTGCATAGACTTTCAACAATTGCTGACGTTCTTGAATATTGGTGAATACTTTACCCGTTTTCTTAGCGTAAGTAGTCATCGTGTAATCTTCTTGGATATCCGCTTCCCAATCTGATTGTAACGAATTTTCTAACGCTTGAATGTCATTTAATTGTTGAACGACAACAGGTAAGGTATCTTGTACTTCTTGAACAGTAGATTCGGCACTTTTCTTTGTATTACCGCAAGCTCCTAAAAATAAGAAACCAGCGCTAATCAAGAATACCTTGGCTGCGATTTTTTTCATATTACACTCCTTTTACAGTAATGCGTTTTCTTGTTGATATTATACGTGTATTTTGATGATTTTTCAATCTTTTGGTTGATTTTTAGGACTTTCTCCCCATTTTCAGTTAAATTTTACCCTTTTTTACCCCTTGAGTGGAAAAAAGTATTTCATTTTAACCAGATTTTCAGTTCGTTGACTATAAGTTGACTTCTTTGTACAATACTATTATTGAAAAAGAAATGGAGAGTGACATGTTTTTATATTTAATTTTAAGTGCTGTATTAATTATTGCAGATCAATTAGTGAAATTATGGATTGTAAATAATTTTAACTTACATGATGGGATGGAATTCATTAATGGATTAGTCAGTATTTTATACGTTCGAAACACTGGGGCAGCATGGGGGATGTTTGAAGGGAAGATGTTTTTCTTCTACGCAATCACCGCTGTAGCTGTGGGGACACTTTTATACTTAATGTTTAAAGAAAAAGGAAAATCTAAATTGTTGTTAACAGCATATGCTTTTATTCTTGCAGGTGCTGTAGGAAACTTTATCGATCGCATTCGTTTGGGTTATGTAGTGGATATGTTTAAATTTGAATTTATTGACTTCCCAATTTTTAACGTTGCTGATATTTGTTTAACTTTCGGGGTAATTATCTTATTCTATTATGTAATTTTTAAAGAACAATCAAAATAGGAGAGCGTTATGACATCAGTATTTAAAGAATTAACACTTAATTTAGAAAAAACTGAACGATTAGATAAAGTCTTAACTGCCACGCTTGGTATTAGTAGAAGTACAATTCAAAGCTGGTTAAAGGCAGGGCTTGTATCTGTTAATGGTGAAGTGGTGAAATCCAATTATAAAGCTCAAAATGGAGACGTAGTGACAATTCTTCAAAAAGAGGAAGAAGCTATTACCATTCAACCTGAGGATATTCCGCTAGATATCGTGTTTGAAGATGATTCATTAATTGTAGTGAATAAACCAAGTGGTATGGTTGTTCATCCGTCAAAAGGACACTATAGCGGAACTCTCGTGAATGCACTTCTTTATCATTCAAATAGTTTATCGGATAGCACGAGCGAAGAAATCTACCGTCCAGGCCTTGTTCACCGCATTGATAAAGATACAAGTGGTTTATTAGTTATCGCGAAGAATAATGACGTTCATCAAAAGTTAGCAGAGCAAATAAGCGATAACAAGATGAACCGTGAATATATAGCGATTGTAGATGGTCATTTTGCACATGAAACAGGCGTGATTGACGCTCCATTGTCTCGTCATCAGACTAACCGTTTAAAACGTGTTGTAGAAAAAGGTGGGAAACGTGCGGTCACTCACTTTGAAGTTCTAGACTCATTCTCTGATTATTCGTTAGTGTCTTGTCGTTTAGAAACAGGTCGTACTCATCAAATCAGAGCGCATATGGAGTTTATTAAACATCCAATTGTGAACGATCCGTTGTATCATCCAAAAGGGAAACATGCGACACCATTTGGTCAATTTTTACATGCAAAAACACTTAGCTTCACACATCCGGTGACTGGAGAAAAGTTAAACTTCGAAGTGGAACCACCAAAAGAATTTGAGGAATTTATCCAATTGCATAAGGGACGTTTTTCAGAGTAGAGGAGACGACAATGAAAGAAGTTAGAATTATGGACGAAGGCGCCATTAACAGAGCTTTAACTAGAATTTCATATGAAATTATCGAGCGAGAAAAAGATTTGTCTAATTTAGTGATTATTGGAATTAAAACAAGAGGAATCACCTTAGCGAGACGCATTGCTGAAAAGATTTCGGCACTTGAAAAAATAAAAGTTCCAGTTGGTGAAGTGGATATCACATTATATCGTGACGACAGACATGATAGTGAAGAGACTGACGCTCCAGTTTTAAATGGAACGCATATTCCATTCGACATTAAAGGGAAACAAGTCGTTCTCGTAGATGATGTATTATTTACGGGAAGAACTGTCAGAGCTGCTTTAGATGCAATTATGGATGTAGATAGACCAAAGAGAATCAGTTTAGCGATTCTAATTGATAGAGGACATCGAGAACTTCCAATTCGTCCGGATTTCATTGGAAAGAATGTACCAACTTCTTTAGATGAAGTCATTCATGTTCGATTAACGGAAGATGATACTTCTGAAGAAGTCATCATTGAAAAATAATTCTAAAATACCTTCTCAGTGATAGAGAAGGTATTTTTATTTTACAAATTAAAATGATCAAAACACGTATTTTAGTCGTTTTAAAAACGCAAAAACACGAATTCTTCCTATGTAAATAACTATATTGACTATTTCCAAACGTTCGTAAAGTAAACGCAAACAATCATAAAACTGATTATTCGATTACTTGTTTGTAAACGGTTGTAACCCAAAATTGGTTATACTATACTAATAACATGAATTGGTACCGTAACTTATTAAATGATCATTTTCGTAAGACGTTATGATTTTATGATTGTTTAAGGCAAGATAGAAAAGGAGAATGATATAATGGCAATTCCTAATTTACAAGTTGCTTTGGACCACAACCGTATCGAAGATGCATTAAAAGATGCTCTTGCGGTTGGAAACGAAGTAGACATTATTGAAGCAGGAACAATTTTACTTTTAAACGAAGGAGACAAAGCGATTAAATGCTTACGCAGCGCTTTCCCTGATAAAGTAATCATTGCTGATACAAAATGTGCTGACGCTGGTACAACTGTTGCTAAAAACGTTGCACTTGCTGGAGCTGACTGGATGACAGTTATTTGCTGCGCAACTATCCCAACTATGGAAGCAGCTAACAAAGAAGTAAAATCACTACAAGTTGAATTGTATGGTGATTGGACATTTGAACAAGCACAACAATGGAGAGATGCTGGTATCGATCAAGCAATCTTCCACCAAAGCCGTGACGCTCTATTTGCAGGAGCTACTTGGACTGAATCTGATTTAAACAAAATCCGTCGTTTAATCGACATGGGATTCAAAGTTTCAGCAACAGGTGGATTAACAAAAGACACATTAAAAGTGTTTGAAGGAATTCCAATTTACACATTCATCGCAGGACGCGGAATTTACGCTACTGAAAATCCAGCACAATCTGCTCGTGAATTTAAAGAAGAAATCAAACGTATCTGGGGTAATCCCAAGGAGGAAAAACAATGGCAAATATCAAAGATGTAACAAAAGAATCTTGGATTTTATCAACTTTCCCAGAATGGGGAACTTGGTTAAACGAAGAAATCGAACGCGAAGAAGTGAAGCCTGGAACATTCGCTATGTGGTGGTTAGGATGTACTGGTATCTGGTTAAAATCAGAAAAAAATACAAACATCTTATGCGACTTATGGTGTGGAACTGGTAAACGTAGCCACGGCAATGGAAAAATGAAAACTGGTCACCAAATGCAACGTATGAGTGGTTGCCAAAACTTACAACCAAACTTACGTACACAACCATTCGTAATCGATCCATTTGAAGTGAAAAACGTTGATGCTTTAGTAGTAACACACATTCACTCAGACCACTTAGACATTAACACAGCTGCTGCAGTTGCTAACAACTGTCCAGAAGCTAAATTCGTAGGACCACAAGAAGTAGTAAACACTTGGTTAGGTTGGGGAGTTCCTGCTGAACGTACTATCGTAGTACACCCAGGAGACTCAGTTAAAATCAAAGACATCGAAATCGTTGCTTTAGAAGCATTTGACCGTACAGCTTTAGTTACTGCTAAAGACGGTGAAGTTCTTAAAGGTAAAATGCCTCAAGATATGGACGAAATCGCTGTTAACTACTTATTCAAAACAAGTGGTGGTAACTTATATCACGCAGGAGATTCTCACTACTCAAACATGTTTGCTAAACATGGTAACGAACATGAAATCGATGTGTGCTTAGGCGCTTACGGTGAAACCCTCGTGGTATCACTGACAAAGTGACTTCAGTTGATATGTTACGTATGGCTGAATCATTAAACGCTAAAGTAGTTATCCCAGTTCACTATGACATTTGGGCTAACTTCCAAGCAGATCCAAAAGAAATTACAGAAATCTGGAAATTCAAGAAAGATCGCCTAGAATACAAATTCAAACCATTCATTTGGCAAGTTGGTGGTAAATATACTTACCCAACTGACAAAGATAAATTAGAATTTAACTTCTACCGTGGATTTGACGATGTATTCTCAATTGAGAATGACGTACCATTCCCATCATTCTTATAATATTGTCATTAAATAAATTTGGAGAGCCTAGAGCTTAACCCACTCTAGGCTTTACCAAAGTGTAATAATGAATACGATTTCTTAATAACACAAGGAGGAACATATGTTAAAAGAGATTATCGAAAATGGTCGCTTTTCGTTCCAAAAAGGTTCTCTATCATGGGAAGATGCGATTAAAATAGCTTGCCAACCTTTAGTAGAACAAAAGATCATTGAACCTGAATATCCAGGTTACATTATTAGTAATGTTCATGAATTTGGACCTTACATCGTAATTGCTCCAGAAATCTGTATCCCTCATGCTCAAGAAGGAAAAGGGGTAAATGATACTGCTGTAGCATTTATGAACATTGAAGAAGCTGTGGACTTTGGACCGGGTGCTGACTACAAACCACATTTATTCTTCGTATTAGCATCAACTGATAATGAAAAACACTTAAACAACTTATCAGAGTTAGTGACGTTATTAGATGATGAATCAATTATCAATGCGTTTGTTGAAGCGCGCTCAAAAGAGGACTTAGAAAAAATTTTAAAAGGAATAGGTGAATAATAATGGACTTTTTATTCAGTTTTTGGCAATTCTTCTATGCTAACATTTTTACTAAACCACAATATTTCGTTGGTTTAATCGTTTTAGTTGGTTACTTACTATTGGGTCGTAAATGGTACGATGCATTAGCAGGTTTTATTAAAGCAGTTGTAGGTTACATGATCTTAAACGTAGCTGCTGGTGGATTAGTTTCAAACTTCCGTCCAGTTTTAGCAGCTTTAGGTGATCGTTTCGGATTACAAGCTGCTGTTATTGACCCATACTTCGGTCAAGCTGCTGCAGAAGCTGCATTAAAATCAGCTGGTCATGCAACAGGTTTAACAGTACAAGTATTATTAGTTGCATTCTTAACTAACTTAGTATTAGTTATCTTCCGTAAATTAACTAAAGTTCGTACAGTATTCATCACTGGTCACATCATGGTGCAACAATCTGCTACAGCAACTTGGTTAATGGCTTTAGCTTTAGGTGATAACGTAAACCAATTACAATTTGTAATCTTATTGGGTATTGTATTAGGTGTATATTGGGCAGTAGCATCAAACTTAACAGTAGAAGCTACACAAGACTTAACAGAAGGCGGCGGATTTGCAATTGGTCACCAACAAATGTTTGGGGTTTGGTTAGTTGATAAATTAGCTCCTAAATTCTCAGGTAAAAACGACAAGAAGATTGAAGATCTTGAATTACCAGGTTTCTTATCAATCTTCAAAGAATCAATCGTTGCTACATCAATCTTAATGATTGTGTTCTTCGGTGCAATCTTATTAGTATTAGGTAAAGACTACTTAGTAAGCGTAAATGGACAAGAATTAACAGTTGCTGCTTCTAAATTCAAAATGACTACATTAAAAGCATCAGATGACTTCTTCTTCTACATTTTACAAACAGCATTAACATTCACTGTTTATGTTCAAATCTTACAATTAGGGGTTCGTTTATTCGTTGCTGAGTTATCAGAAGCGTTCCAAGGTATCTCTAACAAATTATTACCAGGTTCTATGCCAGCGGTTGACTGTGCTGCAGTTTACGGATTCGGTTCTCCAAACGCTGTAACAGTTGGTTTCTTATTCGGGGTATTAGGACAAATCGTAGCAATCTTAGGATTAATCGTATTCAAATCTCCAGTATTAATCATCACTGGATTCGTACCAGTATTCTTCGACAACGCTACATTCGCAGTATACGCTAACCATAAAGGTGGTTTACGTGCTGCTTCAGTCTTGACATTCTTATCAGGTGTGATCCAAGTATTAGGTGGAGCAATTGCCGCAGGTGCATTTGGTTTAGCTGCATACGGTGGATGGCATGGTAACTTTGACTGGGATACAATCTGGGTTGGATTCGGATTCTTAATGCAAAACTTCCAATACATTGGTTTAGGTATCGTATTATTAATCTTATTAGTAATCCCTCAATTACAATACAGCAAAAACAAAGAACATTACTTCACTATTGCTGAAGACTATGAAACATACTTAGAGTCTAAGCAAAACTAATTTAAATCAGTAAAAGAATATAGTAAAATTGGGGTATCGGGTAGTGTTCTATCCGATACTCTAACAATATAAGGAGATGTAAAATATGAAAGTATTAGCAGCATGCGGAAGCGGAATGGGATCAAGCCAAATTATTAAAATGAAATTAACAAACGTGTTCAGAAAATTGAATATTCCTTTGGAAGTTCACCACTGTGCAGTTTCTGAAGCAAAATCTTCAGCTAAAAACTATGATTTAGTAGTTATTTCATCAGCTTTATTAGAAGTATTTGATGGATTAGATTTACCAAATACTAAAATTGTAGGCTTACAAAACTTATTATCTGAAAAAGAAATGACTGAAAAAATTTCTGAAGCTTTAGGACTATAAGAAGGGGTTCTACAATGGCATACGAACAATTAAAAGAACGTGTATTTAAAGCAAACTTAGAGTTACCAAAACATGGATTAGTTATTTTTACATGGGGTAACGTTTCAGAGTACGACCGTGAAGCAGGGGTTATTGCGATCAAACCTTCAGGCGTTGACTATGATAAACTAACTGCTGATGATATCGTAATTGTGGATATCGACGGAAACAAAGTAGAGGGAGCTCTAAAACCTTCTTCAGACTTAGATACTCACTTAGAAATTTATCGTAATTTCAAAGATGTAAATGGAGTAGTGCACACTCACTCTCTATGGGCTACTACGATGGCTCAACAAGGACAAGAAATTCCAGCATTTGGTACAACACAAGGGGACTACTTCTACGGTACAATCCCTTGCACTCGTGAAATGACTGAAGCTGAAATTAAAGGTGCTTATGAGTTAGAAACAGGTAAAGTAATCGTTGAGACTTTCAAAGATAAAGATCCAAATGCAATTCCTGGAGTTTTAGTATTTAACCACGGACCATTTGCATGGGGTAAAGACGCAATGGATGCAGTACACAACATTACTGTATTTAGAATACGTTGCAAACATGGCATGGCATAACTTTGCTTTAAATCCCAAATATGAAGCCAATGTCACAAACAATTTTAGATAAACACTATTTAAGAAAACATGGAGCGAATGCTTACTATGGACAATAAAAAGTTTTATGAACTTGGTTTGTATGAAAAATCAATGCCAAACACACTTAGTTTTAGAGAAAAGTTAGAAACAGTTAAAGCAACTGGATTTGACTTTTTAGAGATCAGTATCGATGAAACTGATGAAAAATTAAGTCGTCTAGAATGGACAAAAGAAGAACGCCAACAATTAGTAAACGATATGTTTGAAACAGGTGTTCCAATTCGTTCAATGTGCTTAAGTGGCCACCGTAAATATCCATTTGGATCTCACGACGAAGCTACTCGCGCACGTAGTCTAGAAATCATGGAAAAAGCGATTCAATTAGCAGATGATTTAGGTGTTCGTGTAATCCAATTAGCTGGATACGATGTTTACTACGAAGAAGGAGATGCAGTAACATTAGATTACTTCATTCAAAACCTTAAGAAAGCTACTGAAATGGCTTCTCAAAAAGGAATTCTTCTTGGGTTTGAAACAATGGAAACTCCATTTATGAATACTGTAGAAAAATCTATGCGTTTTGTTGAATTAGTGAAATCACCATACTTACAAGTATATCCAGATTCAGGTAACTTAATGAACGCATCATTAGAACCTGGTGCAAAAAATGTCTACGAAGATATCGAATTAGGAAGAGGGCACATTGTTGCTGCTCACCTAAAAGAAACAATTCCCGGACATTACCGTGAAATTCCATTTGGTACTGGCCAAATCGATTTCAAACGCATGGTTGATACATTCTTATCAATCGGCGTAAATCGTTTCACTGGTGAATTCTGGTATGTAGGTCAAGAAAACTGGTTAGAAGACATTAAGTTTGCAAACCAATTCTTAAGATCTCATTTTCCAAATAAATAATAAGATTGAAACCTTCCTACAGTAGGGAGGTTTCTTTTTTTGGTCTTAAATACCGAACATTCGTTTTTTATAGTTCGTGTTTCACACGCTTACATTGTTTTTTCAGTATTTGAAATATGTAAAATGTATGAAAATACTCATATTTACATTGTTATGGGTTGTAATTTTCGTGTATGTCTTGTAAGATTATAAAAGGGGTTAAGAATATCTTAATTTCTAACTATATAACCGTATCTTAGGAGGATATTTTTTTATGAAAAAGTCTTTTTGGTCTAAATTAGCAATTGGTTTATCATCATTAGCGCTTTTAGCAGGGTGCTCAAGTAATTCAGGTTCTGAATCATCTCAAAACCAAAGTCAAAGTGGTTCAAAAACAATCGATACTTTAAAAGTTGCTTTTGTTCCTTCACGTGACCCTGAAACAATTGTTACAACAACAGAACCATTAAAAGAATTATTGAAAAAAGAGTTAGCTAAAGAAGGCTACGATGTTAAAAACGTGGACATCACTGTCGGAACAAGTTTTGACGCAGTAGGGGAAGCATTAGCATCTGGTAGTGCGGATGTAGGTTTCTTACCTGGTGGTACTTATGTTTTATACGACAAAGAAGTTGACGTATTATTAACAGCTACTCGTGATAACTTATTAAAAGATTCTTCTAATCCTAAAGACTGGAATGATGGAAAAGCAACAGAACGTGGTAAAGAGCAAGCCACTTCATATAAAGGTTTAATCATTGCTGGTCCTACTGAGAAAAGGGAAAAGAATTAGCAGCAAAAATCAACAGCGGTCAAGAATTAACTTGGGATGACTTTAAACTCTGCTAAATGGGGAGTATTTAGGAACTTCATCTTCTTCAGGTTATATCTACCCAACATTATGGTTACAAGATAAATACGGTAAAGGTATTTCTGACTTACAAAACGTTGTACAATCTGACTCATACGCAAGTTCTGCAGCTCGTTTAGCTTCAGGACAAATCGATATCATGGTTGGTTACGCTGACGTTCGTAATGACTACGCTAAGAAATGGACTAGCGATTACGGCCGTTCAGAAGACATCTTCAAAGAAACAAACGTTATCGGTGTTACTCCAGATATTTACAATGACACAATTTCAGTAAGTAAAGCTTCTCCAATCGTAGACGATGCATTTAAAGAAGCATTTGCAAACGCAATGATGAATATCGCTAAGACAGATGAAGGTAAAGAAATCATCAAGATTTACTCTCATAAAGGCTATAAGAAAGCTAACGCTAGCGACTACGATAAAGAACGTGAAGCACAAAAATTACTTAAAAAACTAAAATCAGGTAACTAATAAATTTGTAATGAATATCAAATGAGGGTTAGGATATTTCTCCTGACCCTTTTTTGAGAGAGAGGCAATAAAATGATTAAATTTGAGAACGTATCTAAGACTTATCCAAACGGGGTTAAAGGTCTTAAAAATATTAATTTAGAAATTGAACAAGGAGAATTCGTATCGATTATCGGGCTTTCTGGTGCCGGTAAATCAACATTAATTCGTACGATTAACCGAATGCTAGATATCAGCGAAGGGAAATTAACAGTTGATGGTATCGATGTTACGAAAATTAAAAGGGAAATCTCTACGTAAATTCCGTAGAAATAAGGTTGGGATGATCTTCCAATCATTCAACTTAGTAACAAGAACAACCGTTATTAAAAATGTATTGACATCTATTGTTCCAGATATTCCGTTCTTCCGTTCATTATTCGGTATTTATACAAAACAAGAGAAATTACATGCATTGGAAGCGTTAGATAAAGTTGGCATTGTAGATAAAGCATTTATTCGTGCAGACCAATTATCAGGTGGTCAACAACAACGTGTGGCCTTAGCTCGTACATTGGCTCAAAATCCAGAAATTATTCTTGCCGACGAACCAGTTGCGGCTCTTGACCCAGTGACAGCAAAACGCGTTATGGAAGACTTTAAACGCATTAACAAGGATATGAATATCTCAATCCTTTTAAATATTCACCACGTTGAATTAGCACTTGAATACGCGGATCGTATCCTCGGAATTAGAGATGGTGAAATCGTATATGATGGTCCTAGTTCAGAAGTAACACCAGAAGTCTTGGATCTAATTTATAAAGGAAAGGCGGAGGAGTTAAATGAAGCTTAAAGAACTCTTCGCACCGAAAGAATATACATTAGAAAACGGGACAACTGTTAAAGAACCACGCTCTAAAGTGATTTTAATTACTATCTTACTATTAATTGCGATGTATTTTGCAGGTAAGATTACTGGATTTAACTTAAAAACATTGATGACTCGTGGAGGCCAATTCTTCGTTATCATCGGTAAAATGTTCCCACCAAATTGGGAATATTCAAGCTCTATCTGGGATCCATTAATTGATACGATTAAGATGTCATTACTTGGATCATTACTAGGTTCGATTCTCGTAATTCCATTTGCAATCATTGCTTCAAGTAATATTGTAAAAAACAAATTTATCATTAGTTTAAGCCGTTTATTCTTAAGTGTGGTCCGTACATTGCCAACTTTAGTAACAGCCTTAATTGCGACTTATATCTTCGGTTTAGGTACAATTGCTGGTACATTTGCGATTGCAACATATACATTTGCATATTGCGGTAAAACAACTATATGAACAAATTGAAACAGTAGATATGGGCGCTTTCGAAGCTGCAGAAGCACTAGGAGCAACTAAAAGGAAAAAGCATTCTCTAATGCCATTATTCCTCAGATTTTACCAGGATACATCGCATCTTCTTTATACTGTTTTGAAGGGAACGTTCGTTACGCTTCAATTCTTGGGTATGTTGGTGCCGGTGGTATCGGGATTATCTTAAACGAAAACTTAGGATGGCGTGAATATAGCAATGTCGGTATGATTTTAGTAATTTTATTCTTTACTGTAGTTATTATCGAAAGTATTAGTTATTATTTACGTACTAAATTAGCGTAGGAGGGGACAACTATGAATGAAGCAGTATTAAATCAATATCAAAAAGCCCCTCGTACTTGGATCGTAAAATTAATTGTTGTTTTAATTCTTGTAACGCTTGTTGCTTGGTCTGGAACAACGATTGAGTTAAGTAAAATTCCTGAAAACGGGGCAGAAATCTCTAAAAATATTATTAAAGGGATTTTCACACCAGATACAACTTTGTTATTCGATATGTCGAATAAAGGTGTCGCTTATCTTTTATTAGAAACAATCTGTATTGCGTTTCTAGGAACATTAGTTGGTTCGATTTTAGCAATCCCATTTGCGTTCTTATCTGCAACGAATATCGTTCCAAAGCCAGTAGCATTAATCTTCCGTACAGTAATCATGGCCATTCGTACGGTACCAACTCTGATTTACGGATTAATGTTTATCCGTGTAACTGGACCAGGTCCGTTCACAGGATTATTAACGATGTCTGTAGCATCAATCGGGATGATTTCTAAGCTTTATATTGAAGCCATCGAAGACTTAGATTACAAGATTTTAGAGTCATTAGACGCTAGTGGATGTAATTTATATCAAAAGATTCGTTTCGGGATCTTTACCGCAGTTAATTCCCTTCATTTATCTCAACAGTGATTTATCGTTTTGATATGAACTTAAGAGATGCGACGGTTCTAGGGATGGTAGGTGCCGGTGGTATCGGTTCACCATTAATGTTTGCCATGAGTGCTTATAAATGGAATGAAGTAGGGGCAATTCTATGTGGATTAATCATTCTAGTATTATTCATTGAGTTTGTATCTACTAAGATTCGTACACGTTTAGCACGTGGTTAATAAATCTATTAAATAACAAAAAAACGACTTACAGAGCATTTCTGTAGGTCGTTTTCGTTTATAAAATTAATTATTTCACCTTTGTGAAAATTTCACGAATTAACGGTGCAAAACTATATGCAACAGCTGCAAAGCCAATCACTAAGAAAAATGACAATACAGGAACCGTTTGATAGATAAAGAATAAGCTTGCAGCTACTAAAACAGCTGCCATAATAAATGCTTGAACTGGCATTACGATGATTAATAAAGTAACTGTTTTTAACGAGACGTTTTAATAGGGCTAAAATACTGAGTCGTCATCGCAAGACCAATAATTGAAGCTACAATAGTTACGATTAAAATTAACGCTGATAACATAAATAACATAAAACCAATGATTCTAAATAAATCAGCATTATTATTAGCAAAATTCCAGTAAAATTGAGCCATATAAACCATAGCAGCAATTAGAACTAAATATACGATCCATAGAAGCATCTTTTTAGTAATATCACGTTTAAATTCATTCCAAAACGGCTTAACGAGTGTGCGATTTTCATCCTCAGAAAGCTTAAGTGTCGTATGCATTAATGCAGCTAATGCAGGACCAATAGTTATAATAGGTATACATAGAACGATAAATAAAAGATTTAATAAAATAAAATCAGCAACTAATGTAGCGAAATGCCAGAACTTGCTGTCTTGATTATATTGCATGTGAGACCATCCTTATTAATTAATTACTTTAATAGTATACGTTGAGGGGCTTTAAAATGCAATGATGTTTCTTTATTCTATTTTCAGATACATATATAGGTTTACATAATATATATTATACTAAGTTATATATTGAAAACTTTCTATATTCTCTATCGTAAATGAATACGCCCAGCGTTTATAAATAACACTGAGCGCATAATCATTTATATAACTTTTAATGTATCAATATCTATATTCTTATTAATCGATAATAAACATAGAACTTTTCTTGTAACTTTTTTGTTACAACTAATGCTTAATGCATCGGCGTATATATTTAATTGATCTTTATATTTCCGTACGATGCTTTGAATTCCTTCTGTAGAATCCACGACATAATCCGTCTTATAGTCAAACACGACAATTTCATCGTCTAATTCGATATATCCATCGATAATCCCGTGAATCATCATCAAATCATCTGTCTGAATCGATTTAAAGAATTCACTGGCTTCTAGTACATACGAAAATGCTTGCTCACGTACTAATGCATGTGAATTTTGCACAATCCATTGACCAAATGATGATTGGAAGAATTCGAAAGCTTGTGTCACTGGAACTTTTGCAGCAACTTCTGGTGTAATTTCATTGGATTCCACTAAAGTTCGAAGTAATTGTTCTAAAGAATCTAATGTAATGTCACTTGTGAAGTCAACCTTCTGCATTAACAAGTGAAGAGCACTACCTCTTTGTGCGCCAGAAACCGATGCTGAAGCAGTTTCCATAAAGCGAGGTTTCTCTAATGTAGGAGAGAGGTAAATCGCTCTTCTCCCCTCTTCTATCAAGCTATTTTGCGCTAATTCTTCGATAATTGGATCTTCAAGCACCCGTTTCAATTCAGAAACACTTTGATAGCTTGTTGTTTTACTTTCAGCGTCAAATTGATACTCTTGCTGAATTGTTTGGAGCATTTGTTGTAATCGAGACTTCAATTCACGTGGAGAATCGGCTTCACTGTAATATTCGTGCCAATCTTCTTGGAAGACTTCCTTGCCACTGATTTCGTGAATATATTGTTGACTCTTAGTTACAATATCCGGTTTTGTAACAATTTCAGGAGTAATCTTGTATTGTTCACGAATAGCACTCAGTAGCATCCAGTTAAGGAATGTACCACTCTTGAAACGTGCTTGATATGGTAGAAATTTCGCTAGATTCGTTTGTTAAAAAGGCATATTTCTTCTTAAATGACTCGTAGTTTTTAAGCGTACCTACAATAATTAGCTTTTCACGTGCACGCGTCATTGCTACATACAATTTACGCATTTCTTCGGATAACAATTTCTTTTTCTCGAAGTTTCTTGTGGCTACAGCTTGTACAGTTGGATACGTAATACGAGTATTTAAGTCAAAGTAATTCGTACCTACACCAATCTCATCAGAACACATAATAGATGCTTTTAAGTCTTGCATATTGAATTTACGATTTGTATCAATTAAGAATACGACTGGGAATTCTAACCCTTTACTTGCGTGAATCGTCATCACTTGAACAGCGTTTGAATCTGTTGAAATCGGCGCTTCATCTAAGTCTTTTTCTTTCTTTTGAAGAGCTTCAATAAAGCGGATAAAGTTACGAACACCTTTAAAACTACTTGATTCATATTGATGCGCATGTTCATATAAAGCATGCAAGTTTACCGCTCTTTGCGCACCATTAGATTGTCCATGCACATATTCTAAGTAATGCGTATCCATATAAATTTCCCAGATTAACTGAGCAATCGATTCGTTATTCGCACTGTCTCTCCATTTATTTAATAGTGTTAAAAAGCCTTTTAGAAGCTCTTTAAGCGCTAATTGTTGCTTAGAATCGTAATAATCGACTTCTTGAAGCTCAAAATTTGAAACAAACTGGCAAACTGCTTCGTAGTAACTTGTATTTTTCGATGACTTGCGAATGTGTGCCAATGCAATCTCGTCTAATCCCACAAGTCCTGAGCGCAATACAGCTACTAGCGGAATATCTTGTAGTGGATTATCAATCACTTTTAGTAAAGAAACCATTGTGGTAATCTCTGTACGTTTAAAGTATGATTGCGCCTTTTGAACGTTTACTGGAATTCCGTAAGCAGCAAAAATTGATTCAATCTTATCATTGTTACTCTTTGTTGATGAAAGAATAGCAAAGTCTCCATAAGTTACTGGACGTTTTGCATCTGCTTTATCATTCATCACTTCAAAAGGTGTCTTTATCATCTCTTGAATGCGTTGCGCTACATAATGAATCTCATTTTCTACCTTTTCGAATCCTTCAGCATCTTCAATGTCTTCAGAGTCTTCTTTTAAATCAACATCCTCAATAAGAATAATTTCACTGGATTTGTCATCATCTTGTGAATAAGAGCGATTTCCTGTTTTAAGCGCAGCGACATCGTCATATTCCACTTGTCCCAACTCTTTATTCATAATTTGTTGGAATACTTTATTCGTAAAGGAAAGAACCTCATCTCTAGAACGGAAATTCTCTGCTAGTACGATTCTCTCCCCACTCTTTCCTTCGGCATACGCTTCGTATTTTTCACGGAATAGAGACGGATCTGCAAGACGAAAACCGTAGATAGATTGTTTCACGTCGCCTACCATAAAACGGTTATCGGGCTTACTTACGAGTTCTAAAATCGCTTCTTGGACACGGTTAACGTCTTGATACTCATCTACCATGACTTCTTTAAAGTGATTTTGATAGTATTCTGAAGCAATCTTTAGCCCATTTGAATCTAATTTTGTCAGAATTCTCAAAGTATCATGTTCTAAGTCTGAGAAATCAAGCTTATTTAACTGATGTTTTTCATCTTGGAATCGGTCATAGAACATCACTGCAATATCTGAAAGTTTCGATAGAATTCGATTTACTTTTGTCATTTGCTGCAGCTGAACTTCTGGAGAAATCGCAAAGTAATCCTCTTTGATTTTTTGGAAGTCTTTTTTCAACCCTTCACGAATTGCTTTAATCTCATCTAGGGTTTCTTTAAAGGTCTCATCCACTTTAGCTGTAGACCAGTTCTTGAATTTTCTGTCTTCAAATGCTTGATACGCAAAAACGTATGACTCCTCTTGGATATGTACCAAAATCGTTTTTACGAAGTCTAAATCATCTTCTAAAACAGCTTGATGCTTCGGAGCTCCAAGAAGTTCGATATCTTTAAGAAGTTGATCGTATTGAGTAACAAGGTAACTTAACTCTTCGATTAATGCTGGTTTTACGTACGTTTTAACGAAAGGTGTTGAAGCATAATCACTTCCAACTGAATAGTTCTCTGTTAAATTGGATAGCCATGTTTTAGGCTCTCTTTTCGAACGAGAATATTGGTATAGACGGTAAACAGTATTCGTAATACCATCGTCCGAACGGTCATTTGAGAACGTTGAAAATACTTCTTCGTATTCAGGATGTTCGAGAAGTTCTTCTTCTAGGGCCCTCCATACCTTTTCTTGTAGTAGTTGACCTTCGATTTCATCCATCATCGTGAATACTGGATCAATTCCCGCTAAGTAGAAATAACGACGAATCACTTTCATACAGAAACTATGGATTGTTGAAATCATAGCTGATGGAATGAGTTGCAATTGTTTCGCGAAACGTTGCTGAAGAATTTCATCCGTCGACTTCTCAATCGCTTCTTCTAATTTAGCGCGAAGACGCTCCTTCATTTCCTTTGCTGCAAGTTCCGTAAAGGTCACAACTAGCAATTCATTAATGTCGATCCCCTCTTGAATATGCATCAAAATACGTTCTACAAGAACTTTTGTTTTCCCTGAACCAGCTGAGGCAGAAACAAGAAGATTGTTCCCACGAGTAGCAATTGCCTTCCATTGATCAGGTGTTGCTTGTAATCCTTTTGGTTTCTCTGGAATCATTCTTCTGTCTCTCCTTTCTTCTCTTGTAATTCCTCTTGAATAAATGTAATCCCCTCTTCTTTTTCAAATTTTGGAAGAGTACGATAACTATTTTCTGGGTTTGTAGCATCGAACTGGGCAATACTACTAAATTTACCGGTTACAGAATCCGCATATTGTTTAAAGTCCTCGTAAGGAGCTAGTGTGATATCCCCAGATAGGATACCTTTACCTGCTTCTTGAATCTTTTCCCATACGAAATCTTTGAATAACTTCAATTCTTCAGTTGTATAAACGCCATTTTTATAAGTAGCACTGATACCACCATCTTTTTTCAGTGCAACGTTCAAGACATTCGATTTACTTGTCTCAACTAATTCCGGATTTAGTCTAGCAATCTCATCAGAGTTTACTAAACCACGATGTTTAAAGGCTTTTTGTCCATTCTTGCATAAACTTATCTTCCGTTGGCACTGCTTTAATGCTGAATTTTGGATTATGCACATGGATATAGCTTGCCTCGAGTGGCGTTGGAATTACGCCTTTTTTTCATTGCGAATAATTTCTTCAGATACTTTCAAATACGTTAATAGTTGGATTTGAACCCCAGCAATGAGTTTTTGCAATTTCGAATCTTTGTTCAGAAGATTTATAGTCAATAATCCCGTTATAAATTCCGTTATCTGACTGTAGTAAGTCAATACGGTCAATCTTCCCACGCAGATGAATTGATTGATTTTTACCAATTGGGATATGAATTGGATAGTTACCAGAAGTCCCGAATACCACTTCGGTCATCCACGGTTTTGTCTCAAGCGCTAAGGCTTGTTTTTGGAGCGCATTCGTCGTTTGCATTAGAGTTTGGTGCAACAATCCTTGGACGAAGTTTAAACGTCTAGAAGAGCCTAAAATCGCAAATTTCGGATTATCTTTCATTCGATTGAAGATGTCTTTTTCAATAGCCAACTTTTGCTCTAACGTTAAGTCTCTTAAAGATAATCCAAGAGCATTCAATTCTTTAATAAATTGATCGAAGAATTCATGGAAGTATTCCCCAGTATTTGCTGGTGATAGCTCGAATTCTTGACGTTCTTTTAGTCTTAATCCGTATTGTAAGAAATGACTAAATGGATCCTTATAGTAAGTTTCAATTTGAGACGTTGATAAATTCAATTGATTTCCATAAAGCTCTTGCGCGAGAGAAAGTGGTAATTTACTTGCTACATTTAATCTGAATACAGATGCCAGTAACGCATGATAGTCAGCGCTGAATGCAGCGTCTGCTTTTAGTAAATGTGGAATTAATTTCCATAAGAAATCAATCTCATCTTTTTCTTTGAACTTGTTCTCTCTCATCTTCAATAGAAGCGTTGTAAAGAGTTCAAACGGAACGACGAAATCCCCATGTTCTAAACGGTTTTGTCGGTTAAACGATCCATCGATTTCTTTAATTTCAAACTGTTTTAGTAATCGTTGAACAAAATTCGAAACGAGTTGTTCCTTACCATCTTTAGAAACCGCACATGATAGATAAAGATGCTCTGTTGCGCTCATGAGTAACTGATAGAACACAAATGGTTCAACGGATTGCAGTTGTCCTGTTGTAGGCGCTAGGAAACGTCCACTATCTAGTTGGTTTGAGAATAGTTCACGTTCATCGTCCGTTAATAGTCCTGTCTCATCAATATTTCGTGGCATTACACCTTGCGTAAGTCCCACTGCAAAAGTAATTTTCTTAGGTGAATAACGAACAGAATCCATTCCAGTAATCGTTAATTCATCTAATGTAGATGGTGCTAAATTATAGTGAGTTTGTTCAAATCCTGTATGAAGTAACATCATAAAGGTTTCCCAATCAAAGGATTTATCTCCGAAAATATAGATATATTCATCTAGTAAACGGATAAATTCAGACCACACTTGTTCTTGACGTCTTGCTGTTTCGACGTCTCCTTCTTCAGCAGCAACATCTCTCCAGTAAATGACCGATTGATCTAATCCTAGAGTCGTCAATAATTGATACAGTACAGTAACTGCTTCAGTCGTTGTGGCTGCTTGTTCTAATTTCTTAAATGCAGGTAGTAATACACTTGTTAATTCATCTCGAAGTTCTTGCGCTTTTAAAAGAATTTGCGTATTTTTATCTGTCACTTCAACTGTAGAATCTTCGTCAATAGAATCTTCCACATAGGCCCAAGGTTTTCCATTGGTCCATTGATAACCTTCGTAACCATTAGCAAGAATAACTGTTTCCGTTTCATCTAATTGTTGTCTAAAGGCTTGTAATTGGTCCTTAAGAGGCGTTTCTTCATCCTATGCCACAAGACATATTCGCTACGAAGCAAACTCATAATATCGGCATAACGCCAATCATATTGCCAAATTGCATAGAGTGCGTCCAGAACTTGAATAATTGGATGATGCTCCATTGAGTCTGATAAATCGATAAAACCAGGAATATCGTATTGTTTCAAAAGAGATTCTATGAATAAATGATTTTCTTCTAGATTACGTCCCAAAATTTGAATGTCTTTGTAACGAACTTTACCCTCTTGTACCATTCTCTTAATTTGGGCAAATGTCTCTTGATACTCTTCTCTTTCATCTGTGTATTTAGTAAAAGTGATTTTTTGCAATGGGAGCTTATCTTTGGCTGTTGTCTTCACTTTTGGAAGTCCACCATTTGTTTCAAGCCAGAACTTTTCTAGTTCTTTAAACTCATCATCAAAAAGTGAATCACTGTCTTCCCATTCGATGATGCGTGCTAAGTCCTCTCCTCTATTCACCCATCTTGAGAGTCTTTCTAAAAGAATTCTATTTGAAGTAAATAATGAATCCCCTGCTACTTTCTTAGCGGTATGGACCCCATATGTCGTTAATGTTGCATGAAATTCAACAGTTGCCCCACTTGCTACTAAGGCTTCAATCACTTCCACTTCAGCCTTTGTTAATGTCACCATTTCATCGATTGCAATAAAGGTATTGGATAAATCTTTTGTAGCAATCACGCTGCATAACTGCGCATAGCTTTCTTCTTGATGAACGAAATCTTCTTTTAGTGCTTGTGTAAAGTAACGATAAATAATCCCAAATTCTTTTAATCGTTGCTCGTTTTCTGAAGGAGTGGACGCTTCAAAAAAGCTAGAGAAATCCTCAACTTCAATTCCTCCAGATTGAAATTCATTCATTACCTTGCTTAATTGTTCAAGAAAACCTTTATGACGAGCTTCGTTTTTAAAGAGAACAAGCTCCTCTGAATGTTCCTCTAGAATTGATTTCAAAAGCATGGTAATTCCTACTTTTGAAATCGATGTTTTCTCAGTAATAGCTTCATTTCTGAGTAAATACCATAATAAACGTTTGAAACTGTATACTTGTAGTCTTGTTGAAGCGTAGCTACGAGACGGGGAATCCGTTAATAATTCTCCGACTTTTCGAATCATTTCCATTTCGGCAGTAAACTTAATGTGATCAGGAACAATGTAGTAAACCTGATGTGCTTCGTCTTGTTTAAGCCACTGCGCAAAACGTTCGGGCAATCTTCTTTGATTTATTAACGGATTTCTTTGAAATAACAGCATTAAATCCCATTGATGCGTCCTCCTTTTTAAGTCTTCTCTAGTATATCATGAAATCTGGAAAAAGCGCTTTAAAAATTGAAATAAAAAAACACTTTTAGCAGTTTCCTACTAAAAGTGTACATTTCTTTTATAGTTAAAATTATCCCACTAATTTTTCTAAAAGATCAGGACGGAATCCGAAGAATGGTTCTACGCCATCAGCTACGATAACAGGTAATGATTGGAAGCCTAATTCCTTCACTTCTGCTAAAGCTTCTTCTGACTCGAAAACATCTTTTACTGTGAATTCCACGTTGTTATTTTCGAAAAATTGTTTTGTAAAATTGCATTGCATGCAATTTGGTTTTGAATAAAGAATAATATTGCGATTTGACATATTACTTCTCCCTTTTTTTATTTTTTTTCTGACAGAAGATATCATACATCATTTTGAATCAAAATACAATATATAGTTCTTATGAAAATGCATTTTCATTTTAAAACACAATATATAGTTTAGGCAGATTACTTATAAACGCTGGTATCAAAGCCTTTGTTAGTCACGTAACCGTCTTTTTCCCAAATATTTTTCTTACGTTTTTTTGCTTTCTTTTCAATTTCTTGGAATTGTTTTAACAGGCTCGTGTTTGGTTCGTAGGCATACCCAACTCTGGCAAGCCCCTCTTCAATTAAAATATCTTGAAGTAATTTTCCATCGACATACACATACATTAATGCACGATCATACTTATCCGCATGGTCACCAACATCGAAACTTCCTTCGATTTTCTTAGCGTTTGTTAATAGTTCCTCAGTACGTTTCTTCGCTTCATCTGCAAAAGGTTGAGCTTCTTTACCCTCTTTTGCTGTTTCTGGAGCATCTACAATGAGTAGACGCACTTTAAATTCTTTCCCTTCATAACTGAGGTGGAATGTATCTCCGTCTGCTCCGTATACATATTTAAAAGGATATTTTTTCATGCTCTCAAAGTAATCAAAATTCGTTCCCGTAAATGAAGAATTAGAAGCATTTTGAGACGTTTTCGATGAAGAATGCGTATTTGATTTATTCGTTGCCTTTTGCTCTCCAAAAGCCTTGTAAAGAGCAAATACAACCACAATTATAATTGAAATAATGGTACTAATCATTTTCCATTGTTTTTGGGTCATTTTGTTCCTCCCTAATAAATAAAAAAGAGGCAAGAGCCCCTTTTCTATTCAAATTAAACTTCTAAAAGTTCTTTTTCTTTGTTTGCTGCTAATTTGTCGATGTTTTTAACACTGTCATCCGTAACTTTTTGGATGTCTTTTTCAAGAGAGTGTAATTCATCTTCGGTAATTTCTTTTGCTTTTTCAGCTTTTTTCGCTTGGTCAATTGCATCACGACGAATATTACGTACGCTTACTTTTGCACTCTCAGCTTCTTTACCTACTTGTTTAGCAAGCTCTTTACGACGTTCTTCTGTTAATTGTGGGATAATTAAGCGGATTACTGAACCGTCACTTGTTGGAGTGATTCCGATATCGCTCATTAAAATCGCACGTTCGATGTCGTTTAATGAAAATTTGTCATAAGGTGTAATTAAAAGCATACGTGCTTCTGGAACTGTAATTGAAGCTAATTGGTTTACTGGAGTTAATGCTCCGTAGTATTCCACTTCTAGACGGTCTAAAAGACTTGCGTTTGCACGTCCAGCACGGATTGAGCCTAATTCACGTTGAAGCGCCTCTTCAGATTTTTTCATACGTTCTTTAGTATGAGCTAAAATTTCGCTAGTTGACATTACCTATTTCCCCCTAACTGTTGTACCAATGTTCTCCCCTAATACAACGCGTCTAATATTTCCTGGTTCATTTAAATTAAACACCACTAAAGGAATATCATTATCCATAGAAAGTGAGCTTGCTGTTGTATCCATAACCTTCAAGCCTTTTTGGATAACATCTAAGTGTGTTAATTCATTATATTTCTTCGCATTAACGTCTACACGTGGGTCGGCACTATAAACGCCATCCACGTTGTTTTTAGCCATTAAGATTGCGTCTGCTTCGATTTCAGCAGCACGTAAAGCAGCGGCTGTATCTGTTGAGAAGTAAGGGTTCCCTGTACCACCCGCAAAGATCACAACACGTTCTTTTTCTAAGTGACGGACCGCTCTACGACGGATATAAGGTTCAGCGATTTGACGCATATCAATAGAAGTTTGAACACGAGTTGGAACTCCTACGTTTTCTAAAGCGTCTTGAAGTGCTAATGCATTCATAACTGTTGCTAACATTCCCATGTAGTCTGCTTGAGCGCGTTCCATACCAACTTCTTCACCAGTAATTCCGCGCCAAATGTTACCACCGCCGACAACAATGGCAATTTCAACACCTAAATCATGAACCTCTTTTAGCTCTTTAACAACTTCTTTAATCGTTGGTGGGTTAATACCAAAGCCTGCTTGCCCTGCTAATGCCTCACCACTTAATTTTAAAACAACACGTTTGTATTTTGGTTCAACCATTGCTTTATCTCCTTAATCTTTATAAAAAAAGGGAATAGCGGGTAGCTATCTACCATATTCCCTCACATGAACAGTGATTATTTTTTAACTTGTCCCATAACTTCTTCTACAAAGTTATCAACACGTTTTTCTAAACCTTCACCAACTTCGTAACGGTGGAATAATTTAACTTTTCCGCCTTTAGAAGCAACGAATTTAGATACAGTTTGATCTGGATCTTTAACGAATGGTTGGTCGTTTAAGCTGATTTCAGCTAAGAATTTGTTTAAACGTCCAGCGATCATTTTTTCTACGATGTTAGCTGGTTTACCTTCGTTTAATGCTTGTTCAGTAAGAACTTTCTTTTCGTGTTCTAATTCTTCTTCAGAAACTTGTGAACGGTCAATATATTTAGGGTTGATTGCAGCGATGTGCATTGAAACATCTTTAGCTGCTGAATCGTCTGTAGAACCTTCAACAACAGTTAACACACCGATACGTCCACCCATGTGTAAGTATGCACCGAAAGCATCTGCATCAGATTTTTCAACGATTTCGAAACGACGTAAAGTGATTTTTTCACCGATAACTGTAGTTGCTTCTGCAATAACGTCAGAAACTTTACCGTTTGGAGTTTCAACTTCAAGTGCTTCTTCTAATGTTGATGGGTTTGCTTTTAAGATTGCTTCTGAGATTTCTTTAACTAATGCTTGGAATTTGTCGTTTTTAGCAACGAAGTCAGTTTCAGCATTTACTTCTAAGATAACTGCGCGGTTTCCTTCAACTAATACATTAGTGATACCTTCTGCAGCGATACGGTCTGCTTTTTTAGCAGCTTTTGCTAAACCAGCTTCACGTAAGTAGTCAACCGCTTTGTCGATATCTCCTTCAACTTTAACTAATGCTTTTTTAGCATCCATCATACCTACGCCAGTCATGTCGCGTAATTGTTTTACTAATTGAGCTGTAACTTGAGCCATTCTCAATTCCTCCTATAATTTGCTTTTAAATTTTTTACAAACTTTTTAAAAAAAGCTGTTTGAATTGAAAAGTCTATTTCGCCTCTTTCTGATTCAAACAGCTTAACAGTTAGTGATTATTCAGCGTTGTCGCCTTCAACTAATTTTTCGATATCTTCTAATGAAGTATCTTTATCTAAGTCTTCAACGTCTACTGCTACGTCTTCACCTTGGTTACCTTCGATGAATGCATCAGCCATTTTAGCAACGATTAATTTAACCGCGCGGATAGCATCATCATTTGATGGAATAACAACATCGATTTCATCTGGGTCACAGTTTGTGTCAACCATAGCAACGATTGGAATGTTTAATTTGTGAGCTTCTTGAACTGCAATGCGTTCTTTACGAGGGTCAACGATAAACATTACATCAGGAATGCGTGGCATATCTTTAATACCACCTAAGTATTTTTCAAGTTTGTCTAATTCTTTTAATAGAATACCAACTTCTTTTTTAGGTAATACTTCGAAAGTGCCGTCTTCTTGCATTTCTTTGATTTTTTTCAAACGTTTGATACGTGTTTGGATTGTATCCCAGTTAGTTAAAGTACCACCTAACCAACGATGGTTAACGTAGTATTGACCTGAACGGATTGCTTCGTCTTTAACAGCATCTTGTGCTTGTTTTTTAGTACCAACGAATAATGCAATACCACCGTTTTCAGCAACTTCATGCATGTAGTTGTATGCATCGTCCACTAATTTAACAGTTTTTTGTAGGTCGATGATATAGATACCATTTCTTTCTGTGAAGATGTATCTCTTCATCTTAGGGTTCCAGCGACGTGTTTGGTGACCGAAATGTACACCAGCTTCTAACAATTGTTTCATTGAAATAACTGCCATTTTTGTTTTCCTCCAATTTGGTTTATATTTTCCTCCCCAATTTTCAGCGATAAGACCTCTTCTAAAAGAAGCACCAATCTTAACATCCAATTAGGTGTGAATTTTTTTGGTTTTTACACCATCAATGATTGTACATGAAAGTTATTTAAAATGCAAGAAAATTCTATTGTTTT
>BNJU01002678.1_pt1 | contig 103906 bp, 135 predicted proteins | sample 8539281 | NCBI WGS metagenome assembly BNJU01 (sample SAMD00202456, study PRJDB9452) | human saliva metagenome | isolation source: human saliva | place: Japan | reverse complement strand
GAAATATATGTCTTATTATCCTTTTTCAAGAAGCGGCTGCTTACACTGTTTTTATCTTTATTTTCAAAAATTTGCGTATACTATCTCTCTGTCATGCAGTCGTGCGAAAGCAGCTTCTCATCGTCACTGTAATAAAACTTGTCATTAAGTATTGACCTTGTCCAATCTCAAAGGTATATATACCACACCGTCGCCCTATATACTGCCCTTTGCCTTTCTGTAATGAATAGTTGCATATGCTGCCACCTCATCAGTCCTTTACCTGATAAATCTGCGCTTCGGAGATTTTCTCACTTGAACCGACTATCTCTTCTATCTCTCGGCAAAAAATATAATCCCAAGCACAGCGCATAGGACTATTACAATACCTATCAAAACCCCTTTTCTTCGCATTGCCTCCATATAATCTCAAATCTAAATAGTCATCGTAATCATATACAATATAAATATGTATAAACGTTTAAAACTATATCAATTTAAAAATAATTATAATTGAATAAAAACTACCGAAAACTTTTTATTGTTTCTGCATTACACACGGCATTTCTCTTTTGATTTGTTTTATCAATGTTCGGCTACCTCGTTCAGCCTTTCTCTAGACACTTTTTCATTGATAAATCTTTTGATATTTGATTTTTACATATACTTATAGACGGTCTTTAATAAAATATAGAAAAACAACTGTACGTACTTCTTTCTATCCACTAAAGCAGTGTGTTATGCAATCAGATGATATTCTTATTTTCATATGTATAAATCTTTTGGTTTTGTTTTGAATAATAATCAGAATTTACTCCTATTAGAAGTCTAAGATAAAATTGAATTTTTAGATATTACTTGTTACAACTTTTTATATTGGGGACTTTGATGGCTAAACGATCATTTATAAAAAGTTATTTATATGGCTCCTTTCTCCGTCTGTCAGTATATTATAAATCCTAAAAATATCCGTATGCAATCCTAAACCGTTGTTCGGTCGGTATATGGCAAGATAGATTGTGCAAAATAAAAGAGCCGACAAAAAGCCGACTCTATACTATATTTCTCACTCCTAAACCACTGCCCTGATGCTCTCGCTTTCTTTTCCGAAAATAAATGAACTTTTGGTTCAAAGAGCTAACATAAGTGCTTCCCAAACAGCTACCGCAAACACCCTCACTATCCTCCGACTGTAAGCATCAAATACGGTATCACATCATGGTAAAACCGTAAGCATACTTAAGTACAAAAGGGATAATAATTGCATTTGCAAGTATCGAGGCACACATAGCCATCACTTAGAAACACTTCTGAGTCTGTGGCTTATTGCCCAGCGCCTACCAGTGTAGCCAATGTTCCGAATATAATATCCGGAAGTGTGGCTCCGCAAGTATATTTGCCAAAAGCGTGTCCTATACTTACTCCCGGCACTGCAGCCACTGTAAAAGAAAAGGCAAAAATGCAAAGTGCCTCTGAAATTCTGAACTGGATAGCACCGAAGCTTATAGGTGCAAACGCAAGTGCACATCCACATATACTGCTGCTATGACGGCACCTCTGCGCCATCATCTTGGTTGTAATATTTTTCATATTCTTCTCCTTTTAGTTTTTGTTTTAGGTGAGGAAGGTCCGAACTCACCAAGTACGCTAGATACTTTACGGTATTTAGAGAATAAATCAAGTGTTTTCATTAGTATAATCAGTGCTTTTTATACTATAAACATGCCTCATAGATTTCAACTATGTCATCTTTGTATAACAGTGCACTTTTATACGACATGCATCGCATAGCTTCAAAATGCTTTTGTCGTCAATCACCAGTTCACTAAGATGTGCATGGTATACCTGTCTCCTTAAAATAGCGCTCAAGTGCATCTATTCCCGCAAATGCCAACGCTCTGTCTGTCATCACCATCGCCTCATTACATTTCTTTGCACTTTACAATCTCTCTGTTGCAGATAGCATCGCTATTGAGGATATGACGCATCCACCTGATTGTAATATGGAAAGACCTCACAACATGTGTAATGTCATAGTATGCTGAAAGCTCATGTTCCATCGACTGACATGGCCAACCTGTTTCCTTCTTACCACTACCCGGAATTCCTGAGCAGGCTATGGAAGCGTCCGCCATCAAATTGGCTCTGCAGAGTAATTTGTAGGCTCCTCAGCGCAATCTGCAAGTTTTTCATTACCGACTTAGTACAGTTTCAGCTATACCGTCCGAGAGGTCGCCGTCCATAGTCCCTGAAAAGTAACCTTCGAAATATATGGCTCATTATATCCGCGTTGCCTCGCCGCAGTCTGATACTTTTGATACGCTGAAAGTATATGTGGTCGCATATACTTACTGACGGATATGTATATACCACCCAGCTCGTTAGTAGTCCATATTTGTGATTACGCCGCCTGCATCAAACTCAGAACCTGTTGCACTGAGTGTGAGAATATCCACAAGAGGTGAGGGCCTTTGCAAGATGCCAACTCGTCTTTACCATCTCCATAAAGTCATCGCCTTCATAGTAGCGTCCCACTGCAATGGCCTTTTTGCGCAGTCGATGGTAGCCTCGCCTCCGACAGCACCAATACCACATCCATATTATGCTCCTTACAAAGTCCTACGCCGCTCTACAGTGGTAATCCTCGATTCGGCTCCACCCGTCATCATTCTGTGACATTGAAGTTATTTTCTTTTAAAATCTTTATAACTTCATCATAAAGACCTGCTTTTCTTTGAGTTGATCCGATCCTCCATATACCAGCAGTACATTTTACCAGATCTCTCAATGAGCTTGCCAATTTCTTTATCTGTCCCTCACCGAAATACAACTTGGTCGGGATATCATGTTTAAAGTTCAGCATTCACTACCTCTTTTCAAAATTTTACTATTCTTGTGTTTTGTAGAACAATATTAAGCACATCTTCAACCCTACAGGAATAATTTCAAGTTCATTCAAAGACTTCCTCAGCCACTTCTTTTAAGATCGTCCTTATTCTCACCAGAATAAATACCTCTTTATTCCGGCTCCTGGCAGCTGCCATAGTTTTCAGGCAGTCCGCCTATAGGCATTACATTTCGCAGTGATACCTCCTGTCATAGCATACTCGGAGATACCGGAATGTTGTTTATAAGTGACGCAAAGTGCAGGTAGTCATTGTGATACCTGCCTCGGTCAGAAATCCTTCGGCACGGCACCTGCAGGTACTGGATGTGGATATCGTTTTTCTCAAAAATTTCTCCGCCTTTTCAGGGGTGCATAGACTTCACAAGGCTTTAGTGCAATATCCACACTCTCCCTTCATTACATCGCCCAGCTGACCTGTTACCTTTATATTGCCCTTTCCATTTGTAGCATGGTCCTCAAATAAAGAGAATCTCACCGCCTACTGCAGTCCAGCCAAACTTGTTACCACACCTGCCTGCTTTTTCTCCAAGATACTCTCATGCTTTTATAGGTCTTTGGTCAAGGGTAATCGCTCCAGGATCTCAGGCTTTTGACATCGAGTATCTCTTTATTATCTTACAAGCTCTACGCAGCATATCTGCAAAAGTGAGCTTATCTGCTTTTTCAGTCCGCGCACACCGGCTTCCATAGTATATCCGTTTATCAGTGCCTTTATTGTATCATCTTCATTATAAGATTCTCATCACTCGACCCGGCCTTTTTCTTTTGCCTTAGGAATCAGGTGATCGCTTTTGCCATGAAATTTCTCAAGTGCGGTATAACCTGTAAAATCTGATAACTCCATTCCTGTCAAGTAGAGGCCTGGTATGTATCAAGTGAATTGGCGGTACATACAAACAGTCACATCGAAAAGATCGTAAGGTACATTCGCATATAGTGGTCTGTAACGTATTATTTTGCTCGGGATCAAGCACCTCACGTAGTGGCTTGCAGGGTCACCGTTATAGATGATGCAAGCTTATCAATCTCATCAAGTACCATTACGGGGTTTGATGTGCCTGCCTTTTCATGCTCGTCCATTATCTCAGTTCGGCATAGCTCTATATAAGTCCTTCTGTGTCCTCTTATATCCGCCTCGTCTCTTATACCGCCCAAAAGAAATACGCACATACTCTCTTCCAAGAGCCTCGCTATACTCTTTTCCCATACTTGCTCTTTTCCTGTACCGGGCACCTACAAACAGTATGGAGCCGCTTTTGACTTTTATTAAGGACATCACTAGCCAGCTGCTCTATAATTCTTTTTCTTTACCTTTTTCAGGCCGTAGTGTTCTCTGTCAAGAACCTCCATAGCCTTATCAAGCTCTATTTCCCTAGGCTCTTCTTTCTTCCACTGCAATGAAGTTACAAAGTCAAGATAGTTGTAGAGCAGACCGGTCATCATGGCTGTCCTTACCTTCCTGCTTCATACGATTTAATACATTGTCGGCTTCCTTCCTTGCAATCTCGTTCATGCCTGAGTTTTCTATTTTTTCTTCAAACTTTCTGACCTCAGAGACATTCTCAGGTTGCATATCATCCAACGCCTTTTGCAAGAAACTTATCTGCTTTTTGATTGCATCCTCTCTATGCTCTCTCTTTAGAATCTTCCTCTTTTGTGCCTGCTTTTGCCTCTTCACTGACTTCATTGATTGCCATAAACTCTCGCATATTTTGCTATAAGCTCGGCTCTTGCCTTTGTGGAATCCTCACGCAAGTACTTTGTCATACTTTTCTTCAGGTGTGATATTCATAAGGTGATAGTCCCACCATCAGCTCATTCATGTTTTTCCATGCAAGTACATAGCCTCTTGCCATAAGTCCCCACTGAAACTTAGTCACATAGTTTAAAAGCTCGTCTCTAAGATCTATAAGCATTGTATTGGCACTTTGCGGGTCCAAGTCATCTATCTCCGGCCTTTGAACACCTACAACATTTTTGGGTTTCAAATGTCGATATATTCAACATTTATCCTGTTAAACGCCTCCAAATTGGCACCGCCTTCATCATCTACAGACAGTACCTGACCTGCCACCGCTATAGGATAAACATCCTCCATAGGTGATATCTCTATCCTTTCGACTCTTTTAAGTACAGAAATGTTACCTTTCACCGACAGATATCTTTATCCACTCGCTTCCTGCTAAAATAATCTTTTCTGAAAATATATTTTTGAACCGCAACCACTCGTATTATATGTTGGTATTAAAATCATACATCCTCCTTTGTTAGCACTTATAATAAAAGAGTGCTAAAGAATATTATAGAGGTTGCAACAACGGATCGTTTACAACCTCCACTTATACATTGTGATTATATCACTGGCACCATGGCTCGTCAAGGACAACAGACTCTGTAAAACTAATAAAACATAATAGCTTCATCTCAGCTCTCTCAATCTTGACTTTCATTTCTCCTGCATTTAGTGTATACCTTTCAGACAAAGGAACGAAGTCCCATATGGAGTGATAACAACGAGTTCTGGGAGGTCTCGAGCTCCCGACTTTTCTTCTTGTCTTTACAGCACAGCAAACCCCAGGCTAACTGTCGCCATCATTTCTGTCCAGCTCATCTGCAAAATATAGTGAGCCAACCATACCGCACATAACAGAAACCAAGGAACAAGATAATTCATTACGAACACTTCTGCCTGTCAGATTGGGTGCGACAACATGCTCATTAACTCAATATTATGCTCTAAAACAAGACTTTATTCTACAAACCTTTAATCGCCTTTTGCCAAGCTGTCATGCCATCTTCAAATATTCTCCAGACAGGCTATATTGAACTCCTCAAACCCCTTCTCCGTCTACTCCGAACATAGCCCGAATCATCCAAAGCTTTGCTTTTATTTACTATCAAGCTTCTCTTGCTTTTCACTACACCAAGTTTTTCAAATCCACCCAGACAAGATATGTTCCTCAGGTTCTATTAAAGCTTAGCTCATGCTTTTCTCTCAGGTAATCTCTCAGAATATCAGATTGTCCTTTAGTGGCTCTCACCTCATCAAGCCACTCTTTACCGGACTCATATGCGGCTCTTGCAGCTACAAGTCCCATGTTTAACTGTGAATATCCCGACTTTACTATCTCATTTCTGAAAGCGTCACGAAGCTTCTTATTTTCATAAGATATTTGAAACCTGAAGTCCGCTGTATTAAAGCTCTTGCTTGGTGCTGTGTAATTACGAGTTGGCGGCATAACCTTTCTCCAAGAGAAGTAAATACATGGTGCTTATTCGGTTCATATACAAAATCCGCATGAATCTCGTCACTGAAAATCACCACACCATGCTTGATACAGATATCCCCAATGAGCTCTTCAACCTCCACACCTTCCCACAGGATTGTGAGAGAACACAGTATAAACAGCTTCCACATTATACTATTTTTCTCAAAGTCCTCAAAATCAATCTCATATCTGCCCTCTTTCAATACCAAAGGAGAATTAACCAGCTTTCTGTTGTTATTGGTATCAATATCTCACTGAACGGGAGTAAACGACTGTTGTATAATGATTTGACTTTCACCTTCTTTGGTAAATGCCTTTACCGCCATTGCTATTGCATATACCACGCCCGAGGTCTTCACAAGACTTCCCTTCTTTATCTCCAGTCAAGTTGTCTTCAAACCAATTTTTACTATTTCAAAATAGTCGACTCATCTCAGCATAACCGTATATTCCATGGTTTTACCTGGTCTTGTAGGGCAACGTTATAGTCTTTGCCACTCAAAGTCCATATCTGCAAACCCAAAGTGAAAAGTTCGTCACTGTCCCCTCTCCTTTGCAAAGTCGAACTGACAATTTGAGCTGTGCCTGTCTATAATTTTATCAAAATCGTCACATAAAATCTTCCTCTATGCCAACGCTCTTTCCAAATCTCTTATAAGGTCATCGGCATTTTCTATTCCTACCGAGTCTAAAGAATTTATCAGTGATTCCAAGTCTCTCTCTACTTCCACAGTACATCCAGCATGAGTCTGTATCATCGGGAATGTAATCAAAGACTCCACACCGCCAAGACTTTCCGCATACTTTATTATCTGTATCTTTTCAAACGCATCAAGTGCGGTCTTGCGGTATCTGTAGTAAATGCAATCATCTCACGCCGAAGCCTCTTGACTGAGCCTTTGTTTATCTCTATATCCCGATGGTCCACAAGTCCAAACTATAGTATACATTTGTAATCTTTTATGATTTTTCAGAAATCCGCTATCTTTCACATGCGTTCTCCTGTACCCTGTCCATTCTCACCGCCAAAGTCTAAGACCCTAAAGCACCAAAGCTGTCCACAGGTGAAAGACCTTTGATCCCACAGTCTTATACATAAACCTTATCTTTTTCCGCAATATCGGCATTTGCACTGCATACAAAACCTGCCAGCCAGAGTATCATTATGCACCTGCAATACTTTGTACTGCTGTGAATAATCATATCGCAATTGAGTTTTAGAGGGTTTTGGAAATAAGGACTTAAAATGTATTGTCTCACTATAAGTAAAAGACCGTGTTCCTTTGCAACTTCTGACATCTCCTTTTATATCTGTGACAAGCATTAGAAGTTGCTTTGGAGTTTCTATAAAATATTGCTCTGGTATTTTCATTTATAGCATTAAGTACATTCTCTGGTCGTATCCACATATGTGAATGTTCTGTCAGCGCTCTATTCCTGGAGAGTATTGAAGAGTCTTGTACTTCCTCCATATATATCCTCCTGTGATATGATATTGTCACCTGCATTAAAAGTTCCAATACCAGCAGCAGGCAGCCATTCCTGTTGATGTCGCGACCGTCATAAGCACCTTCAAGTGCTGATATGCTCTCTCAAGCTCCGTTCTTGTAGGGAGTTTGACTGACGTGAGTAGTCACAACCTGTACTCTCTCCTACTCCCGGATGTGAAAAAGTGCTCGTCTGAAAATAGGTATTGTCATCGCTCCTGTATGCCATGAGCAATTTTATCTTCATTCGGACTGTGTACGCATAATCGTTTCAATGTTATAATTCACCTGACTTTTCTAATACTATCTGTTAAATGTTGTACCTTATATACATGCTATAACCGATCATCAATAAGCAGTATTTTACAGGTTCTGTATTCCTCTGGTCAATAAGATGTTTTTTCGTTCTAGTTATAAATAAAGCTATACCTGATACTTGTTCTTATGGGCAAGTATAGCAGCACGAGTCTTTGAATCCTTTATTTCTCCTTGTAGATAAGCTCCAACAAATCGTCAAGTTCCACTCTTCAATATCAATGCTCTCATCCTCATCAAGGTCCTGTTCGCCCTTTTTAAGATTTTTGAGCTACAAATATATCTATCTCCTCGTCTCCGAGACGCGACCATTGTATCAATCCTTATAAGAAACTCAAGTTCATCCGGTGAATCCACTCTGTAGCCTGTCTCTTCCCTAAAGTTCTCTAAAAGGCACATCCTTCTCGGTTCATCCTTTTCATCCACCTTACCTGCGGGAAGTTCATGTATATCTCGAAGTTGCGTTTTCGCACTGATGCTCAAGTAAAATCTTACCGTTATCGCTATCGGAACTACCGCAGTCAGACCTGTTTAAGTGCTGTATATAGTCCCACACTGCCCTTTTTACCGTCAATTACCACATGTCCTTATATGCCTTTTACTATTGTTCCCCATACATGCAAGCTTCTGCTCTCTCTTTTATTGCTCCATGCTTTCTCCCTACCTGACTTTACACAATCTCAGCCACATTGTTTAAAAACTCGATTATATTTCTCTCAATACCTCCATTTGAATATTCAAAATAATGGTCTCATCATCATCTCTATGGTCAAACCAGATACCAGGCCACACTGTCACTTCGCGCTTACTCGCCCCTCCATCCTCTCGGTGTGAAATTAACTTTTTCAAGGGCCCTCTGCAGTCTGAATCTCAACCTCGTCCAGACTTCCTGTGAAATGACAGCATAATCATAATATCCTATATTTAACAGTCACCTTTTTAACATATAAACATTTCTCTCAAATCTTTGACACTCTTTTTACAATATAATTTTGCCTGCAAACTCATCAAGTCCGCCATAGCTGCAGAGTACCTGATACTCTTTTAAACCGGCGCTCTTTTGTCCCACTATATCATGACTTTTACCACCTGTCATTATAGTGATTCTCTGTCCTCTCATCTTATTTGACTCAGCACGTACTCATAACTGCCGCCTTTGTAGACCTCTTGGTATTGAAATCTCCGTCGGCTCCGCCTACAAATGTAAATACTTTATCAAGTCCGAAATGCCTATAACTCTTCTTGCTTCAAACTCAGGCTTGAGGTGGCTATATAAAGCTTTGCATTTGACTGATAATTCTTTTTAACATCTCTTCAATCTCTGTCATAAAGCTCACATTCAAATATCTCGACACTTTATAATACTTGTGAAAAACACAAGTGCCTCTTCATTGCTTCCAAACTGAATCCAAAAAGTTTGATGCTTCCACTCCTATGAGGTCCGACAAACTTTTTCTCAACCGCGACTTTTCTTTGCATACAATGTCCAATGACTTTTGTACTCCCTTTGTGATACTCGAGGTCCGATTTCTACTATAGTTCCGTCCAAGTCAAATAAAATATGTTTTTGCTTCATTACTGCTCCTTAACTACAGGTTGCTTCAGTTTCAGGCATAACATCTTTCTATTCTTGCATGGTCCATCTTCTTTTAGTAGTACAATATTGTCGAAATTGATTATTTCACCCTCTACAGGTAATCTTCCAAGCTTCTCCATTATAAGTCCGCCTATAGACTCATATTCCTCTGAAGAAAGGCTAAGTCCTATTCTCGTCGTTGATATCATCAAGATTTGTTGAACCGTCATCAGATATTCCAGATCGAGACCTTGGTTATACCCTCATCCTCATCGCATCAAACTCATCCTTATCTCACGGACTATCTCCTTCAAGCATATCTCTCCAAAGTGATAGATTCCGCTGTTATACCGCATTCATCATAGCCACTATTACTATATTGAGCCTGTTTTTCTCATATCCATCATCAGTGCGGATGTCTTTTTGTACTCATAGGTATAAAGTGGCTTTCTTAAAAGCTCCTTCCTAACGAAGTTTTCCTTGTCTTCTATAAGAAGAAAATCCTTTACATTCAATATTCCTATGACATTATCGGAAGTCTCCTCATATGCAGGTATTCTTGTATATCTTTTCTTCTCTGAACACCTGCAGTATCTCCTCATAGCTTGACTTTTCATCAACCATCACCATATCCACCTCGGCACCATAATATCCTGGCTACGGTATCACCAAAGTCCATCACATTTACAATCATCTTCTTTCTTCGTTTTCAATGACCTCTTCGTGGCTGTCAATTCCATCATTGCCCTAAGTTCTTCTCTGTAACCGCATTATTATCATCACTAGTTTTATTAAATATGGAGATAACAAACTTTTGCAACAGTATTTTGCAATAAAGATTACCGGGAGTCAATAAGCAACCAAAAATGAAATTACCGATATAGGAAAGCGCCATATTCTCCGCATTCTTTGATGCCACACTCTTTGGAGTAATCTCACCGAATACAAGCATGAGAAATGTCAATATACCCTGTTGTAAATACCTACAAGCTTGCTTCCGAATATCTTCTCATAGTACGTTGTTGAGTTTAAGATGATGTAAGGTTTACTATATTGTTTCCATCAGTATGGCGGAAAGACCATCGGTATTCTCCTAACCTTAAGTACTTTTACGCTCTCTCTTGTTTCCGTTATCAGTCAGATTTCTCATTTTTAACCTTATTTGAAGTCATAAGTACTGTTTCAGCAGATGAAAAATGCAAGCAGACAATAATATAATCACTATTACTAACTGTATTATGTCACTCGTTTCCAAAAATTACTCATATTATTCTTCAGTAGCTTTAGTATCTACAGTATTTCTTTTATCTTTTCTTTTGATCCAAAAGGCATAAGGCTTCCGACTGATAAAAATATCTCCAAATTGAATATCACCTTATCAAGACCTTTCACCCTTGATATGAATATAGTCAACCATATATCCGCGGGTAAATCTGTCAAATATATATTGCTCAACGCACCTGCAATAATAAGACATAGTGACAGCTTCTTTTATCTTATTTTCTTTTAGGAAGCAAGAATGAAGAAGACTCCACAAGTACCGATGTGATAAACACCGGAACATACTTTTACGCTTTTTGGTTTTCCTTCATCTTACCGAAAGGGAAAACCCGTTGTTGTGAAATTTATCTATCTCTATCTTCTTTGTAAATGTCCTCGGCAAATCCTTATCATCAAAATGAACCCACCGCATACTTAAGTATAAGGTCAAGACAGGACAGTATCGGTATCAAAATAACAGACATAATCCTCCCATACATTCCTGAATACTATATCTGAGCGCCTTTTATGTTCCAGATAATCTCTTGTAATTATAACCCCGTCATATTCTTATCCTTAGGTATTTCATACACATTATATCAAGCATAAACTCTTCTATAATGAGATAGGCCTTCACTCAGTATCCTTTTTCGCATGCTGCTTGCAAATATAGTCCATTGGCGCATCATCAAATACAAGCTCAACTCCATCAAGCTCCAAAGCCTTTTGTAATTGCTGCTTAAGATAGCATTCTTAGCTCGGTAGCATCTTTTTGAATGTTCTTTATCGCTTTTGAAAGTGTACATACCATAGTGAGTCTGCTTATAAACTCAGAATCATACCGAACTTTCTGATATCCTCATTAGTCACCTTGGGTAGAGGTCCGTTTCATTATCATACTTATCCTTAAGGTCTGAAATTAAAACTACCACACTTGTCCTCTTTTGTAATCTTTCCTTTATGATATCACCAGGTACAGAATGCACCTCGCAGATAAATAGTATATTATCGGTATTTACAGTCTCCAGGCGCAAGGATTATTTTGATTGGCACTCATAGTACCTCCACCTTGCTGCCCTCAAGCAGCTTTAAAAGTTCTGTTGTACCTCTCCCTTTATCTCTGGTATTGGTATTTTTCTTTTTGCAACTTATCTATCTCATCTCTGAACACTATACCACCTGCCTCTCCAGCATCATTGCCGCAAGCAAAAAGCCTTTTGATATTACGCTTTCTATATCATCTCCCGATATCCCGCCTCTGTAAGTGATGTCGCATCAGCTATTGCAAGCGGTACATTGAGAAGTTTTGCAAGTGTCTTTACAAGGTATGTCTTTCCGCTTCCTGTAGGTCCTATCATAAGGATATTTGACTTTTCAATCCTTGTCCCTTCCTTGTCCTTGTCAAGGAATATCCTCTTTCATGTGATTATAAACAGCAACCGAAATTACTTTCTTTACCTGCCCCTGCCCCATAACATATTCATCAAGCATCTCTTTTATCTTATGTGGAGCAGTACATCCTAAACAGAAACTCTGTCCTCTTTTTCATCTCTTTTCTTTTACTCTGGCTCTTTCAGGTATCGGATTTGAATCATATTCGATATTTCAGCCGCCAAGATCAATATTTTTGATATCATCCATATTCATCTTCCCTGAAAGCTTACTTATATCCATGCTCTGCATTGAATTGAATGTCTTTTGTATACAGTCGGGACAGATATCTATTCCGCCGGGCATTGATATCATGGTTCCTGTCTTTGACTCAGGCCTGCCCACATATAACATATTTTTCATATTTATTATCATCTTTTTATTGTCTTCCATATTTCATTCCTACTTTTAAAACAGTTTTATGTCATTCTACCACAAATATGTGCCATATAGGTACAATGGCACAACTTGTTGTTTCAGTCTCGTCACAGCTGTAGCTTCTTGCTTTTTACCGAATTCTAATTTGCTTTATCTCGTTCTCACCACTTATAAAAATCTTTATTCTTCTTTTAAAAATTATTACACCAAGAATAACCATTCCGGATAAATATTCGTATATACCAAATCAATTCATATTTTATATAAGATACTGCATTTAAGAAGTATGATATCCACATAATATAAATGCGACACTTTCAGTAATTATTATATATATGTAGCCATATACTTTTTCATTCCTTGGCCACATAACATGTTTTGTATACTTATTGCTTTTATCTGTTTTACTTTCTATATCGCTTTTATCTGTTCCCAACAGACACCATAAAGGAGTATATATCCTAGTCATTATCCTGTATTACTGAAATTTTGACTCAAAATCCTCCTATTCCTGCAAAGCACGCACAACTTTGGTCGATTTATTTTTATTTTAAATTTTCTACTGTTCTTTACCTCTTATTACGTTGTTCCACCGAAAACCCAAATACTGCTCCTATCACTCCACATACTCTCCATAACTGAGCCACTATACTAAAATATATTTATCTATTTTTACTTGTAATACAATCCTGTACTCTTTTATCAAAATCTTATTACAGTATCGTATCAACATTGAACGTGTTCCTACATATATATTTAAAAATTTTCTAAAATATTTATATCACTCAGAAATAAAGAACCCAGATCACAGTCAAAAGTATACTTTTCACTTATAATTATAATATATACCAACCAATATAATTTTTCATTCCTATTCCATAGAAAAACAATTTTTCAGTATACTTATTAAGTTTTATCTTTTTCATGTTTTCTATTTCTCTCTTATCTCTGCTAAAGCAAAAATATACTCGCATTATATAACATAAAATGTAGTCAAAATTACAATAGTTAAACTTGGTATTCTTGTCTCCTCCCAGATAGTCTTAGCCCCATCTTCTCCATAGCCTATCTGTCTATTCTTAAATCCTATCCTGTTTCATTTCTGTCATAGCTATAGCTTGCTTTTTCCCATTTTGAGTAACTAAATATTTTTAACAAAGATATTAATCAAATGACTATACGTCTCTGCTGCTTCATTTATCACGATATCGCAAAAGTTTTTCATTACCACTCTCCACCAATCAGGTTCTATAAAATCTCTATACTTAACAAATCATAAGTTTTTGGATTTTCAAAATCGCTTTTTAATATTCTTATCCTCAGTAAGTATTCCAGATATCACATTTCCATCATCATCATCTCCTAGTACTGCAGCCTAGTGCTTTGCTCATGAAATGGTACTACTCAGTTTTCTTATAGGACATAAGTGATGAAATAGTATATCTAAATACTGGCCAGTTTACATCTTGCAAAACTCTATTAAAAATGGTATGTATTCTATTCTTTTAACATAGCTCATTCTTTCTATAATATATAAAATATTATCTATAAAATTTAGATTTATATCTCCTTTGTGTTAAAATAAGTTTCTAAATTATCATCCCTTTTCTAATAAAGAGGCTAATTCACATAATTTCTCATCTCTTATATACTCATTTACATAATATTATACTCTTTCTTTACTAATTAAATTATCAATCACTGCTGACATTACATGGTCCTCCATTATCTCTATAGATATTGATGCTAATATTTTTGTTAAAGTATGGATTCTCTTTGTTGTTGGCTGCTATTAATCCATTCCATCATCTCCAAAGGATTTACAGAATCTTACTGTCTCACAGATACTAAATTTACCCTAGTTCCCAATAATTCTGATATCCTACCTTCTTCAGCAGCTTGCTTTGCAATTTTTCATCATAAAATATAGCTGTCAAGTACTGTTGTATCATCCATACCTACCGAATCAATTCCATAAAAATCTATCTCCATACTTTTCCCATTTTCAATCGTTCTTATCTTATATTTCTGTATTTAAATCAACTATAAAAAGCTCATTCTATATCCGCTTGACCAAAATGGAATATCTCTACCGTATATAATACATATATATTGATAAAAACTTCATATCTAAAAGTTCCTTCCCAAACAGCTTTTTGATTAACAACGCGCATCTTTTCCTTCATATTACAATCATATATGCATATTCCCGGAGCATCATAATAGACTATTTTATCCTTATTATATGTTATATCTATATTCCCATCAAAACTGCATCTCCACATTCTCGGTAGAATATATTCTCTTCATCAACAACTCTGTATATTTTTGTAACCAGTGCTTTTCAATATATTTATGCTTTCTGATTCAACAAACAATAAATCTTCGAATCTACCTTCAATATATATGACAATAATTCCTACCGTCCACTGTATATATATATGCATATTCCAAACACCATCTTCTTTAACAAGATACAAAGTTTATCTCCAATCTCCCAGAGTATACCCATCCTTAGTGTATTTGGATATGTATATTAGTCATCAAAGGACTTATATTTAATCTCATCTAAGCCTATATCCCCTGGCACAGTTATTTAAAGTTTCCAAATCTATAATGAGGATTATATGTATAATCTTTCACATTAAGTTCTACCAAGTGAAAGTCATCCTCCATTTTACAGCAATAATAGTTTCATAATTCTCACTATATGATAGTTCTTGCAAAATATCCTCTGAAATTTTCAAGATCTTTCTTTCCAATAATATTTATGTGTTCCCTATCTCCACTGTGAAATTCTGCAGAAAATATCATATCAGGTTGTCTACTGTCATATGATAATCAATATCTTTTATACAGGAACCATATACTACCACAAATATTAAACATATAAGCATTGTTATTGCTATTTTCTTCATACACTGCTACTCTTAATCTGCAGTTGCAGTGCTTGCTCTTATGGATTTCTTCTATAACATCCGCATACCCAATTTTCCAAAATACCATAGTCACATTCTGCTCTTTACTCCTTCCTTTAAATTGCAGTTCCACTTAGTAGTTATCTTTTTGTTATATTTATAGATATTCCTCATATAGCTATACAGTACTTCACCGAATTCTAATTGGGCTTTATCTCTGTCTTACCACTTATAAAATCCTCTACCCTTTTCTTTAAAACCTTTATTACAAGAATAAATCCTCCTATCATATATATATATACATTCAAACAATATTTTAAAAATATACTCAACATTAAGATAGTATATGATATCCACAATAATATAAATACTATACTTTCACCTAACTCTATAGCAGTACCATACCTAACCATATCTCATTCCTTGACCATATAATATATATTTGTATACTTATTAAGTCTTTATCTTCTATTATGTTTTTCTATATCTGTTTTTATCCTATACTCCAACAACCTCCATAGTAATATATACACTGCATCCCTATATTAAAGCAATATATCTACATAAATCCTCCTATACTCATAAAGCACTGCCCTTTTACCGGCTGAATATGTTTGTTTTTAAACTTATCTTTCAGTTCCTCATCTAGTTTCAGCATAAGTTTCTCTCTTTCATCTGTACCCATGCCACAGGCTAGCAAAGCTATCGCTGGAAGCCAGTCTTTTAAAAGTCCTTTGACATATCCTTATAAGACTCTTTTAAGTCTTCATACTTGACGTATAGCAGACATCGTCTTTCCTCTGATAACAAACATTGTACTTTCTTTACATACATTTTGCTGACTCTGCTCTCAAGCACAATTAAATTCAGGACTATCAAGTGATAACACTAATTATTACTCCACAATCAGTAGCATGCTACTCTCTCACATATATCTCACATATAATTTGTATACAAAAATAGAAATATAGAGTATAAATAAAATTATACATATAATTTCCGAAATATTGTATATTCTATCTTACATACATTATCTTGTTCTTCTATGTGTATAGCACAAACCCAATATGCTTAACCACTACCTTGTAATATCATTTTAAATTTTACCTTTTAATGATTTCAGAAAGATAACTGTCAAACATTTTCCATATTTGCTGTTGTCGTTTCTATTTGTTATACATGAACCATTTATTGTAAAAGCTTATCATAAACATTTAATCTCCCTATGCTAAACATTGCTTTGGCAGAAATTATTACAATTTCATATTACCCGATCCAGATCCAAAAGAGATGATAATCTCGGATATGCCAATTAATTGTACTTTCCCATACCCATCCTTCTGATAACTGCTTATACCATGTAATTCCCACTCCCTCCCACAAATCTCCAAGTCCCTCTCCAGAAATGATTTCACTATAAACAGGATTTAATGAATGCAGGTGCAATTGCTCCACCCTCAACACCTACTGCTAAATTAATTGAACCCCAATAACAATACAGCATAATCCTCCGATTAACATTATAGACATATCCTTTTTGTTTCTGTGTAATCTATAATACCGGATAATTCCATACTTTTCCAAAATCACCGAATACCACAATACTTTATCACTATCCATAACAATTCTCTACAACTATTGCTAATCCAACACTCTTTTTGTCATAAGTATAATCCACCTTTTATTTCCTGATGTAAGGCTTGTCAGTCTTAAATATTTATCATATTCATATGATACACTACTCCGTCAGGATATTCTGTCTTAACTCTCACCATACTCTTCCAACTTACTTCATCTTTATATACACTACCTTTGTGGCTCTCACGGTCACCTTCTATATTTTTAGTACCAGATGTATAACTTTTACCTGTCTCACTGAGCTGTTGTAGGTGTGCCACTTTTCCCATCATTGTATATACTGCTTTTCGATATCCCAGCTCACGTGTAGAATGACAGGCAGTAATATAACCTTCTCTCTTTCTTTTCAATCACTCTTCCTAAAAGGTTATATGAGTACGAAAATATGATTAAACCCCACATCAATTCCAATGTTCTAAATGCCTACTTTCAACCCTTCATGACCATTATGTCCAAAATACAGTGGTTTTCCATTCTTATGCCCATTATGATATATACACTTTTGTTACTATGCGTAATGAGTATATGTTACTTATACCACCCTCTTTTCACTAATATGCATGTGCAATCCAACTTTCTTTATCTAAGTAATCTTGTTCATCACTTGTATTAAATAACTCATAACGTATCTGGTACGCCAGATCATCATCACTGTATCATATCTAACATGCTGTATTCCATTATATCCAAACATATAATTCACCGTCTTTTAACAAGGCATCTTTTTCCAATAGGTTCGTCACTTAGTACTCAAAAGAAAATTATATAATGTGAATAAATATTCATATTCAAACTCCATATTTTCTTCATATTCTCAATCATTTAGTAAAGTAATATATGTATTTCCTATTACAAACCGCATTACACCTCTTTCATATGAATACATTTTATTCACAATACCTATAGATTTTTATTACTGACATTTCTTCAAATCTTTTTAAATCAACTGTCCGTTTTAAGCGCTGTATCGGGCATAATAATTGATAATATATAATAGCAGACATACCTAGAAAAATAAAAAAGGACATTGTCAACCTGATTTTCTTGTATATTCTCTTTCTTCAATTTCTTTTGTCTCTAACCAATAAATACATGCTACTATTATCAAGTACAATACTTCTACACAATATCACAAAATTTGTATTTAATATACTATTTCTCTATTAAAATTTATATCTTCTTTCATTATAAAACACCCACAAAAATATTATAGCTCATTTTACATTCTAATATAATGATTACTGTTTTGCGGAATATCTCCTGTATCATGGAAATAACTACTATAAATCCAATCTTAGTATCTAACTATAATGAGTTTTGCTATATCCTAAACTCATCTGAAACTTTTTGAAATAGCTAACTTGAACAGATGCTAACTCTTTTCTCCTGTTCTTACACTAACTCCAGTTGCTGTAATTTTTCCACCTTTAATATATTATATGTATATAGTGCATCGAATTCTCCTTTTAAAATCTATAGGTTCATAAACATTACGTACAACCCCTAGAGTGATATAGTCAGATTAACTCACCGGATTTCCATAGCTATTATTAGCCAACTCTATAATCATATCTGTAACTGGTATACCTGAATGGCTGCAAGTCCCTGTGCCATAGGTATCCTCTTCATATTCTTTAAAAACCTATCCTGTTTCCAAGCGCTCATAGCTGTAGCTTCTGCTTTTCCTGATTTTGAGTAAATTAAGCCAAGCCTGCCTGTGATATCATATTTTTAGGCTCTTACTTCTTCCTCTCTATCTGTTATGCCGATAAGATTTCTCTTTATCGCATCTCCACACCCAATTTCCCAAAAAATATAGTATACTTCTCAGCTTAACCTTCCTAATTGCAAAAGTCCGATGTAGTACTCTTTTATTATCATCACAGATATTACACAATCATTGAGATATACTATCTATACCACATTATCCTTAGGTTTATCTCGCTCTCACCACTTATAACATCTTTTATTCTTTAAATAATTATACCAAGAATAACCATCCCGGATACAGTATATTCGTATGCATAAATTAATTCATTTTATATAAAACACTATATTTAAGAGGTATAGTCATCCACTAATATAAATCGACACTTTCAGTAATTAATATTATATATATTAGCTAACATACTTTTTCATTCCCTGTAATACAAGAAAAATAATATGCTTGTATACTTATTAAGCTTTTATCTTATATTTTCTATATCAGTTTTATCTGTTCCCCAACAGACACCCATAAAAGCAGCATATATCCCTAAAACCGTCACTATTGCTGTAATACCGAAATTTGACATGAAAATCTCCATTCCATGGTCAAGCCGCAGCAAATAGTAATGAAAGTGTTTTCACATCTCAACTCTGTGATTTAAAATAGATAATAAGAAGTCTATACTACAAAGCACGTGAGAGAAGTTGTAAAAACTTTCTCTGTTTTAGACAGCATAAAAATCAGTGTAAGTTCTGCTTTTCAGCACACACATAAAGTGGTATCGAATCCATGCACTAAGAACTGTTAAAGCTCTTCGTTTCTATTGTGTGGCAGATTCAGTCAATGGCTTTCATCTTTACGCTGAAAGAGTTACACCATGAAAGTTACTTATCCAACCTGTTGTGGTGTCGATGTTCACAAATCTTTTCTCGTTGCCATCAATCATCAAAACTACCGGTGGTATGAACCTTCTTATCAAAAGAAGAGATCTCTCACATTCAACAATTTCTATGTTTAGACTTTAAATCATGGCTTCTTGAAAAATGAATGCCATGATGTCTGTATGGAATCTACAGGTAAATCTGGGTTCCTGTCTTAATCTTCTCGAAGACCAAATCAATGTTACCCATTGCTAATCCCAATGGGTTAAAGCTGTTAAGGTAACAAGGATGATACCAAAGATTCTAAAATGGATTGAGACTTATTTTGAGCTTGGACTTGTAAAGGCAGTTATATTCCTTGTAAGTCAATTCGTATTCTTAGAGAATACACAAGATATCGCTACAAACTTGTTTCGCCGTTCAAGTGAAAAAGAATAGATATCAGAATGCTCTTACTGTTTGTAATGTCGCATTGATTCATTTGTTATCCGATATCTTTGGGAAGTCATCTCATCCATTATCGATTATCTGCTTGAACAATCAGGTACCACGATTAACCACGAAGAAACTGCTCAAACTTCTTAAGAGACCCATCCAAAGAAGACGTTGTGGATTGAATCTATCGAAGGATATCAGATGACTGATGCCCAAAATATCGTATGCGCCTAGTACGCGCAGCTATATAGATTATATCCAGCTGAAATCAATGATGTAGATAAACAGATTGAATCTTTGATTTCTTCTGTCCTGATTATGTTAAAAGCTATCCGGTTCCTAACTACTATTCGCGTCGCAGCATGATGAGTGCAATTACTATCATCTCGGAAATTGGTATTGATATGTCTCAGTTTTGTAACTCCTAAACGCTTATGTTGTTGGCAGGTCTTACTGGCAACAATGAATCCATGCCGGTAAGAAGAAATCTGTCCGTATTACACGTGCCGGTATCACTCAAACCTGCATTAGAGCAGTGTGCTCATGCGGCCGTGAAATCGACAAGTCTCCTTACTACAAAAAGAAATATGAATCCTTGTTAAACGTCCGTGGGCAAGAAAAGAGCTATTATTGCCATTGCCCGTATGATTCTTTGACAGCCATCTACCAGATGCTGTCTACCGGAGAGGTATGATCCAAGCATCTTTACAAAAATCGATATGCCTGCACTTTAGTTGAAAAGACAGAGCATATACATCAAGCAAGTTAAAAACTTTTACAAAGGCTTATTCTCTCCTGATGAACACTTTAGCTTTGATCAATCTACTAATCTATATCTCAAATAAGTTGCCTACTTAAGACAGCTTATTTAAGTGCGCTAATTTATGGCTTACCTCTACTTTTCTTCACATATCTCCTATTCTTGCAAAGTATCCAACTTTGTCGATCTATTTATATATCTTCAAATTTCTCCCTCAGTTCTTCATCAGACATATTATTGCTTTTGTTTTTATAAACTTTATCTTTAGTAAATTTCAGTAATATATCTGAATGTAGATTTAACTGCTGCTGCTTCATTTGTTTTTAAAGCTTATATCATCTTCTGTACAAACTCCGTATACTGCCACTTTGCTCACATCAATCATATTCTCTCCCACTGCTTCACACATATATGTTAAACCCACTGACCCATAGCAGTATTATCGTCTTTCCTTCTGATAACAACATGTAGCCTATCTTTACATACATATTTTGCTGGACTCTGTCTCAAGTACAATTAAAAGACTGCCGGTAAGATCATGGGCATAACACCAATTATTACTCTCACAACTTAAAAGAGCTACTAAATCTCCTCACTATATCTGCTACATAACTTTGTATACAAAAATAGAAATATAGAGTATAAATAAAATTATACATATATACCGGAAATAGTATATTCTATCTACATAACATTATCTTGTTCTTCTATGCTACCTTTTACATAGCACAAACCAATATGCTTAAATCCACCTTACCTTGTAATATCATTTGAAATTTTTACCTTTTAATGATTTCAGAAAGATAACTTGTCAAACATTTTTCCATATTTCTGTTGTCGATTTCTATTTTATGTTATACATGCACCATTTATTGTAAGCTTATCACATAAACATTTAATCTCCCTATGCTAAACATTGCTTTGCAGAAATTATTAGAATTTGCTATCAACGATCCAGATCCAAAGGATAATGATAATCTCGGATTATGCCAATTAATTAGACTTTCCCCTGCACCATCCTCTTCTGATAACTGCTTACACCATGTAATTCCCACTCCTGGCACCACTCCAAGTCCCTCTCCAGAAATGAGTCCACTAGAAACAGAGATTTAATCGTTACGCAGGTGTGCATTGCTCCACCTTCAACACCCACGTTAAATTAATTGAGCCTCCAGCAATAATCCAGCATAATCCTTCGGATTTTTAGCCATTAATATATGCAAGACATTAAAGTCCCAAACATAGCTTTGTATTGCCTGACTGCCTCCGGTTCTCCTTCTTTGTGAGATACGTGATATGCTCCTTGTTCTGTCAAGGACATAGTTCTCTCATATGACGGTAAAAGTCGTTCCGACAAGTTTTCTTCCATAATAGCTCCAGTTCTCGTCTTCTCTATAGCCTCATCTTCCTTTCTACACTTCCTCTTTTATTCCCATCCTGTTTCCAAACCCGTCAGAAGCTAGAGCTTTGCTTTCCCAAATTTGAGTAACTTAAATTTTTATTTTTAACAAAGATATTAATCAAATTTACCAACCACATGCTCTTACAGCACATTTTATTTACTATATCAAAAAGTTTTCATTACCATCCTCTACCAATCAAGTTCTATAAAAATCTCTATACTTTAACAAATCATAAGTTTTTGATTTTCAAAATCGCTTTGTAATATCTTTATCCTCAACAAGCTGTATTCCTTGGATATCCACCTTTCATCATCATCTCTACATGCTCTCCAGTAGTCTCTTTCACATAGCAACACATCATTTATTGTAAGACACCATAATGAAACAGTATATCCAAATGTAGGCCAATTTGCATCTTGTAATAGCTCTGTTAAAATATGATATACTCTAATTTCTAGTGTAACTCATCCTTTCTATAATATATAGAATATTGAACCATGGAAACTGCTTTTCTGTATCTCAAAGGATTAAAATAGTTTCTGTATTATTTTCTTTCTCAATAATAATGCTAATTTGTTAGTTTTTCAGATATATTCCGTTAATGTATAGTATTATTCATATAATCAGTTATCAATCATTTTGACATTACATGGTCCTCCATCTCCAAAGGATTTACAGGTCTTACAAAGCATGATTTGGTTTATCTATAACTGCCGTTAATATCCCTGTTGCATTTATTGCCCATAGTTGTAATGGTATGATCCGTGCTGCTGGAACTTTCAACTCATAAGACAATCTGTATGTAAATCTATGGGTCCAGAGATTGAAATTAGTTGCATTTCACCCACGTCTATATATAACTGTTTCATTAGGTCTTTTTGTTGTTACTTGTTCATGCAATTCACCTAGACTTTTCTTTTCCTTGTATCTATTTATATATACCAACTGCTACCTCCGGATGCAACTATGTTATACCTAATGCAATACAACCATTGCCCAGGTGCAGGACCATCAGCTAAGGCAGCTGCTCGCGCCCATTTTCCGTATATCAGAAATACTCGTGAATAGTTACTAGCCATTTCGGTGTTTTCCGTCCCTATCAACTAATCCACATAGATTTTCCCCAGCAGTACCCATACTGATTAAGGCTAAAAGGCTTTTCTATATTTCCTTTATCCAATCTTCTCCTCAAATCTTCCTATTTTCGACATACTGCTCTTGTCTGTGCAAAGTAGAGTATCACACCTTATCATATCTGTAGCCTGTATAACCGAATGGCTGTATGTCCCCTATGTGTTATAAGCATCTCTCCAAACTCATCATAGCCATATACAGCTTTGACCCTTTCCTCCCTTGATGGCAAGAGAATTGTACCCACTTCATCCTGTGATATGTAAACTCTTTTTCCCTTCTTCCATATATAGCAACATTAAAAGTCCCAAACATAGCTTTTGTATTGTTTCATGCCTCCGGTTTTTATTTTGTAAAAGATTGTGGTATCCTTTGTTCTGTCAAGGATATAGTTCTCTTCATATGACGGTGCTCATTTCGACAAGTTTTCTTCAGGATAGTCTTAAGCCTGTCTTCTCCATAGCTCATCTGTTTTTCATATTCTTTAAATCCTATCCTGTTTCGTCATAGCTGTAGCTTCTGCTTTTCCCGATTTTGAGTAACTTAAACCAAGCCACCTGTAATATCATATTCGTAGATCTTACTCTTTCCTCATCGCTTGCGCCGATAAGATTTCCTCTTTTATCGTATTCGTTCAGGAATATATACTTTGATAACTCAAAGTAATGTTCTTTTCTAAAAGTTTTCAAGTCTGCCTCTACATAGTACCCTCGTATCCAAAGACATAGATTCAGCTGGAATTCTCACTTTTAGAGGGATGATTTGCTGTATCATAATAATTTTCTGCCATTTAATCTATGTATCTCACTCTTCTTATCGCTGATATACCAAAAATTTATCTGCAGCTTCCTTCGTCATAACAACTTCCTTTAATCTGTCACAGTTCAAAGCGACATTTCTCTATTTCCTTTACTTCAGCGATATAAATGTATTCTAATTTGCTTCGCAAAATTGAAATTCATAATCTCCTCACAGATATCAAATCTTTGAGGTATCCAACCTTCTTGGGCCTCCTACAAACGCAAAAGCGAAATCTCCAATGTGCCTAACTCTAGGAAAACCTCTACTCGAGCCAACCCCGGAAAACAGAATCAGCTATACTAACAGCACCTTCCTTTTATAATAATCTCTCTCCTTTTATCCACAAACTCATACAATGATGATTTTGTACATATTTGCAGCTCATATTGATCTTCTTCAACTCTCTTTGAGAACATTTCTGTGCCATAAAACTAGAACTCCCTATATACCTCAGGATTATTCTTCACACTTTACAGCTTTCGTAAGTCTATAGCAACTCGCAAAGTTCTGGATTCTATTCTGTTTAACACACTTTTCGAAATTATTATAGAGAACTGCAGCTCCAAACGTAAACGTCTCCAATGTATGCCAACCTCTTTTGGCAACTCTACTTTCAGATAAATTTGTCACAGTCCTCAAATGTACTTCACATATTTCCTCTGACCGAATCCGAATTAAAATTTCTTCTTGCTTTTAGTAAATCTATAAAATGCCGATCTTATCCAATCTCACATTTACAGGTATGTCTATATTTTCAAGATTAGTGCAGTTAGTATAACCTTCTATACGCTTTATAGTATTTTGGTAAAAATAATATATATACTCAGAACTCCCTAATGCTACCTCCCGACTATAAAGTGTACATCTGAGCTACGACACAGTTTCCTTATATTCAAGTTGACTTTAATCACATTCTATAAATCTTTTAAACCATCTTCATTTGCAGGTATATTTTCAAGCCATTTGGTTCCTGTAAAACAATTGGAACCGAACTTTCTACTACACTATTCTGGTACGATTATATTTTTCCAATTCTATACAATCATAGCAAGAGTCCCTATCTCTTTTAATTCCTTCCGGTATCTTCTATTTCTTTTAATGAGGAAACAATTATATAAGATTTCTTCTTCTATAGTTTTACACAGCTACATGTAGCTTTTATTTCTCCCTAACTCCACGCACCTCTAAAGGCAGCAGTTCTGGATTTCTATCACCAGAACCGGCACACACACATCCTTGAGTTTTGTTCTTGAAAAACGACCACCCATATATTTTAAGTGAGTCTGAAACACCATATCTTCTAAACTGCAATTATAAAATGCATAATTCTCCCACCTGCTCCAAATTATCTGTTAAATCTACAACTTTTTAATCCTCACAATTTCTAAACGCTGATTCCCCTATTCCCTTTATAGATGAAGATAACTCATGTGCCTCGTTTTTGAGTATTCCGAAAATGTACTGTCTTTGCATATCTTCTACCGATTGTGAAAATTCAAAATCCGATTCTAAAAGCAGTATTTGAAAAGCTGGATTTACCCATACTTTTAAGTGAAGATGGAAATTCTATTATGTCTAAGTTTCAGTTTTACATCCAAAGAAAGCGATAATCACCTCATCTGTTCCAACTCATCAGGTAATTCTATGTACGTATAAACTCAGCAGTTGCTAAAAGCTCCGTTCTTTTATTTATTTTGGCTTCAAAGTACGCCATAGCATCAACTTCCCTCTAAGTTACCACAATCATCATAACGCAAACTCACACCCATCAATTCTGAAGGTATAATTATTTTACTCGATCAAATCATTATTTGCAAAAGCATGACTCGATTTCCGCAACATCTTCAGGTATGTATATATCTCATTTCTTCTTTTTACCTTCTATTATTCCCACTATATCTCAGCACAACGCCTTATTACCAGATGTCCTCTCAACTCATTAATATTGATAACATAATCAAACAGTGTTATAACACACAAAGACAATTTTAGCTTTTTCACTATTCATATGCCCCACCAAAATCTAATGCCATTCCTTTAATTCAGTTCCTCTTTATATATCTCAACTCAAAATTATGCAACAGGTTTTCTCATAGTAAAAACTTCTATAGCTCTACTATATATATACATACATTAACTTAACATTTTCATCAAATCTCACACACCGTCAGCTATCGTCTTACTTACAGTAACTTCTTTAATTCTTTACAATTATATTTTCAAGCCTTCCGACAACTTTATATAGACTTCAGCATATAAACCTTTTCCGGATTTTCATTAACATGAAAAGCACGCTGACTCACATAGACCACTTTAGGTCTTGATACTATCTTTATTACATTGAGTACAGCAATGTACCTGTCACTCAATATGATGGCAAAATAAACTTTATTGTTTTTCATATTTTCATTTTCACCTATTTTAGTAGTATTTTTATCCTTGCTCTTCCGTTATAAATAAACATTCCACTCAAATGATTTGGTACAGCTATATTTTTATATTTATCAAATATGCGTTACCAAAATACCTCCGGTGAAACTCGTTCTATACTTTCAGGAACATAAATTTCTCTTAAATTTTTACAGAGAGAACACATCATACCCAAATATTCCACACCGTCGGGTATAACAACAAAAGGATAAAGTTACTACAATTTTTCAAATGCCCTATCACCAATTATTTTTAATTCCTTTGCAAAAATCTAAACTGTAAATTTTCGTACCTTCAAAAGCCAAATCTCCTATCATAGTCAGTACCCTCTTTTAAGCTGTATATTGGTCTTTTTCTTATCTAAGCATTCTATAAAGTACATTGCCTACATATTTACATCCTCCCACTTCTTCTTGACTGCTGTACCAGGGGTATCATCTAATGCATTATAACCGACAACACTTACACCGGAAGAATCACCTATATCAGTCAATTTTTACAGCACTCAAAAGCTCCATCACCTATATATCTTGTTTTATCATTTAAATTAATCGACTTTAAATTTTCGCATTCAGCAAATGAATTATCTAAAATATCTTTTAAGTCTGATCCCAATATCACTTCCTTTAAATTTTTACATTGATGAAAACTATACTGTGGTAATGACCTTAGCCTATCCGGTAATACTATTCTTTCAAAGAGAATCACATGCTTCAAATACTTTATTTCCCATTAACTCCACATTATCCGGTATATCTATATGTGACAGTTTTTGGCAACAACTGAATGCAGATCCCCTATAACTGTTAAGCTTTCGGAAGAACAACTTCCTCAAGTGTGAGGTGAGTCAGCTCCTCCTGCTATACTTTTTAATCCCGTTTTTAACTGTTACCTTCCTCTCATTTCCTTCATACTTCATTAAAATATTTGAAAATATTTATATCCGTCATCTGTCGGAAGTTTTGATAACCATAAAGTATTTATAAAAGCTCCGCCCCCAACAAAATATCTTCTCTGTTTAAGACAACTTCTTTCAAGTTTTTACAATCCATAAGGCTCGACTTCCTATATTTTGAGTATTAAAAGGTATATAAATCTTTTCAAGACTTGTACAATTATAAAAAGCTTCATCCTGTATTTCCTTTAAGTTTTTGGGATAATTGTACCTCTTTTAGTGAAGTACAATTTTTAAAAGTCATTAAACCTATATGTTTTTGATTCTGAAAAATCAACTTTTTAAGTTTACGCAACCTGCAAAACTTCCCCAAGTTAAATATTCCAAGGAATCCCGGAAATGCTATATCTTCTAAACTCTCACATCCAAAAACGAAAAAGAGCCTATTTTCTTTATATCATGAAAGATTCAATCTTCTTCAACCCTGTACAACCTGCAAAAGCATAATCTTCTATACTAACCAGTGATTCAGGCAAAACCACCTCTTCAATATCTGTATTATCTATAAAAAGCATTTGTACCTATACTTTTAACTCCTTCGGAATAATTAGTATTTTGGATCTCTCATCTTTATTTATAATACCTCTTTTTATTCCTCTTACAGTACTGTTATATATAACCATATGTTCAAATAATATATTTCTTACACAATATTGTATATGCAGTAAAAATAATTATAAACATAAAGGCGATAATTACCCTTTTTCGAATATCCTTTCCTAATAATTTCACTGTTTCACCCTTTCTGTGCATTATCTGTTCGGTAACATTGGTAAAATACTACCCAATTTTTGCATAAGCACTTCCTTTTTGATAAAGATATGTTTTTATTCGCTTTCTAATCTATGTATCTTACTTTCACATTTTTATAAAAATCAATCTTCTCCGCTATTTCTTTGCTAACAAAGACTTCTTTTACATTACCTGAGCCTAAGAGTATACTTTCACCTATATCATCCACCGACTTGAGTATACTACTCTCTTTAAATTTCTGCAATCTATAAGGCACAGCTTAGAAATATATATCAGTCGTCCGAAACTCCCATCTTCTAATCTATAGCAATGACTCGACGGACTCATCAATCATTTTCAGTTCTTTTGAAAAACTATTTTTGTTATCTTAGATTTGGAAAATGTGTTGTTGCTATACTGACTGTTCCGTCTTTTATTATAACCTTTCCTCTTTTTATCTACAAGTTCTATAAGATGATTCCCGATATATTTTGCACCTATACTCATCCTCTTTTATAATATTATAAAACTTTGTGTCATAAAAAGAATTCCCCGATATATAGCGGTTCACCCTCAAATTCTACATTTTCTAGGTTTTATACACAAACTAAATGCACCATCATCTATTTGCTTTACATTCTTTTGGGATAAAGTCTTTTTATTAAGTACAACCTTTGAAATGCTTCTTTACCGATATATTCAAGTCCTTGAGGCAGTTCTATATGCTGAAATTTCTCACAATTTTTCAAAAGTGTTGCCATATATATGAGTGATATTTTCAGGTATGATATTTTCCAAACTTTTACAATTGGAAAAACGCTGATGAACCGATATATCTCACAGTTTTCGGTATTGATATATTATAAAGCTTACTACACCCTGAGAAAGCATACTCTCCTATACTCTTTAATCTATCTGATAAAACAACACTTTTTAATTCATTATGTCCCATAAATGCACCACCTGCAATTACAGTAATCTCGGTTGGAACCAAAACATCTTCCATATTGTAAGTTGCTTGAAATAATATGTTTATAATATTTTAATCCTCTGAATCTACAGGAAGTTTTTTATACCACTCTGTACCTTCAAAGCAATATGCTCCTACCAGACTGATACTGTCCGGTATATTTATTTCGCTAAGTTTAGTACATTCTCCAAAAGCGTTATACCCAAGTCCCTCAATAGAATCACTTAAGTATATTGATGAGAGACTTGTGCATCCATTAAATGTTGCATCATCTATATATTTTAAATTATTGGGTAAATCCACTTCTCTCAAAGCTTTACAACCGGAAAACACATAACCTTCTATATGAATTAAAGTGTCCGGAAGTTTTACGACCTCCAAATTTTCGCATCCCATAAATGCACCCATTTCAATATCTGTAATATTTTGTGGGAACTCTATATTATTTAAGTTTTTACATTCAGAAAATGTCATCTCTTTTATCTTTTTAAGTGATTGTGGCAATGATATTTCTTTTTAAATCAGTACATTCGCTAAATGCTGATTCCCCAATATATTCTACACTTTCAGGAATTCTTATTACTTCCAAACTTGTGCACCCATTAAATGCATCTCTGTCTATTTGTTCCAAGCTTTCCGGTAAATTTATCTCTTTTAAGTTTTAGCAGCCTATGAATGCCCTTCGATGTATTATTTTTACACTTTCCGGAATATACTTTCTCTATACTCTACAACCTGAAAAAAAGCATCCTCCATAATTTCCGTTGTACCTTCAGGTATGTATACAGTCAAGTTTCTTATATTTTTATCTACTAACCCTGCTTTATATTCAATAACTTTATTATCATAAAACTAAATGCCCTCTAAAATTTAAAAGCTATATATAATATAAAAACAGCAATTATTCAACTATAATTATCCCCAAAATTTTATATTTGATTTCATATATACATCCTCAATACAGATTGTAGATATAACCTTGACCCCTTTATATTCTTGACTTATATATAATCTCCTTAATAAAACACAAGTTTAGGAGTCTTAATCCCATCCGTCTCAATCCAGTGATATTCTCCCTTAATCTCTCAGGCAATTCAATCTCCTTTAATGAATAACATTCTCTGATAGCGTATGAATCCAGATATTCCACATTTTTCGGTATTTTTATTTTAGTGAAAGAACAACTCCCCAAAAGAATATGCATTTATTGCTTCTAAGCTATTAGGTAAATCAATATTTTCTATTTTTCACATCCGACAAATGTAAAAATAATTAATTTCTTTTAATTTTATACCTTCTTCAAAATCCACTTTTTTTAAATTTGAGCATAGAAAAATGCCTTAAAATCGATTGTTTCTACACTTAGAATATATACCTCTTCAATATCGTTTCTGTTTTCAAAAGCTTGTGCACCAATCACTCGGGTTTCCTGCTTTAATATGGATTATTGAACTTCGTTATTTTCAGAAGACAAAAAGTATATTATCTACATACTTACATCCATATTCATCCGGTTTTATATTGTTTTAAGTACTTTGTATTTTCAAAAACTGTAACCGGCAATTCTCTCTATTCCTGATGATAAATTAATATCTGACAAGTCCTTACAATTATTAAATGTCCGTATCAATTTCAGTTATACTTTCAGGTAATTTAACCTCCTCTACTCCGGACCCCGCAAATGAATTTTTCTCCTATTTTTCAACCCTTCCTAATATCTATCTTTTTAATGCCTTACAATTCTCAAAAGCAACTGTCCAATTTCAACTATTCCTTCAGGCAGTTCAATCTCTCTTAGTACGGATTGTTTATAAATACAGCATTTGCAATTATCTTTGTTGAATCTTTTAACTATGACAGTACTATTTAAACCTTTATTATATAAAAGCACTTTTCCAAGGTATACAGATCCATATTCATCAGCCATTCCGCTTTTTAAAAATTCTGTTCCCCAAAATGCATTTTCTCCTACGCTTTCAATTCCTTCTGACATTCTCACTGTAGATAAACTGCTGCAATTATAAAAAGCAGCACTCCCAGTGTCTTCACACTGTTTGGTAAATATACACTCGTAAGACTTCTGCAATTGTTAAATGCTATTTCTTCTATTCCAGTTGTATTATCTGATAATTGTATAGCTCTCTAAAGAAGTACATTCTGCAAAAGTACCTTTCTCTATTGTTTTGACCCCACTCGGAAGTTTTACATCAGTTAATGATTTGCAATTTGAAAAATGCATCATTTCGTATGACTTCTAATCTTTCAGGTAATTTGATATCTTTTAAATTTTGGCAATCATAAAAATGCTCCCATTCTAATCTCTTTAATGCTGTCCGGTAATGTAACTCTCTCCAATTTCGTACAGTATGCAAAAGCAAAAATTCAATCTCAGTTACATTATCCGGTACTTCCACCGTTTTTAAAATCTTCTTTTTCAATAATTCCACTTTTTATACCTATAAAAACATTATTTTTAATTATTACCTACACTTCAAATTTGATAATATAATATAAAGTGTAAGGCAAACTAAAAAGTATTATAAATATATATTTATACTTTTTAAAAATTTCATCATATAATATACTCCTATAATATAAATACTTATTCAGAAATTTTCATCTATATTGTTAAAAATTTCTTCTATATTCATCCCTAATCGTTTGCATCTTTTGAAAAAGATATTCCCTGAGTTTTAAGCATGTGATCAGAACAAACTCTCTTGACATTTCATAAAATCTTTCATTAAAGAGCATCTATATTCCTTGGAATATCCTTTTGAAGTATATATTCGTATCCTTGTATTTTCAAAATTTTCTTTTTATATAAAAATATGGCAAGTTCCTTTCATAGTTTCTCCATAATTATTCTTTTGTTTATATTCATGTCGTCTTTCAACACGTACACAAATATTTTTACGAAAATATTACTACCCTAATTATAGCAAATTCTGCTACTTTTTCATTATATTTTTAATAATATATGTCATATAGATTTTCTATAAACAACTATATATTATTAGTTTTTTTATAGAATAAAAGCACAATAAAGTTTATATTTTTTTATTGTGCTCTAAATACTCATACCTTTCACTCCATCTGCTTTTTCCAAGCATTTTTGCCTTTCAATTATTCAGATATTAAGTTATTCGTATTTTCAGCTTTTACCTAATATAAATATTTCATCCAGTGAGTACGCCATATACCCTCCTTTTAAACAACAAACTATCAGGTTATTCTATATACTTATTGAATGGGTTTTCATAACAACTTACCATTTCATCCATTACTAATATGGGATTGCTTTCCATCCTTATCAAGTCTAATTATACGCAATGTAGTGCTTTCCTCTATTTTTATATTGATATAAGAAAAACGTAATTATCACTGCAATATGGTCGGTGTATATGTATATTTGTTTGATTTTTCATCAATATAAATTATATTAGTGATACCCGTATCCATATCTGTAATGAATAGCTTTGTTTTATAGCTTTCTTCATTACTGTAAAATCCACTTGCTACACTATATATAAATTTACCACTTACCTCATAATTTTTCGACAAAATCCTCTGTTTTTATTTTTGAATGCTGACTATTTCATATTTAAAGTTTCTCTACCTTTCTCCTTCTCCATATCCTCAACTTTTTGCACGTAACATCGCCTGTGGATGAAATTTGAACTCTACTTCTTTTTCTCTTCTTCACTAAATCCTTCGCTTGTTATTCTTATTTTTGTCTTTATAATTTTTATCTCTATAAGTAATTTCTAATTGTTGAGTAAAATATATGTATCCATCTAACACCCTGTAATAATTTGGATTTAAATCATATAATTTTATACTAACCGGCTCATATTCTTCCACATTCCTATCATGTATCTCTTCTTTCCACCAACTTTTATCATTTCTTATTATGTAATCCATCTTCAAGTCCATGCAGAATAAGGTTCTATATTCTCTTGCTTGCTAAAAATAACAATCAAACAAATCCCATGGTGATGCTTCACTATAGTATCTAACTCTTCCCAATCTTTTTTTGCTTATATTTTACCTTATTCCAATTAAATATGTAATAACATGGTACATCTATTCCACGTCTCCATAAGGGTTTTTGGTTACCATTTATACATACACTATAACCATTAAATACCGTGCTGCCAATTCCAGAATAGGTCTAGGGTTCATAAAACACTTTCGATGAGTAGACTTTTCTTCCATCCAATGTGTATTTCTCAAGCATACCATTGCTAAAACAATATATACTTATCATCAGTGTAATATCTATCATCTTTTTCTCCACTGATAAACTCTATTATGTCTACTTTACCTTCTATATCATCATTATTACTGCTCTACTAATCTTATATAATCCTAGTTTATCTCTAAGAACACGAAGACATCATTTTTCAATTCTCATAATTCTTTCTATTTGTTTGCAAATCAGAGGCTACTTCTTTCACCTCTGTACCAACACTATTCATATACATAAGTCTACCTTTATACAAAAAAATATACCTTCTTTTGTTTTGGCAAACCTTTCCTATGTCCTTACAGTTACTTTATCGTTATCATGAAAAACATTTTTCTGATAATATTCGGATACTTATCTGCAGGAATATACATAAAATCAAATAATGACAGGACAAAATATGCTATAGTAATTATACTTATACATATAATCCATTTCTTTTCATATTGAAAGCCTCCATTCCACCGGATTCTGTTGTTAATATAAATTGTGATGAAAAATTTTTCAAAAATAAATAAAAAAATTTCCATATATTTATTGAACAGGGTTTTCATAACAACTTCACCGTTTTCATCCATTACTAATATAGGGTTTGCTTCCGTCGCGATTTATCCTTGTAATACATTGTTTTTCACCATAATCACCATACTCATATATGAATATGTATTTATCTGTAGCAAATATTTCAGATGAGTCATTCCCAAGGAAAAACCTCTTCTTTTTATAAACTTCCTTATTCAATCCGGTGTCAACATCTATAGAATAAATATATGATTTCTATATGCTTCTTTATCTGTATGTTCATCCTCATTTATTACATATACATTGTTTTTGTCAACAATAAATCTGCTCCAATCTCCCGGTATATCCGAAACTTTTTACTTACTCTTTTATAGTTTACATAAGTTTCATTAAACTTGTTTTTATTTCATCTATACTGATTCTAAATACCGCTTTTGAATTTATTTGGTAGGTAAACTTCTCTCTGTTATCATCACTGTATTCTTCTTCCAAAGTCATCTCTTCGACTTTCTTTTATATTCTTTGTCCAGATAAGTGATTTTCTGATTTCCATAAGATAAATATACCCGTCTACTTCATCCGAAAAATTCCAAACAGATAATTCTATACTCTGTAACTCATAATTATCCGGATTTTTCCCATTTACTTGATCATACATTCCTCCGCTTCTTACTTCTTTATCCACTTCTTTTTGCAAAATCATCATAATCTATAACATCTTCTCTATTATATGAGTCCCATTCCTCCGGTTCTAAATAGTACCTTGAGAAACTTTACCTCATGTGTAACATATTTTATCTTAGTTGCATCATACTTATAATACTGTGGAACACTAAGTAACATCTGATTATCTTCTCCTTTATAGAAAAACATAATCATCAAACATTGTATTTTTTGTAGCAAAATCTAATTTGCATCTTTACGATTAGCAATTCTATTTCCATTAAAATCAGTATTTCCTTAATCCATGTTTTTACATTTTAATGTATATATACTATCCCCTTCCATATAAAAGTTTTCCTGTATCACATACAAGTTTTACTATATTCCCATATGGATCTGCCTTATAGATAAACGAAATATCATCGCATTCTCTCCAAAAAACAGTATTATCTTTTGCTAAAATACCTACCATTTGACTTGGCATTTTGCAGATTTCATTTACATTTTCATCGGGACTTTCCATATACATGAGTCGGTTTTTGTATACAAAATATATACCATTTTCTATCTGTTCTACCGGGCTCAGTTCTCTCCCTCCTGTTTTGCCACTCCATTTCGCTATCTTATTTTTCTGCCAGTGCTTATCTGCCGGTATATACATATCATCAAGTCCCACTGATGTATAATATGACAACGCAACTAAAAAAAATACTATGGCAATAACTATCAGTGAAATATATAGTCTTTTTCATCAATATTTCTCCTGTCCTATTATTACTCTGATACTTAGAAAAATTTAATAAATATTATATTGTCATTTTTACATAATAAGTGCAATGCATATACTAAATCGCTTTAGTATCTCTTTATTCTGCATCTTCTAACGGTTTTCATAACTACCTCACCATTCCCATCAATTACTAAGATGGGATTACTTCATCTTTATTAACTCTGCTAATACATAAATTATCAAAATTATCAATGCATCCATAAATAAATATATATTTATCTGTTACAAACATTTTTATTTTCTGTTTATCTGCATACAATCCCTTCATAGTATAAATTTCTTTTGATAAATTTGTTTCAGTATCAATACAATATATATGTAAATTATTATATTCTTTATCATCTTTTATATAATCTTCAATACTTGTAAAGTATACTTTCCCATTCAACAATAATATCATCGATATGACCTTTACTTACTAAGGGTACATCTATAACTTCACAGTTAATAAAAATCTCTGTCCAATATATATATCTTCGACCTTAACTCTACATATAGGATATTCTTCTATCTCATATTTTATTTTGTCTATATCCTCATTTTTATATTCTCATACATATCCTGTCAAACTTATCTTTATAATTTTTATCTCTGTAAGTTATTTTCTGCCGTCCTAGAAAATAAATGTATCCATCTGAAATTTCGAAAAATTACGTCCTGATAATTCTATACTTTGAAGTTCATAATTATCCAGATTTTTCTCAACTATATTCCCACTTATTTCGCCTTTTTCGTACCTTTTTTATCAATTTTTGCATATAAATCATGTGGTATAACTTCTCCTTCTAAATAGAATCCCATTCTTCAGGTTCTAAATAGTATTTTGAAAAAGTTTAGCTCATACTTGGCATACTTTATTTTATTTGCATCAAATAGATAATAGTTGGGGACAGTGATATTGGCTTTATGATCATATCCATAAAAAAATATAATCATCAAATATAGTATAATTCCTTACAAAACTATTGTAATATATAAAGTCATTTTTAAAATCCTTCTCCCTTTCAAGTCGTATTTTTCAAAAAGCAACTCCATTTAATGATATATATAATCTCCTTCAAAAGTATATATTACCTTGAGTTACTGATGATTTTTCTAACATACCTCTTGAATTTGTTTTATATATACTGTAATCATTATAATTATACAAAAATATTATTATCTCTTACAAGCACCCGGAATATCTCCCGATAAACTACATATTTCTCTTACCTGCGTATCTTCATTTCCCATATACATCAATTTGTTTTTATAAACAAAATATGTACCATCTTCCATTTGAACAACTTTTTTTAATCCTTTTCCGGTTTCATCTGCATCATTATCCGCTATCTTTTCCTTCTGCCAATGCTTATCTGCGGATACATACATAAAAATCAAATCTAGGCAATACAAAAATATCAATACTGTTATAAAAATAATAATGAAAAATACGGTGAAGAATACTGACAACCTTAGCTTGTTTTTCCCCTCATTTGTATATAATCTCCTTTTTCATAGCATCATACAATTTCTTCAAATAACTGACTGAAATACACTTTATTGTCTTCATTTATAGCAATCTTAGTATCACCTCTATCTATCTCTACTAAGTATGGTTTATCTCGGTCAATTCTAAATTTATATAATGTCATTAACAACTCAACCACTGTAATAGTCGTATTTTTCTTCTATCTTTTATTCCAAGTACTGTCATGTCTGATTCCATTTTCTCATATCTTCTAATTTTTAGCTCTTTCCTTAAATAAATGATTTCCATGCACTTATATAAACTACCTTGTACTGCTGTCAAATATAAACAAGTCTTTTTAGTGTAATGCTTCCATACCAATAATATTATCTACCTCAAAGAGTTATCATTACACAAGTCTAATATTCCAATGACACCTTTTTCTACTAAAATCTTCTCTTCTCCATTTCCATAATCATATATTATTTTTGTTGGTTGTGCCGTCCCATCATATCCTATCGTATCTAATGTCCCCATATTAGATACACCTTCAACTCTTTTCATGACTTAAATATTCCCACAATTCATTTATATTTTTCACATCAGTGAATTCTGTTATTCTTTCAGTTTCAGTTATTTTCTTGTATTCTTCTTCAGAATAATCCCATAACCTTATATGTTTCATATTATCATTAAAGTTATTTATTCTTTCCTGTGTATTCTCCTTCTATAAAAACGATAACTGCCAAATTTATCCGTTTTCCGGCAATATATTCTTCCGCCTCTGTATCTATACTTTTCATATCATTGTCATCTTCTATTATAAATACTTCGCCTTTATGATTTGTAAACTCTAATTTTCATACGCAAATTTTGAAAGTCTATAACGAAAAACCTTCAGTCCTAAAATTATAAGCCTTTTGTTCTCTCTCAAATCTTACTTGTTCAATATATGCTTTTAATTTCTGCGCTCCCAATATCAAAATACCTGCAAAAATAAAAATAAATATATACATATTATATTTCTTAATTTTCTTTTTGCCTCACTACTCATTTTTATTCTCATTTATCGCTACCCCCAAAATGCTTTATCCTTACCTAATACTTCATATATGGTCAGGAAGCTATATCAATTATTATTATCCAGTACAGGATGTTTCTTCTTCATCAAAATAATCAACCAATCTTTCTTCCTCTATAAAAATTCACCTGTAATACTTTCATAATCATCTTTTGTTACATTAATATATCCTTTATCTCCATTCTCCGTTTTAAAAATATTAAGTGTTGCATATCTGTTTCATATAAATGAAACACCTCTCCTTTCTGATATACAGTCCTTTCATAACAGGCGGCTTTATCATTGTACTTATATGCTTTAAGTTCTTTCACTAGTGTATGTTTGGAATCATTTTATAACATAATTTCCTTCCGAAACAATATTCAAATCAGAATTAATTAAATATATACCCATTGTGGTTTGAAAACCTATGATATATTTTCTATCTTCACATATAAACCCAAGTCCTGATATGCATCTTTTATATATCCGTCCACAGTTGACATGTATATTATATGGTCTTTATTCAATCTGTAGAATTCACTTATTCGTGTATCATTATCATAATGAATTGCTACACCAATACAATAATTCCCATGGTTATCACCTATAATTGCACTTTTTACTCCTTCTTCACTGTAGCCTATTGCATTTTTGATTATTTACCTCCACCCATGTACAGCCATCTTCATCAATAAATACTTTTACTGAATCCGTCTCACCATCATTATCAATATCAATTTCGTATTTCTTAGTATATTCTATAAAATTTATAGCATATTCAACTTTATTTACATCAGTTCCTTTTTTTAAAAATACTACAACCGTTTAATATAAGTAAAAATATGCTTACAGATATAAATCGGATTTTTATTCATAAACACTTCCTCACTATAATACTCTTTTATTCCTGTTTCCAAGACGGTCGTCACAATCTTTATTCAACTTTTATTGACATTGTTATTTCAAAAGCTACTATATAATGGCGGAATTATGATATATTTAGCACTTTTTCTCCCGAAAGTTCCTCCAAACACTTAAAATCCATTGTTTTATAATCATTTTCTTTATATGAAACTTCTTTAAAAACTCTTCGCTTCTTTCAAAAAAATAACTAATTTTGCATGCTTTCAATATACATAATCACCTTACCCTCTATAAAAACCCGAGAATTCTCCTTATGACCAATCTTTATAATTTTCGCTAAACAAACTTAATAAGTCGACTATATTAATTGAAAGTTTTTACTTTTCCATTCCCATAATCATATATAAACTTTCCGCTCGATCTGTCCTGTCATGTCCAACTATATCAAGTTCATTCATATATATAACTCCTTCATCATTTCGCTTATTCATATATTCCCACAGTTCTTCAAAACTATTTATATCTTTAAACTCTTCCAATCCCTCATTCTCAGCAATTGTCATATATCTGCCCTCCCGATTATTCCATATCTTTAAGTGCAACATATTATCATTGAAATTTTTATCAGTTCTAAAGTTTCTTCGCCCTCAGTTATTCGAAAAAGAGCCAGAGAAGGTTTCTTACCTAAAAATATAGAGTTTTATAGTTTCATCAAATACATCTAAAAGCACAGGTTCAGTTTCTATTATTCTGATGTTTCCTTCACTATCTGTATACTCCATATTTACCAGCTACAACATCATTCTGTATTTTTCCAGCCATCTTTCATAAATTCTAATGATTCTTTTTTTCTCATATCTTCCAACTTTTTAGCTCTTTCCTTAAATAAATGATTCCCATATATCAATAATACTAAGGAAAATATTATGAAGCATAAAACCCACCTAGACTTTTAATTTACCCTTTTCCCCTATCATCAATGTCTCCTTAAAAGCTTATCTTTATATTTTTTCTAAATAGATATAATAAACTAATCACATTCTCTGATATTTCTTTACTCTCTCCATTCCCATAATCATATATAAACTTTTGCATCTTGTGCTGTTCTGTCATATCAATTATGTCAAGTTCATTAATATATATAACTCCTTCGTCATTTCAGCTTATTCATATATTCCACAGTTCTTCAAAACTATTTATATCTTTAAACTCTTCCAATCCCTCATTTTCAGCAATAGTCATATATCTGCCCTCCCGATTATTCCATATCTTTAAGTGCGACATATTATCATTGAAGTTTTTTTATCCGTTCTGATGTTTCTTCTCCTCAGTTATCCGAAAGAGCCGAGGGAAGGTGTCTTACCTAAAAATATATGGGTATATAGTTTCATCATATATATCTAAAAAGCACAGGTTCTGTTTCTATTACTCTGATATTTCCTTTACTATCGGTATACTCCATATTTGCACCGGCATACTGCATCATTCTGTATTTCTTCATCCATCATCCATAAATTCTAATGATTCTTTTTCTCATATCTTCCAATTTTTAGCTCTTTCCTTAAAATAAATGATTCCCATATATCAATAATACTAAGGAAAAATATTATGAAAGCATAAAATCCAACTAAACTTTAATTTACCCTTTTCCCTATCATCAACGTCTCCTTAAAAGCTCATCTTTTATATCTAAATAGATATAATAAACCAATCACATCATCTAATATTTCTTTAATCTCTTCATTCCCATAATCATATATAAACTTTGCATCTTGTCCTGTTCTGTCATGTCCAACTATATCATCAGAAATTTCACTATTACTCTATCTCCAACTTCAGGCATACAATACCAGCTCCCTCCTTCGGGTGAAAGAATATACTGTGGCATAGTTTAGGAACGCCTTATCACCGGAATCGTTTTCATCATCATCAATAATCACTTTTACAAGTTCATTTTCAACTTGACACACCTTTGCAAATAATGCCGCACCTATAAGTTTTTCATTCTGATGCGCCTTAGTCTTTACATCACTTTCTTTCATTAATATGTACTCATTAATCACTTCTCTATGTTCCAGTCTGCTGACTCTTGCTACAACAGCCTGTGTTTCGCCAAAAAATGTTAATCTTTCCCCTATTTCATAATGTTCTCTTACAGCAACCTTATAATATACTTTGCCGGAATCAAGTAAAGATTCCTCTCCGCTGTCGACTCCAAGCTCGTAATATTCCGACCTCAACAGCTTTTCCTGTCTACATGGAAGTCCTACAAAAAACTTAACACCCTCTACACTATAGTCAGGGTATATAACTGTATTAGCCGAGAAGGCTAACCTTTTCAGATACTCCCAATCAGTTTCTTTATACTGACACATAAACCCATGAGTTTTTCTTATCATCACCTGAAGTCATTATGTATGCACTGTTATTATAACTTTCTATGATAATATCTCTGTATCTAACTCCTACATTTTGAAATGTTCTTATATGCTCTTTTTCCATCCATAAGTATACTTTGTGTCATCAATCCCAAAAGTCATATAGTGAACATCTCCGTTACTTTTTATATTGCATGAAGTAACAATATAATTTCTAATCTCTGTTAAAAGCTTTCAATATAATCAAGATTATCTTTATATTTTCTTTTTCAATGTCATTTTAAATCGCTCTCTTTAAAACTTTCATTTTTCCTCATACCAGCTTTTTCTTATAAAATAATTATATTCCGGACTGTTTTTAGTATACATCTTCCCATGCCTGGCATATATCTCTTCACGAGCCATACATGCCGCCAACTTGGAAAGTTTTTTCAGCTTTTCTAAATTTGATTGGCTGCTGATAATATCCGTATCACTTCCGTAAAAATCTCATCATTATCATCTGTACTTATATACATACTGATTCTATTGCCTTTTGAATCATAGCCATATTTTTCCATAAATTCTTCATACTCAGGTAGTGAACTATATTCCGGATCAAAAAACACCTTCATTTCATTTCCCAAATCATAGTATGCCAAATCATTAAGCCATTGAGAAACTTTAGATATTCTCCATTTATTGTCCTCACACAGTTCCAAATACACCTCACCGTCACTGATTTCCGGCATATCCTCAGTAATATTACCTTTTTACAAATTGAATTTGACACATATACTCTTTTTACTTCTCTCTTTACACTAAACTCACCATCTGTATAAATTTTTATAGTATAAGCAGCTACTTAAACTGCTCCTTGATGTTCTTGACTGTGTACATCTCCTCTATAAAACCTTATATCATACATTTCACACAGATAATCATAAGCTGCATCTTTAATATAATCTCTGTGGTATTTATATAGTTTTTCTTCATCCTCCTTATTTTTAAAGTAATAATCATTATATCCATCCGACTCTCTGCAAGATATCTCATCACCAATCTTTTCTCCTGAATCCATAAAATCGGCAATCTCTTTAATAATCTCTATAGCTCTTTCATCAGTCATTTCAGGTTGTTATCTTTATTTTCAATGGTAACGGTTTTAACATTGAATAACAAAGTAATATAAAACTTATGCTAATTACACTTAATAATTTATGTTTCATACTCTTTTCTCCTAAAACTCTTCCAAATGTGACTTTATAATCTCTAAATTATGCCTTTCAATATCACTTAAATCATCCTCACTGAATTCTTTATTCTCTTTATACCAGCTCAATCCATTGAAATAATTATATTCTATAGAATATTTCGGATACATTTTCCCATGTCTGGCATATATCTCTTCATAAGCAATATAGGTTTGCAAGTTTAGAAAGATGTTCCAATATATAACTGTCATCTAAATTCTCCAACACATCAAAACTGCTGCTCATAAGATCGCGTCCTTTAAAGAATATCTTAACATCTGCATAGATATTCTATTTCCATTTTTCGTCATACCGCAACCCCTAATAAAAGTATCATAATCCTCTTTTACATTATTTTGACTGTCAAAAATTCATCTATATATTCTTCCAATTCATAAAAACACTAAATCATCATACCATTGAGAGATCTTAGAAATTCTCCATTTATTGTCATCACATAAAGTGAGAAATATCTGACCCATATCTGTATCCGCATCCCGTCTCCAAGACTGCTGTCTTTATTAGCTTCAATACATATTTCATTATTTCTTCTCGACAGAATGTTGTAATCTTCTTCAGCTTCCAATTTATACCTGATGGTTCCACCGTCAAATCCTGTTTTCGCCTTTCCCATGCCGAATTAAACCTTGTTATTTTATACATTGCAGTCAAATAATTATAAGCACTATCTTTTATATAATTTCTATGATAGATTTCTAATTTATCTTCATCTTCTTTGTTCTTAAAATAGGCAAAGTTTTCCCCGTTAATACCTTCGACAGCTTCACCCGTTTCTATACCTGTATCCATAAAAAGATACTATTTCTTTTACAAGCTTTTATTGCATCTTCATCTGAAAGATTTTCTACACTATAATTATAATCAATGAATTTTTTTCTGTTTTGGAATATGTATTTATCCGCATCCATAAACAAAACACATCAGCAAGAGTATTATTGTGAATATATGTATTTTTTTATCTATCACTTTCCCTCCTCTCAACAACAGTCTATTCGGTTCATAAATAAAATAGTTTCTCCATAATTACTCTTTTGTTTATATTCATGTCGTCTTTCAACACATACACAAATATTTTTCACGAAAATAATACTACTCTAATTATAACAAATTCTGACTATTTTTCATTATATTTTAATAATACATGTCATATAGATTTTCTATAAGCAACACATTAGTATTAGTTTTTATACAATAAAAGCACAATAAAAAAACCTCCAAGTCCCCAGTTCAACTACAAAAACTATACTTGAGGAGGTGTCCATATGAATATAGTACATACATAGTATCAATTTCCAACTATATGTTCAGTATGGTAATTATAATTTATAAATTCATGATAATCATTTCCATCTTTAAAGGTATCATTCCAATAAAACACATCACCATAATTCCTATGTGTTTTTATACCATAATAAATACTCTCAATGATTAACTATTTTATGTTTTGAAATATCAAATGATATAACTTTGGTCTTTTTACATAGCAATAATATATTTCATTTTATTCTAACTATGCCATAGTTCATATCTGTTCCATTCTTTATGTCAGCAACTATCATATATTTTTCCATATATGTCTTCTATGTAATCAAATATTGGTTTTTAATACTTCCTCTCCCTCTAAATTTAAAGACCATACTTTCTAATCTTCATGCTTGAATCTGAATAAATGCTAGCAATCATTGCTGAATGTTCTTTATAATATTTCGCTTTTGAAACAAAAAAACAATGAGATTACACTCGAAAAATATTTTTCTCCATTCTTCCCTATAACAGATACTAAATCTTTTTGTTACAAAAGGCTTTCCCATCATGAAATTCACCAATAATTAAAAGGAACTCCACTTATAGCACTGTATGAGTAAAAAGGAATCACAATGTCTCCATTAGTATCTATGTGAGTACATGCAATATAACCGTCACCCAAATAATTGATTAATTGCAACAGCAACAAGACCTTCACTAAAATTATGTGCATCATCATATTTACATTCTATGACCTCTTTACCATTTTTGTCTATATAAGTACATTTATCTTGCCTTTTTACAGGCAAAACCTTCATATAAATCACTAATTTCATCATAAAAAGTATTTGTTACTACAATTCCTTTCTTGTTTATAAAAGTCCATTTATTCCCTGCCTAACAGCTGCCAAACCTTCATGAAAATTCATTGCTTCATCATATTGAAAGTCTATTACTACATTTTCATTTATATCTATAAACCCCCACTTATTATCTTATCCATAACCGCAGCATAATTTTCATAAAATAAATGTACATCATAAAAATTAAAATCAATAACCTGATTGAAGTTCTTATCTATGAATCCCCACAAACCCTTAAATTTAACTGCTGATAAACCATCTTTAAAAGAATATATGTTTTCATAAGTTTTATCCGATAACTTGTTGCCTGATTTATCAACATAGAAAAAGAAGAATTTTTATTTGCAATAAATCACATTTTCTCTATCAAAAATCAATATCATCAAAAAGCGGATACTCATAGATATCTTTGGTACTTGCATCAATAATACAAACTTCTCCACTTTTCTTATAAAATTTAAATAAGTTTCCCTCTAAAAACTTATATCTTTTATATAAACTTGGTTTGATTACCCACTCCCATTGAGTATTTGTTTTATTAATCAAATTTGATACCATAGTACTAGAAAAATATTAGAAACAAAACAAATATTAAAGTGAGTTTTTTCTATTTAGTAAATATTTGTGCCTCTCCTTCCCTTCTGTCCTTATAATCATATTTAATATTACCCCTTTGCTATTTATAAATAACTCTTTCATCTACGACAGCCTTTACTCCCCCTTCATCATATATATTCTTAAGTTCTTTCAGTCTTGTATCACACTCACTGTCATCCTTTGCATAATAACCTGCCACCGCCCAAATATCTTTTACATCACAATCTGTCGGTATATCCACCAAATATTTAATCTCATCTATACTGTTATATCCGGTCTCGTCCTTATTATATCTCTTGCCTTTCCATATGATTTGGTTTGCATTTGCGTTTTTGCTTGTACTACACATCTCATAGAATCCTGTCAACACATTGACTACGCATACAATAAGTATAAACCTAAGCAACCAATATATACGCTTTTTATACTCTAATTTCATCTGATGTCTCCTAACCGTAAAAACTAGTCTATAAAAACTGTTTATCTCGGACATTCGTTCTTCCACTCTTATCTGCGTTCAGATGATATAACTGTACCCTTCTAAGCTTATTAAAATCCCTTACTTTATTTAGATTATCAGAGACATGTTCCTCATCATACATACCGATATCTTCCTCATTATCGCCCATATATGTCAAGATAATTGTCTCAACATTCTTAAAATATTCAAGGTCACTTACATCCTTAACTAGTAATCATAAAATTGATTGATAAGAAGTTCATATTCTTTAAATCCTTTTTCAAATGATACCCTTGATAGGCTTCTCTCTTTTATGTGCCAGACATACGATTTTTACCCATAGTATCTCTTACAGCTCTGAAACTCCTCATCCTTAAAAAGCTATTCTGCTTACCACAATCATGCATATTATTGTAAATATTCCCAAGTAAAAATGATAATGTATAATTCATTTCCATATTTTCTTTCCGTTAAACTTCTCTTGCAGACTTACCATATTATTTTAAATGCTTTTACTATTTTTCTACATACTTATTTACTACTGTAGCCTCATAATATATGTAGTTATCTAATTTATCAGAGTCATGTATATACCTTGCAATCCTCAACTACCGGTACATCCTGTAAGCAAACATACTATTAAACAAACTATAATAGTTTTAATTCTCCTTCCTGTTTAAAAATCACGTACATTTCAGTTATTATTATATATTTATTTTATAAATATTTTTGCAATATTTCAATATTTTTATATATTAAAAGAACCCCCATGCCTTTTTCACATAGTGAATAAATAATAGTACTTTTCACTTTCTGTAGTCATAACATCATCTGGGTCTACATAGTCTGCCCAAAAACAGGATTGTCTACCCAAAGATAATATCCTCTGTTGCTGTCATCCATAGTGATCTGCCGTCTCAGGTGAAAACATCATAAGCTGATACCTATCTCATCCGTATCCTCATCATCACTCGCAACAACCTGAAGTACATAAAATCCTATATTGCCATAATTTTTAATTCTCATTAATTCCTATTACCTCCTTCCCATTTCATTACGGCATTGCGAAACTTTACTTTTTATATCATCCATCCTCAGATTATCACTACTTTCCAAGAATAATATGACCACTCCACCATCTATCGGAACACTTATAATTAACCCTATCTTATTATCTGTAAAATAAAAATCATAATTATGAAGTTCATCACCAGATATCACTGCATATTCAAATAATGATCAAATAGTTCTCTATCCACTCTCATCTAAAGGAATATTTTCATCAAGCGCTTTACTACTGTAAAATTATCTTTTAAGTTTAACTCTCGAATTTTTCTATCGTCTATTACCATCTTCCAATCCTGTTACTTCACCCTTTTATTAAATCTATATTTAAAACAAAAGCAATCATAATTAGGTCTTCTCGCCTCTACTGTAGTAAAACCTTCATACTTAACACTGATATACTTATCATCATTATGAATAATTGTATAATTACTATTTGTTTTTAAACTTATAGTACATATGTATTATAATAGTCCACTGATGTTAAAAATCAGTTTATTGATCACTCCTGCTTTTCAGTGTCGACATATCGATACTAGGATATTCTATATGCATCTCCATATTGAGTAGTGTTTAAAACAAATTTATCTTTTATTGTCTTATGTTGTGAAACATTGTTACTAGTCTGTTCTTCTTTTTGATATATATGTATTTTCCTCTGTTTATGTTACCATTCTTACAAGATGTACTAACTATTATCACTAAAAATATCACAGTTATCTGTAGTAGCCTACTCTTTAATCTTTCACAGCACTTTTTATAGCCTTTTCCTTTCGTCTAAGGCATTATCTCCTCCATTTACAATTTTTGTTGCTTCTTCAACAGAAAAATCCAGTTTTCATTTATCTTATTATTTATTTTTGAGTTTACTCCATGCATCCTGCAGATTCCCATGGATAATTGTTTGACACATAAATACAACCTTGATTTAGTATATCATCATCACCTATATGTTTTGCAAATTTGTAATAGTTTTCTTTCCATGTCAATTGTATATATCCTGCTCCTCTGTATTTGGCACCATCATTTTTCTTGGCAGGACTTCCCGACATTGTTTCCTTCTTTAAAACTCTTGAGCTAAAAATATTCTTCAGGCGATGAATAATCCCTACCATACCTTTCCACTAAAATTTCTCACAACCACTTTCAACTTTTACATTGACTAAAAATGTCGTATACTATTAATATTAGTAATATCATATTCTGTCATTGCTGAATTTAATTTAAGAATCACATTATCAGTGATAACTTCTTCACTCCAACCTATCATCTAAATTTTTCTTTGTAATTATATTTCTAATTTTTCCACAGATGCCATCACTTTTTACATAGTATGATTTTCCTTCCATTCAATCTCACCTCTGGTAACCATGACCATCTTTTCCAAGATAATAGCTATTTCCATTGTTACTATCATTTGAGATACAGCAATTCCCCACTACTTCTTAAGTAATACCATACTATCCTGTACCCATTCAGATCCTGCCATATTACCTTTGCTCTGGAAATAATAAATCTTTCCATCTATAGAACGCCAACCTGTTGACATATAACCCTTAGTATCAAAATAATACCATTTTGTCATCTATCTGCTTCAACCTGTTTGTACCTCTCCATCCTGATTCAGATACTTCCACTTACCTGTATTTTATCTTTCACCCAACTATATATGATACTGCCTCCAAATACTATATCTTGGGCTCCACCTCGGCAGGCTGCTCCTGTATGTACTCCTGATATTCCTCCCCACATAAGCTAGTTTGCAAATAAAGTATTAATATCTCCATTTTTCCAATTTGACGGGTTAAATGCCTCCTGCTTCCTACTACTGGTAGGTATACTTCCATGCTATTTGTGCTATGTATGTTTTTATAGCTTCTGTTTCGTTCCTTTTACAGTACGCCATAAGTGACAGCTCCCACGCAACCTGCGAAAGCTCTTCTCATATCTACTTTTGAGTTTATTTATTTGTGTTTTGGCATATTCTCCGGTTTCAGTGCCTATAAAAACTGTTCTTTTACTGTGTATATCAATATTTCTGCTTTTTAACGATGTCTTACTCATTATTTGCCCCCATGATACATACTAACTGTTTTTAATAACCTCAATACCGCTCTTTTCCATTCTGTTCTCTCTATACAGACAATTAAAAGTTCCCTGTATTAAACTATTTCCTGTACTTGCAAGATACATTATGTTATACTCATCATCTATTCCATAACTTTGAAAGTCAAATCTGTGTATGATGACATCTTTTCACGTCATGTTTTCTTCACTCATAACTTGGGTTGCCTTTTTATAATCTGTTTTATAAGTCCGAGTTTAGCCTGTGTATCTTGGTCATTCCCTAAATTCCAAGATGTAAAAGTGAAGTTACAGACATATCAAGACATATAAATCTCATCAGGTCTTTTCTAGAAATGTAACCTCTGCTATCGGGTAACATTGGAACGAGTTTTCGGTAACATGACTGCCACTCTGTCATTAAAAAGCAGGGTTTTATTAAAATGATGCTCATTATTTATATATAAACCCTCATCTATCCCGCCAGTATCCATTCTTTATATTTGAAGTTACCTTAACTATGTAATAGCTAATATTCCATAAGTTCTATCCTCTTTTAGTAAATTGTTTAATTCTTTTTGAATACTTATATCCCCGTCTGCATTTGTTCCACCATTTCAATTTAATTTTACTTTCTTCCTTGCTGACATTAATAATGAATCAGACAGAAATGAGTCATGTTTTTGCCGGATGTCACTCACCTTATTATCCGCTTTTAATTCCTACTCCTTTATCTTTTATATACATTGTTTTCGTCTTTTGCTATACCCTTTATTTCATTGAGCGATATATTTCACTCTATGGCAATACATTTTACTTTCATCCTGTCTCAAAAATATACTTTTGCTTTTGCTCCTACTTCAGGTGTACAATCTGACGTTGCCCTGTAACGAGCAGCACTCAAGTCTATATATACAAACCGCTGTCCATGGAAAACTTTACCGATACATCTTCAGCTTTTTACATCTACATATACAATTATTGAACCGGATCCACCGGTTTCATTGACTTCTCCTGTATAATCTACAACAAGCATCGGTTTTACCATCCTTATCAAATCTTGTTATACGTTGTTTTATCTTCTCCTGCTAACTAGCTATATTCATATAAGAAAAGCATAGTTATCACTACAAAATAATTGTGGTATGTGCGCTTTCAGAATCCTTAATTCTGCTGTATATCAATCTGATAGTGCTTATGTGTTCATATCTGTAATAAAACAGTTCTTTCTTCTTCATCCATAATTGACTCTCCATTAGATACACTATATAAAAAAGTTGTCATTTGCTTATATTTTCTATATAAACATCGTAATCTATAGGATACCTTGGCGTGATTCGTTTCATAGTCAATATTTGAGCCGTCTTTCGCCCTTTTCTATATCTTCTGCTTTTGTCCTAAGCATCACATACCTATGAACCGTAAACTCTACTTTATCTTTTCTTCTCTACTTGCTTCCTGTGCCGTTAAACTTAATTTTTATCTATATAATTCTTATCTCTGTACCACTCCATAGGTTGGTAGAAGTATATATATCCGTTTAATACTCTGTAATAATTGGATTTTCTCTAAATAAACCTATACTTACTAAATCATATTCCTCCATATCTCTGTGCTTTTCATTATATCACTTGTCTGAATTATACTCCTTATTTTATCATCCAGATTTTTGCCCATATCATAAGTCTCTACTATATTAGTTGATTATTTGATCCCAGCTTGAGGCTTCTTTATAATACCAGATGTAGTCCAGCTCTTTTTGTATATTTTCACTGTTCATCCAAACAGATAATGACGTAGGGACATCTGCTCCTATACCTGGCCCATAACACCTCTCTTATTATACGCATGCTGTATTCATTAAATACACACTGCCGACTCTCCAATCTTGTTGATCATGTAAATCTTAGATGATAAATCTTTATACGCATCTAAAAGTATATTTGCCAAGTATATCTCATTAAACAAGTATATATGCTTGCCATCTATATAGTTTCTCTCCTCCATTAATTACAGGCTTTATCCCAACATTTTATATTTTCCAATTGCTTTTTATCTATATCTCTACTATCTTGCATCTTCGAACCTATCCCTACAAAAAGGAAAAAGATATCCGAATTATTTTCATAGTGAGCCTATATAATTTGACCAGATATACCTCATCACTGCTTTGCCCTCATTATCCATATACATTAGTCTGCGCAGTACACAATATACCGTCTTCACTGACCGTACATTAGCCTCTTTACCGTAATATTTTGTTATCTGTATTTTTCCTAATAACCGCCGGATATTTGTCAGCGAGGATATACGCAAAATCACATAGCGAAAGTACAAAATATCCTGCAATAATAAAAGCATAAACATAATCATTTCTTTTTCATATTGAAAGTCTCCATTCCATCGATTCTGTTGGCACTCTGCGTTATGATGAAAATATTTTTAGTAAATAAAAATATCCATATATTTTGTTGAATGGGTTCCTCTTTCTTCACCGTTTTCATCCATTACCAATATAAGGTTTGCTTCCATCTCGATTTACCCTTGTAATGCATTGTTTTCACCATAATCACCATACTCATATGAATATATTTATCTGTGTGGCAAATATTTCAGATGAGTCATTTCCCAAGGACTCTTCTTTTATAAACTTCCTTATTCAATCCGGTGTCAGCATCTATCGAATAAATATGTAGATTTCTATATGCTTCTTTATCTATATTCATCTCATTTTGTACATATACATTGTTTTGTCAACATAAATCTGTCATCCAGTCTACCGGTATGTCGAGCTTTCCTTACTCTCCTAGTTTACATAAGTTTCATTAGCTATCTATTTCATCTATACTGATTCATACGCTTTTACATTAATTTGGTAGGTGAACTTCTCTCTGTTATTATCTTCTTCTTTCAAGATCATCTCTTCGACTTTCTTTTATATTCCTTGTCCAGATAAGTGATTTTCTGGTTTCCTAGATAAATATACCCATCTACCTCATCTGAAAAATTCCAAACAGATAATTCTATGCTCTGTAGTCATAATTATCCGGATCTTTACCATTTACTTAGTTCATACATTCCTCCTTCCTTCCTTTATCACTTCTTTTGCCAAATCATCATATTCTCAACATTTTCTCTACTATATGAGTCCCATTCCTCCGGTTCTAAATAGTACGCAAAACTTTACCTCATGTAGAAGATACTTTATCTTATTTACATCAAGTCTGTAATGTTGTGGAACACTCAAAGCTATACGTTCATTTTGATACCATTTATAAAAATGTAATCATCAAATATAGTATGACTTGTTGTAGAAATCTAATGCCTCTTTATTGTAAAGCATCTTTCCACTAAAATCATATTTTCTTAATCCGTGTCTCACATTTAATGTATATATATTTTTCACTTTCCATATACATCTTGCCTGAATCATTGGCAATTTTACTATTTCTCCATTGCATTCACCTTATAAATACTCTGCATTATCACATTCACGCAATGTATTATCTTTTGCTAAATACCCACAATTTCGCTTGGTATTTTGCAGATTTCATTTATATTTCCATCAAGGTTTTCCATATACATAAGTCTGCCTTTATATACAAAATATATACCGTTTTTCTGGCTGCTCCACTTTACTGATTACTTTTACACCGTTTTCCATCCGCATTTGATTTATTTTCTGTTTATATGTATCGATGAGATATACATGGAGTTAATCAGGCAATGTGTGAAAATATTAGCAAATATAAACAATACTATGCAACCACTACTCCACTCATAAATATTATTTTTCTCATAATTCTATTTCTCCAACGCTTGCATTACTACTTCTCGTTTTCATCCATTACCAATATAGGGTTGTTACCATCTCTGTCAATCCTTGCATACATTCCTTTAGCATATACTACCTTCATAAATGAAAATATATTTATCTGTCACAAACATTTCACTGAATAATTTCCTTTTAAAAATCTCTATAAATCTCCTTATATAAACCTGTCTCAACATCCATAGAATACATATATTTCTATCCTCTTTGCTACTGTCAAAATATTCGTCTTCTTTTAATACATATGCATTCTTATTGTTAATAATAAACCTCCCCATCTTTTTTCAGATCGCCTTTTATAATTAATGTAATCGTCCTCAAGTATACTTTATCATCACATTAATTACATAACATTCTTGCTATAGTTGTATATGATACTTTTCATCTATCAAATTTAATAATCCTTCTTCCATAGTTGACAGTTTTCTTTTATATTTCTTATCTCTATAGTAACTCTCTATTCTCCATAAAGATAAATATATCCGTCTTATACTTCTAGAAAAAGACCAAGGCGGCTCTACCTTTGCAGTTCATAATCATCAAATTTTCTCCAGTAGTATCATCAAATATTTTCCTTCGCCTGTTTTATCCACTTCTTTAGCAGCAGAATCATGAGTTATAGCATCTTCTTTCCAATACCTATTTCCAGGATTTCCAGTTATATAATATCTTGAAAGTTTTAATTTCCTTGTCTTATAATTTATTTTGTTGGCATCAAAAGATAGCAGGTACTGTATACTAACCTCTCATTATCACCGATATCAATATTATATCTTATATATATAGTTATCAAATATCTCTGCTTGATATAAAATCGGATTTAACTTTTATTTTCAAAATTTTTCTTCCGTAAAATCATATTTTTCTTAACTAGGTTCTCCATCCAATATATATATTTTCCTTCAATACTTGGTGTTCTGAAGCACCAAAAGTCTTCACTATTTCCCCACTTAAATCCACTTTATAAATACCTTCAACATCTCCCGTTTGAACAATATTATTATCTTTTACTATAATACCTATAATTTTACTTTGCGGTTTTCGCATTTCTCTAACCTGCTCATCCGCTTCATCCATATACATTAGTTTGTCTTTATATACAAAGTATATACCGTTTTAGTCCCCTGCTTTTACTTTTCTATTTCAGTTCCACCTCTCTTTTCATCCACGTCCCAATCTTTTCCTTCTGTCATGCTTGTCTGAGGATATATACATAAAGTCAATTTGGGCAATACAAAATATCAATACTGTTATAAAATAATAATGAAAAATAAGGTTAATAATATTGACAACCTTAGCTTGTCCTCATTTTGTATATAATCTCCTTTTCATCTCTAGATTTTCTTCAGACAACTGGCTAAACTACACATAAACTTTGGTCTACTCTTTATCTGGACCATAAGCTGCTCCTTATGACCAATCTTTATGTCATCTTTAAATAATTCAAATAAACTAATTGCACTCTCGATATTTCTTTGCTTTCTCATTCATAATCATATATAAACTTTTGCACTCTTGTGCTGTTCTGTCATCTCAATTATGTCAAGTTCATTAATATATATAACTCCTTCGTCATTCCGCTTGATCCCATATATTTCCCACAGTTCTTTAAAACTATTTATAACTTTAAAACTCTTCAATCCTCATTCTCAGATATAGTCCTGTATCTGCCTCACGATTATTCGTATCTTTAAAGTGCAACATATTATCATTGAAGATATCCGTTCTAACATTTCTTCTCCTCAGTTATCCAAAAATAGCCTAGGGAAGGTGTCTTGCCTAAAATACTATGGATCTATAGCTTCATCAAGCCATCTAGAAAGCACCGGTTCTGTTTCTATCTGATATTTCCTTTACTATCGAGTATACTCCATATTTTGCACCACGCATACAGCATCATTCTGTATTTCTTCCAGCCATCATCCATAAAATCGAATGACTCTGTCCTTCTCATGTCTTCAATTTTTGACTCTTTTCTTTAGTAAATACTTTCCATATCAATAGTACTAAAAATATTATGATACATAAAATCCATCCAAGCTTTCAATTTGTTTCCCCATTAATATCCTCTTAAATCTATTCCTTTTCTACTCTCAATATAAAAATTAATAATCATCTGTGCTATAATCATTTTTAGTAATTGATTCAGTAATTGACCCATATTCTGTTATTACCTTTGTAACCTTTCCTGTATCATGTAATTTTTCGCTAAGCTTGAACCGTCAATCCTATAGTATCAGTTCGTCAATATAATATACTCCATCTGTTGTTATTTTCTTCATATATTCAATCAGATCATTCAAATCCTACATTCTGTGAAACTATCCAATCTTTCACCCTCCGATATTGTTTTAGGATATATTGCATTTCCCGCCATCTATTCCGGAAATTCGTATGTTTCTCATATTAGCATTAAGTTTTTATATATCTGTTTTGTATTCTTATTTTCAATAATCCTATATCTAACCAGACTAATTTTCCATGTATATAATCTAATGTGTATTCATATACAATGTTCTCCATATTTCCATCTGCTTTTATAATCCATTTATTTCCTTTCTCATCATTACATTCAATGTCGTCCTAAAATATCGTGATAATTTAATTGCAGAATTATTTCATAGTAATATCTCATACTTTTCTTCTCCTCTTTTCAGCACTGTACTCAAAAATATAATAATATAAAAATAGCTAATATTACTAAAGAAAATACTAAAATAAATATATTAAAAGCCTCCTATTTTTATATACTCCGTCAAAAACTCCTCTTTGTTTAAAATTTAAATCTAAGGAAATCAAGTTTGATTTTGCTCATATACTATATTCAAGCTATGTGTGATTGACTCTGTAAGCAAAGAGTTTTCGAAAGCAATTCCAAACATCAGGAAATTATCACAGCAGTTGGAATGGCGAATGAAGGTAACGTAGAGCCTTGAAAAATCAAATATAAAACAGTGATTTTTGGTACATAGGGTAGTACGCCTTTTTGAGACAATTTCTTATTTCAAATAAGATATTTTTATAAACGCCTTATTTTTGCGTAGTCTATAAAGTAAAATCTACTGTGGTGAATAATTCAGGATAAACAGTCTGTAGCAACATATTTATACCTTTTCTTGTTGTCCCACCTGAGAATGCTCCTGGCAGAACATGTTATTCTTTTCGCTTATATTCCTTTCTATAAAAACAACAGTCACACATCATCAACTTTTCCAGTAACAATCTTTACTCCCAATTCTCAAATAAATCAAACAAGCTAAGCCTTCCTGAGATCTCAATCTTTTTCTTCTCCATTATCTGATACATAGGTTGTTTTACCATTATCGATCGATCATCTAAATCCGACCGAAGAGCATATAAATAATATTCACCGTTTTTGTTATTTTATGCATATAATTTTCAGTTCCTCCAAATTCTTTATCTCTTTGAACTCTTCGTCCTTCTCCCTCAGATATAGTCTTTGGTGGTGTAAGTTCCAGCTCCGCTCTCCCCACTTATTCTTATATGCATCATATTGTCGTTAAAGTTCTTCAATCTCTGAATAGTGATTCTTGGCATCAATAACACTTATGCTAGCTGTAACTTTGAGACCAATTTTCGTTTCACCACATCTTCACCCTTCGATGTGGTATCCTGTATTATATCCCTCTTTCTTTTTTCCATCTGTTTTCCCACTGCCTAGTTATTTTTATCAGTGTCCAACCACCCATTTTATCTTTCCGGTTGATAATATTGTTGCTGGATTACAAATCCATTCCCATATCTGCAATAACTGTGGTAGATATTTCGTTATAATATTTATATTACGATAATACTATTAACTTTTAAAAATACCATTTCACCTCCAACTTTTACATCTCTGATATTCATAGGGTTCTATGTCATAGTAAATAATTCTCTAATACCTGTTGTTCCTCTCATGTATAACATTTTCTGTTCCATCACCCATATCCATGTTATCCTACCATTTAGCCTGAACATCTAATCCTATTACCGAAATAGCATACAGATAATATTCACCATTTTTGTTAGTTTGTGCATGTATGCTACGGTTCCTCAAATTCTTTATTTCTTCAACTCCTCCATTCCTTCGCCCTCTAATATAGTCTTTGGTGGGATAAAGATTCCTATCCATTCTCTCCACTTATCCTTATATTCTTCATGTCATTAAAATTATCTGCATGTTTCTATATTTTCATTTTCTATGATTTTGTAGTTATAAAGACACTTTTCTTCCCTGATATATGTGCAATATCTTGGCTGACTATATCAGTAGCTTTCATTCTGATTAGTGGTCTCAACTTTTCCTGTATTATCTGCATTCCAGTCCATTCCCAGTGTATCCTGCCAAAGTTACTACAGTGGATATTTCATTATAATATTTAAAGTGCCTTATTCTTCTTCTCTCATTAAAATGCTCTGTGCCAACTATCGCTATAAACATTAAAAGCTAATATACTTGTAATTACTAGGTTATCTTGAGTTTATTTTCTCAACCACATCATATATTCTCCTTAGCCAAAATATTTCCATAGTATTGTAATATTTAATCAAAACTGTTTTATCATGTCCTTAATATACACTAAAAATACTATCCTTAAATACTGATTTAATTGTCTTATGGAAAAATAAATATTCAAATGTTTATCTACTATTATCTTTAAACAACATAAGATTTTAAGTGTCATTCTCTTTATACACTTTCTCTGTTCCGTCGCCCTAATATATACTATCCTACCCGGTATGTCTGACCCATTCACTCCTATAACATCCAGCGCTATAAAAAATGACTCTCCATCAGCGGTTTACTACTCATATAATCAATCAATTCACTTAAATCATTACACTCATGAAAACTCTCAATCCTCTCCCTCGATGTGTCTTTTTCTTTAACTATCATCCATCTTTTGTCGCTACTCGAGATTCTTATTTCATATTATTACTAAAAGTACCTATATATTTCAAAAATACTTTCAGATTCTATTATTCTGTATTCATACATATGATTATTTTGCTTGTAATATAAGCCATTATGTCATCCTCCCTCTTCTTGTTAATTTCCTTCTCTACCTTTTAATATACCTTTATTACTGTAATTGTCCTATACTCAGTCTGCATCTAATACATCAGCCAAAGTTATTATTGGTATGATTTGATTATAATATCTCAATGCATTTTCCTTTTCTTTTACTATTTGTATATTTCTACATAAACAAATATAAATACACATACTAAACATATTGATATTAATAATATAGCCACATTTGACTATGCATATGGCTCTCCATGCACTCTGCTCCATGTTAACAGTTAGTTTTTACAATACACACCGCCAATAGTGTTGGCAGCATTTTACTACTACAACTTTAAATCTTTGACTATAAATAGTTACATAGTCTAGTGTCTTTAAATAGTATTGGTGGTTTAAAAATCATCTTCATATATATAACTTTTTCGTACCGTCATCAAATTTGGCATACTATTCTACCTGGTATATCTGAACCATTAACCCCCTACATAAGTATATCAATAACATAATCTGTACCATTATTTTGGTATTCATATAATCAATCAGGTGATTTTAAACTATTCATTCATGAAATTCTCCTAAACCTCTCCTCTGATATTGTCTTTTGTTCTGTTGTTTTACCATTTCGGTCATTTTTGAAATTCTAATATTTTTCATATTATTAAAATTTCTAAGACTATTACAGTATTTCCACATCTGTTAGCACTATACTATAACCATAACCAAATCCTAAAAGCTTTATTCCTTCTTGCATAAGACTAATCAATTTATCTTTTTGCTGCAAAACCAGCATTTCTAGCCTTTTGACCTGTTTTACCTTTATAACGCTCTCATATTCTGACCAGCATAATTATTATCTGCGGTTGCTCAATTTCTTGCAATCAAAGACTGTATATAATCTAAACAACTACTCAAGACTCATATTTATACATTCATTTATAGATTTTACTTAACATGCTATATTCAGTTTCACTATCACTTCTCTGCATCAATAAAAGCCTGCACTTGTAGACAACATTGTACAAATAACTCCTACAGGTGCAGAAGTGGTGCAAATCGGATTGCCATCATTATTGATACTAGCTGTTCCATAATTTTATTGTATTGGTCCTCCGAACATTGCACTATAGTACCTAAAACATTAATTATAAAATCTCTGTACTTTTATTAAATTGTACTTTGTATATGCAAATACATATAACTTTATGAATATATTTATTAAACTCGGCTTACTTCCATTTACATATCCACATTATCCCTTACTAGTCTCCATTTGAGCATCTGAATACTCTAAATTATAAAAGCTTAATTTTGTTGCCTCAGTCCTTCATTAGGAACTACTTGTTCATTTAGATTATAAGAACTCTTGTTTTCCATATAAATTCCAACTGCAATCATAGTTTCTAAAAGTTTTAAAGTTTAGCATATTCTCTATGTTACTGTTAATTTGTCTTTCATCCCCATCTCCAACACGGTATTAAAATTTTTATTGTTGTTCTTTAGTAAAGCACACCTCTCCATATTTATCCCAGCTGGGAGTTCTGCACTAGTGGTACTTTTATTTACACTAGCACTAAATCTACAACAAGTCTCTGCTTACCCAGAAACAAATATAAAGTTTTCAATAATGTGGCATTATGCCATCTTTTTGAATACCTAAACAGTATTTTGAAACTGTGTATCCACAATTAATAATAAATTTCACATCTTTACTACACATAAATACATTCCCAGTTTTTGATCAATGCATCTATTTCACTCTCTTTCATGACTGATACATTCCTTTAGTAACAGTTTTTTACAATCAATCCATCCACTGTACCGTCATCGTTTTAAAAATTTAGATATTTTATTATAGGACTTACTCAGTGTATACTCCTGCCCTGATGTTACAGGTGATATTATTCCTCCATGCTTACATGGTAAATATGAGTTTTGTATCCAAGCATATTTACCGTTTGTAGAACATCTTCTTTCATTCCTCCATTATCCGACTTATTCAAACGGCAAAATATGTTTTGCTTTGCAGCGGTTCATCATTCCATTTTGAACATGAGACAAATCCGTCAAACTTTTTATCACTCTGTATTTGCAGCTCATTTCACTGCTGTCGGTATAAACACCATGATCAGCACTGTCGAGCGTAGAATAATCACTTCACGGCATACAAAGTACCGCTCCATTGACAAGAAATTCAGTGCTTTCATCATTATGTTCTTTCTAGTACCGCAACATTTCTTCTCTATCTTTTCTCGTCTGCATCTGTAAGCTCCCTTATAGATGCCCCCAAATCCCTCTTACCTAATACTTCATATATCCAATTCCGCCTGATTTTTTCTTTCATACGTACCTCCCGCAATGTAGCTCAGTATCAATATTCTATCGTAGTATCTACTTCCTTTATTGGTTATTCCGTCATTCATTTCTATCTGTTCTCGTTTGCGTTATTTGTACTGATGTCGATATTAAACTTATACCTGCGTTACTGCTTTCTATCAGCACTTCTGTTTTGCAGCCATTGATATCATCCCGCTACTTTTTATACTTATTCCTGTCATCATCACAGTTCTATACTTGAACCGTTAGTATCTTGCAGCATAAGTACACTTTCGAGAACTTTAATCTGATTCCTCCTTCTTTAGTTTTGAGAAAATTTAATTTCAGGATTATCACGACCGCCTGCACTCTACATGAAAGCATTTTGAACATATACATTTTGTTCATTTGCATCAGGAAATTTCACTATTACCCTATCTCCGACTTCAGGCATACAATACCAACTCCCTCCTTCAGGTGAAGAATATACTGTAGCGTAGTTTAGGAACGCCTTATCATCATAATCGTTTTCATCATCATCTATACTCACTTTTACAAGTTCATTTTTCGACTTGACACACCTTTTGCAAATAATGCGCACCCTATAAGTTTTTCATTCTGGTGCTTAGTCTTTATATCACTCTTTCATTAATATGTACTCATTAATCACTTCTCATGTTTCCAGTCTGCTGACTCTTGCTACAACAACCTGTGTTTCATCAAAAATGCTAATCTTTCCTGCTTTCATAATGTTCTCTTACAGCAACCTTATAATATGCCTTGCCTGAATTAAGTAAAGACTCATCACCACTGTCAACTCCAAGTTCGTAATATTCCGACCTCAACAGCTTTTCCTGTCTACATGGAAGTCCTATAAAAAACTTAACGCCATCTACACTATAGTCAGGGTATATCACTGTATTAACCAGAGGCTAACCTTTTCAGATACTCCCAATCAGTTTCTTTATACTGACACATAAACCCCTGAGTTTTCTTATCATCACCTGAAGTCATTATAAATGCACTGTTATTATAACTTTTCTATGATAATATCAATAATATCTCTGTAGCTAACTCCTGAATTTTGATGTTCTTATATGTCTTTTCCATCCATAAGTACACTTTGTGTCATCAGGCCAAGGTCATATAGTGAACATCTCCGTTACTTTTATATTGCAGGAAGTAACAATACAATTTCTCTAATCTCTGTTAAAACTTTCAATATCGGTTAAACTTTTCTCACCTCACTCACCTGTTGCTTCATTTTATCTCCTGTAATGATGTATAAGGTATTTTTATATCTTCTATATATAATAAATTCTCCATTTACAAGCTCATAAATCATGCCATCATAAATAACTGCCTCATCAAATGTTCTGTACATTATATCTATCGGTCTGTTATATGAATAATATATAGGATATCTGTAGTATTCTTTTTAATGTCGTTACATATATATATCCATCTATAAAAATAATATTCTGAAGTCGATTTTTCATCTTCTCCATAAATTATTACAGTACATCTTGACACTTTATTATTTGTATCAATATATTTTACTACTTCCCCATCCCAGCCTATTATATCTTTATTAACAACTGTTATCTCTTCATCTAAATAATCAGTCGAAAATTTTTATAAAATCCACTTATATCACTTTTTATATTATTGATATTTATAAATGAGAGTCCAACATTCTGATTAATATACATAATACAAAAATAAACTCAGAACTTTAATATTACTCTTCATGCCAATCTTTATCCATATTAATTCCAGATTTTTCAAATTCATCGTATAGTCAAAACTTCAGGTTTTATCATCCGGACTCATCTTCCATGCGGACCACTTCAATCTTAACCTTATTGTTATCCTCTATAGACAAAGTAAAAATCTTTACTATATCTCTATACCCTATAACATTTTCCTTCTCATCCTTCTTTACCATATTATATTCATATCTTTAGTCCAGCCGACCTTATCGAGGACTCTTTACTTGCACATACAAAGGCTCCTCCTACATAGTAAGTTTATAGAAATATCTCGCTCAAGTTCATTATTTCCCTTTTTCTATAGTCATACTTCACCTTTCAGATCTAGTTGCAATTTCATTTAATCTTTTATTCTATTTATATATTTGGGTGCATACGTCATAGTAATCCCCGTATCATTTTATCACCACCAACATCAACGCTGATTCGACTCCTAAATATAAAGGATCACAGAAACCGTATATCCCATGAACTCATATCCATAAGCATAGTCTCCCCTATTATGATTCCCAAAAAGTTTCAAAATCAACATCAAAATGCCATCTCCGAATTCAGTCTTTATACTTACGACATGCCCATTTAGGATTATCCGTCCTTTACAATACCATATAATACAGTGTGTTTCCTTGCCTTCTTTAGTAAGTATAATTTCTGCTCTTTTTCATTCTTTTTCAGCTTTCCGTTATATTTCCAACCGTTTGATAAAAAACTCATCCAATGGGCAAAGGCATTTTGGTATAAGAACGTCAAAGCTTGAATATATAATCGTCTATAGATTTTCCCATAGTCATAGGTTTTTTTATACTTACCCAATCACTTCGGAAAAAGAAACTCCCTCATTTTACAAGTCGTTTTTCAGACTCTATTGGAGTAACCATTAAGTAGTCTGCACTATATCCACCAAATATACTTTGCTCATTCTTATGAAGTCTGACGTCTACATTCTCTATATACATATAAGAAAAGGGATTATATATTTTGTATCTTACGGTAAGTTTTCCATCTTCCCTGCTATAAATTCCCAGTCTCTAAATTCTATATAATTGTCACTTCCTTCTCTTGCATATAGCGGCATTTCAAATATGTCTTCAGATTCCATGTACTGACTGTAATTTTTGTGAGAGGTATCCATTACTTCTACTGTAGACAATGACCTGCCATTTTTCATACAATCTCTACATTCTCAATATTTATAAACTTCCTATCATCTTCAAAAAATAACATACTTTTTCAAACTGTTTTTAAAGATATTTTCATATTCCATTTCATTTAAAATATCAAGAAACTTTGCCTGTTTTTCTTTGGTATCCAGTACACTACCATTTCCTAAAAATATTGAGGCTCACCATGAGACACATGCAAAGTCTGTATCAACCACTTAAGTTCCTCAGATCTGATTCTCGATAATCCATCCACCTTATTATCAAACTCTTCATATTGGTTCTTTTCAAATCGAAGTTTGTTCTACAGACTTCTCATCTCTGCTAAACCACAGGAAAGCAGAATATTTGTGCATACTATGAATATTATTACTATAAAATTCTTCTCATTTTCTATTCTCCAATATCTGATGTCTACCATATAGTCCAGATTTTTGTTCTTGGTGACAATGATTTATAAACTTTGACTCATGACTAACTTGAGCCTCTTTCCATAATGTTCATGCTGTACTAATGCCTCCCTCTTTGGAATATACTTATCATCTTTTTATGCAAACAAATCTGTGCAATCATGACAACATCAATGTTGTGTATCAACTCGCTTTTTACTCTCCTAGGATCTACCTCCATTTACTATTCTCCACCTAAATAGGTTGTTATATTTTAGTATACCAATTTTCCTATCTACAGATTCCCTCCATAGATTATCAATTTCTTTCATCTATACTCCGGCAGTGATAAAACGCAAACCATTTTCATCAATATCATAAACCTTCCCGTCTTTCCCTTGTATTTTTCAGACTTTGCCATATGACCGTCTTCATGAAGTGTACCTATATACCTCTAATACTACATCTTCAATTTCTTACTCACATCATCATCATCGGATGTTTTAGCTACTCTTTTTCTTCCCACCATATGATTTCCTGATAATCAATATACATAAATTGGCCCGAGCCGATTTCTAAAATATCCCTATCTTTCACTCTTTCCAGTATATACAGCCCCGTTTAATCTCACACCTATCTTCTCCCAACAGCGTATCCCTCATAGAAAGCTTTCCCACTTTCCATCAATATATCTGTAAGGATCATGCGGCGTCCTCAATCACTTCACTTCAAGATCTTTCTCAACTCAATGATTTAGATACAGATTTTCAGTTTTTAGAGTTGCATAAGTAGTGCATTTTACTTCTTTATCACCACTTACAAACGGCTACTTAATATTATTACTATTCATAATATTCTATACTTACAGTATCATCATACTAAATCCAAATCAAAACCCTAGGTAATATTATCTTTTTTTAGGTTTGGGCACTCATCAAAAGATAGCCTTTTTGCATCTATTATTTCCAGTGATTTTTGGAAACTTTACCTCCTCTAATTTTTCATCACCCATCAAATACCTCTCACCTATATATTCTAATCCTTCGGGAAGTTCTACTTTTTAAAGCGGTATAACAAAATGAAAATTCATCTATTTTTCCTAATACTGTTTGGGAAATCATATACTCAAATCCTTGCAATTAGCAAAAAGCAAACATGTCAATATTATCTAATTTTTCATTTTAGAACTACTGTTCTTAATTGTTTACAACCTGAAAAAAACAAAGCAAATGGTATTTCTGTTAAATTTTTCAGCAACTAACCTCTATTAAGTTTTTACAATCTAAAAAGCACAGAAATTAATTTTTCACTACACTGTCAGGTATAACTACTTTTTAACTCTGAACAATTTTTAAAAAAGCTTTTTCTCTAATCTCTGTCACACCATATGGAATCTCAATTTCCTTTTTGAGGCATAATATCTGCCAAAATCCCTCTTTTATATTCCAGTAGAACATTATCCTTGATTATAAACTTTGATTTGAAAGTTTAAACTTATATAAACTAAGGGCACTTATGCATATGACAAACACTAAAAATATTTGTATTTTCTTTCTGTTCATTTTGCATATCTCTTCTTTTTAATAATATATAATTTCCGGGTTCATCCTTAGTAAGTCAAATTCATCAATAAAATATTTACCTCCATATGTTTCCAGAGTCCATGGTTTTAAATTTATACAATCTGACACAACATCATTGCTTATATATTCTATACTGTTCGGAAATACTATGTCATCAAATCCACTTAGATTCCATACTTTTGGGAATCTCCACTGTCTCAAGTCCTTTGATTCTACCAACCCTACTATCAGTTTTGTTCGTCTTGAATTTTTACAAAACCTCATTCCTGAGATATTCCAACAGTATGTTTTGTAAATATTTTGCAATGATGATGTTTATCCTGTTTCAAATATCTTTTATCAAAAATCTCTACTTGAAAAGTTGTTCATATCAAGTTCCTAAATACTCCTTTCTATTTCCTCTTAGCTGCTTTTGGCATCATACTTTTTCGTCCGCTTCGGTATCTGATTCAATAAATACCCTTTTCAATATAAATACCAATTCTTGTCAAGAAGTACGGCTTCAACTTTATATTCTTTATTTTAAATAAAAATATAAAAAAATATCTATTTTTATATCAGTTTTCTGTATTTTTTTAGTAATTTCTTACTATTATACTATCATATACTAGTACATTTTTCAATATAATTTTAATTACAACAACCCAAAAATACCCTCAAAACCGTTAAAACTCCGGTTTTGAGGGTACTATAGCCTTTTATGGGCTGAAATATTGAATTTTGATACTAAAGTAAACCTTACGCTTTTCATTGCGTTAGTTATTATCAGTCTTCCTTTGACAGGAAGTTATAGCAAAGAGCTGCCAGAGCACCGCCTACTAAAGGAGCAAGTATGAATACCCATACCTGTGAAAGAGGGAGTGAACCGAAACCGCTCATAAGAGCCGGTCCGAAGCTTCTTGCAGGGTTTACCGATGTTCCTGTAAAAGGTATACCCATAATGTGAATAAGTGTAAGTGAAAGTCCGATTACAAGACCTGCAACACTGCTGTTTTCAGGCTTTGAAGTAACTCCAAGGATTGCAAGAACAAATACAAATGTAAGTATAACTTCCACCAGGAATGCAATTCCGGCAGAGATACCCATCGCACTGGCCTCACCGAAACCGTTTGTTCCAAGTGCTGCATTTGAACCGAGGATTACACAAAGCAGTGCCGCTCCTAAAATACCGCCTAAAAACTGTGCAACTACATAGCCTACAAAGTCCTTTACTTCCATTCTGCCTGATACAAGCATTCCAAGCGATACGGCAGGATTGATATGACATCCTGAAATGTTTCCTATAGAATAAGCCATAGCCACTATAGAAAGGCCGAACGCAAATGCGATAAGCAGTGTGGAAAATCCAAGCGGTACCACTACATTGCTCTTACCTAAAAGTGTGTTTGCCGCTACGGCACTTCCACATCCGAAGAGTGTGAGTACACAGGTACCTATAAACTCCGCTACATATTTTTTCATTACTACCTCCAATATTCTCTAAAAGATATAGCCTTGACAAAATCTTCTTTTGCCGGACAACGAAACGTATTATACAACTTAATTTTATAAAAGTCTATAGCATGATAAATAATTTGAAAGAAAAAAGGACCTCTATCGGTCCTCTTATCTTTATAATACCTTACTTAAGAAGGTCTTCAATCTTTCATTTTTCGGATGTGAGAAGAATTCTTCAGGCGCATTCTCTTCCACGAATTCTCCCGAGTCAAGGAATACCACTCTGTTGGCAACTTCTCTTGCAAATCCCATCTCATGTGTTACCACCACCATGGTCATCTTCTGCTCCGCCAAGTCCTTCATAACCGAGAGTACCTCTCCAACCATCTCGGGATCAAGTGCCGATGTCGGCTCGTCAAAAAGCATTACATCAGGCTTCATGCAAAGCGCTCTCACTATCGCAACTCTTTGCTGTTGACCTCCTGAAAGCTTTGAAGGATACTCATTTGCTCTGTCTGCCAGCCCTACTTTTTCAAGCAAACTCATGGCATATTCGGTTGCACTTTCTTCATCCGCGCCTTGAAGCTTCATAGGTGCTATAATGAGGTTTTTTAACACTGTCATATGTGGGAAGAGGTTGAACTGCTGGAATACCATTCCCATCTTTTGGCGGTGCAGGTCAATATTCACATCTTTTTTGCATATATCCACACCTTCAAAAAGTATTTCTCCGCTGTCGGCCACCTCCAATTTGTTTAAGCATCTTAGGAATGTCGACTTTCCGGAACCTGACGGCCCTATAAGGCAGACCACGTCGCCCTTATTGATATTAAGCGAAATATTTTTCAGGACTTCTTTGCCATGAAACTCTTTAGATAGATTTTTTACTTCTATAAGCTTATCACCTGCCACTTATAGCCAACCTCCTTTCAAACAACTTCAACAAATAGGTAAAGAACATTACCATTATAAGGTATAACAGCGCTACGGCTAAAAACGGCATCATTGCCGAGTATGTCCTGCTCCTTATAACATCTCCCGCCTTGGTCAAATCCTCAAGAGCAATATAACCTGCTACAGATGTCTCCTTCATAAGTACAATGAACTCGTTTCCAAGTGTAGGAAGTACATTTTTGATAGCCTGCGGCATTATAATATTTACCATTGTCTGCGCGTAGCTAAATCCAAGACTTCTGCCGGCTTCCATCTGTCCCTTAGGTATTGAATTGATACCCGAACGGAATATCTCTGCCTGATATGCTCCCGAGTTTATTCCGAAAGCCAGTATGGCTGCGATGCTTTTATCAATCCTTATGGAGCTGAATATAACAAAGTATATTATAAGCAACTGTACAACTACCGGAGTACCTCTGATTACTGTAAGGTAAACATTGCATATGAAGTTTAAAATTTTCAACTTCTTTGTATTCTCATATACATTCCTTACTATTGCCACACTAAAGCCAAGTACAAATCCCAGTATTACCGCAAAAAATGTAATCTTGAGTGTGACAACAAGTCCCCAAAACAGCGACATCCATCTGTCGTCCGTTATAAAGTTTAAAACAAATTGCGCTTTTAATTCTTCAAACATATTACTCTGCCTTGATATATTTTGCTATAATGCTGTCTATTGTTCCGTCAGCCTTAAGCTCTGAAAGCGCCTTATTGACTCCGTCAAGAAGCTCTTTGTTACCCTTTTTAACCGCTATAGCATAGTTCTCGTCTGCATATGCCTCATCCAAAACCTTAAGTCCGCTGACTTCTTCTGCAAACTTGTTTGCTACCGCACTGTCTATAACTACAGCATCAATCTTACCCTGGCTGAGTGCCTGTACTGCATCCATTCCCTTGTCATATCTCTCAACTGTCGCATCCTTTATATCACTTGCAAGGATATCTCCTGTAGTACCTGTCTGTACACCGAGCTTCTTTCCTTCAAGATCTTTAGCACCTGCTATAGTTGAATCGTCCTTTACAATGATAAGCTGCTTTGATGTGGTATATGTATCTGAGAAGTCAACGCTTTGCTTTCTCTCTTCCGTAGCTGAAATACCTGCAAGTCCGATATCAGCCTTGCCTGATGTCACCTCAAGTATTACAGCGTCGAATGCTATATCCTCAACCTTTACCTCAAGACCGAGTTTCTTTGCAATAGCGTCCGCTATATCCATATCAATACCTACAATCTTGTCGCCGTCATGATACTCATACGGTGGGAACTCGGCATTTGTAGCCACCAAAAGCTTACCTGCCTCTACAGTCTTTATCTGAGAAGCGTCAGCACTGCCCTCAGACTTTGAATCCGCTACACTTTCACTTGTCGCACTTGATTCATTTGCCTTGGTCTCCGTAGTCTTTGAACCGCCGCATGCAGCCAAACTTGCCGCCATAAGTCCTACTAAAGCTATTGTCAATATTTTCTTCTTCATAATATCCTCCGATAAATATATTTTTATGATTTCTTCTTGCATAACTATACATCACTATTTATAATAATGCAAGAGAAAAATCTCGATTTACACAAAAAAGACTCTAAATCCTGTAGCTTTATAATGTTAGAAAACTAATCATCATACTGTATACAAAATTAGAGTCTTTTTAGAGCCCTCATACCCGATAAATGCAATCTATCTATCAGCTATACTGCTAATGAAGTCAAGTATCTTTCCATCTCATCTACGGCACTTACCTCATCATCGCCGTCTGCTGATATGTATACCTCTTTGCCATCACCAAACTTCAATGTCATCATGCCCATGATACTTTTTGCATTCACCTTCTTAGTACCACTTTCAACATAAATTCTGCTTTCAAACTGGCTGGCCACCTGTACTAGCATAGCTACCGGTCTGGTTTCAGTTTTTGCATCCATTGCAACCTTAACTGACTTCCTAACCATTTTCTCTCCTTACTTTTCCCTTAACTTGTCTGCGATACTTGAGAGCTTACGTAGCCTGTGATTCACCCCACTTTTTGTGAGCTGTGGTTCAATCATCTTGCCAAGTTCATCCAAAGAAGCATGAGGGGCTCTAAGTCTGGCATTGGCCACCGCCTCCAGATTTGATGTCAATTTATCAAGTCCCATCTTATCCTTAATAAGCTGTATATCCTCAAGTTGTGAAAGTGATGCCAGAACCGTCTTATTTATATTGGCGGCCTCACAGTTCACTTTACGATTTACATCGTTTCGCATGCCTTTTAAGATTCGAATATTTTCGAATTTCATAAGTGATGTAGTTGCTTCCATCAGACCAAGTGCAAGTGAAATCTGTTCACTGTCCTTTACATATACTACATAGGACTTTTTTCTGGTTGTAATCTTCGGGTAAAGTGATAAATCCCCCATCAACTCCTTCATAAATAATGCATCTTCCATAGCGTTACAAACTATTTCAAGGTGATAACTCTTTTCAGGGTCTGTTATCGAACCTGCCGAAAGGAATGCTCCGCGAAGAAACGCCTTTTTACAACAGGAATTAATCAATACCGAATTACTGCCAAGTGACAGCCCGTCCACCGGCTCCTGATTTTTAAAAAGTTTTACAGCCTTAAGCACTTCTCTTGCACCTGTATCATCTATAATACTTACCGAATAAAGATGTTTGTGCTTGATGAGTGCACTATTGCTTATAACTACATCTGTATTTATATTAAATGTTTTTTTAACTAATGTAAAGTACTTTCTGGCAAGTCCTGAATGTTCCGTGGTTATTCTTAAAGACATTTCGTTAGTTTCAGCTAACGAAACAGTACCTATAAAGTATACAATTGCCAAAAATTTCTGCAAGTTTGCAATGTCTGACATCCGGAGTCACTCTTATAAGTTCGTCTTTTACTTCTGAAGAAAATGTCATCTTTTTTCTACCTGCCGGCTATTCTTGAGATATTCTTGCCCATATCTCTATGTTCAAGCCTCACTCCTATGCCCTCTATGGTATCAAGTCGTCTCTTCAGTGCCGCCGCAATCGCTACGGAGCGATGTTGTCCGCCTGTACAGCCTATTCCTATCACCAATGCACTCTTTCCTTCATCTATATACCTCGGTATCAAAAAAACTTTATCATATCGTCAAGTTTATCAAGGAAAAACTTCCGCATCTCCGTTTGAAAAAGACATAGTCTGCAACACCATGCTCCTCTCCGGTCTTTAATCTGAGGTCAGGGTCATAAAAAGGATTAGGTAAAAAAATCTTACATCAAATAAAAGATCCGGATCATCAGGTATTCCGTACATATATCCGAATGAAAGTACGGTCACAAAGAGATTGTTGAATGACTTTCCGTCTACATAGATTGCTCTAAGTTCCTGTTTCAGCTCCTTTGTAAGCATTCTTCCGGTATCCATTATTCTGTCCGCTTTTGCTCTTAAAAACGCCAGTCGCTGTCTTTCAAGATGTATACCGTCTATCAGTCTGCCGTCTGCCGCCAGCGGATGATTTCTTCTTGTCTCCTTATATCTTTTTATAAGTGTCTCATCGTCCGCCTCAAGGAAAAGAATCTCCATATTTATTTTCTTATGTTTCAGCTCATCTATTACGCCGTCAAGTCCGTCAAGTCCGCTTCTGATATCAATTCCCAGAGCCACTCCCTTCATTCCTCTTTCAGAATCAATGGTCAGCTCTACAAAAATTTGAAACCAACTCTACAGGTAAATTGTCCACACAGTAATAACCGAAATCTTCAAACATCTTTAATGCAACAGTCTTACCTGAACCGGACATTCCTGTTACAATAATTATCTTCATATCAAATCATCCTTACTTCACATTCCAATTTTACACCGAACTTTTCATACACACTGTCTTTTACATGCTGTATCAAATCCTTTACATCCTTTGAGGTGGCGTTGTCGTAATTTATCACAAAGCCGCAGTGCTTACTTGATACCGCCGCACCTCCAAGTCTGAATCCTCTAAGACCGGCATCATCTATAAGCTTTCCTGCAAAATATCCTTCAGGTCTTTTGAAGGTGGAACCTGCACTCGGATATTCAAGAGGCTGTTTTTCTTTTCTTCTGTTATTTAAGTCTATAACGGTCGCCTTTATCTTTTCTCTGTCGCCATATGTCAACTTAAGTCTTGCCGCCAGCACAATCTCTTTGTTTTCCAAGATATTGCTTTTTCTGTAACCAAGCTCAAGCTCACATTTCTTTTTCCACTTGATACTTCCGTCAGGACATAAAACTTTTACTTCAGTCAGTACATGAGAGAGTTCACCTCCGTATGCACCTGCATTCATCACTATTGCACCGCCCAAAGTTCCCGGAATACCGCAAGCAAACTCAAAACCGCTAAGTCCCGCTTCCATAGCATACGCACTGACTTTTTCAAGTCCGAGTCCCGCTCCGGCCTCTATTATGTCTTTGTCATTGCTTATCTTATTATTAAGACAGACGGTAGAGATAATAACGCCGTCATATCCTCTATCATCCGCCAAAATATTGCTACCCTTTCCAAGGATATAATATTTCATATTTTCTTTTTTTATTATTTCCATACAAAGGCGCAACTCTTCCTCAGTGACAGGTGTCAAAAAGAATTTACATTCTCCGCCTACACGAAAGGTTGTATGTTCCTTTAACAGCTCCCCTTTTTGCAATTTTTTTGCCAAGGATGCTTTCAAAATCCATAATTATCTCCACCGGTTATTTTTAGTTTTTTTCCGGCAATATTTGCCTGAACTCTGTTATAAAGTTCCTGTGCCGCATTATATCCCATCATCTTCTGCCTATGGTTTTACAGCGGCAGTCTCTACAATGATTGCCAAGTTTCTTCCCGGTCTTACAGGCAATACATGGCATACCACCTTATTTCCGAGATATTCGATATAATTGTCCTCAAGACCCAAGTCTGTCATAGTCTTTATTTTTTTACCCAGTCCTCAAGCTGTATAACAAGGTCTATAGACTGCGTATCCTTTACACTCAGTACACCGAAGAGTGCTTTAACATCTATGATACCTATTCCTCTAAGCTCAATAAAATGCTTTGTAATATCAGGTGCTGTTCCCACAAGTGTCTGCTGTGACACCTTTCTTATCTCCACAACATCATCAGATACAAGTCTGTGTCCTCTTTTTACAAGTTCAAGAGCCGCCTCACTCTTACCGATACCGCTGTCACCTGTAATAAGTACACCTTCGCCGTATACATCTACCAACACACCGTGTATTGATATAACCGGAGCCAACTTCACATTCAACCATCTGATAAGCTCGGCTGTAAGATATGTTGTGGACCGCTCGGTTCCAAGACAAGGCACACCGTAGTGTAAGCAGTATGAAAGCATATCCTCATCAGGTTTTATACCTCTGGCATACAGTACACAAGGTACCTTATAAGACAATAATTTATCGTATGTCTTTTTCTTTGTTTCCTCATCAATTGTCTCTATATACGCATTTTCCACATTTCCAAGCACCTGCACTCTCTCACTGTCAAAGTGATCAAAGAAGCCTGCAAGCTGCAACGCAGGTCTGTTGATTTCCGGATGCTTTATTATTATAGACTCTGTATCTATTTCCGGTGTGTAGTTCTTTAGGTTTAACTCGGTAATAAGCTCCTTAATTGTTACATTTTCTCCCATGGTACCTCCTATCATTTTACCCCCTATAAAAACTTATCCCAAAAGCTCTAACAGCTCTTCCTTTGAAATATTTGACAGTGACATTCCCTCTTCAAAGTTAAGTACTCTGTCCACTAAAATCCTTCTTTGACTCCTGTAACTTTACTATTTTTCTCTTCTATAGTCCCTTTTTGCAATAAGTCTGTATACCGTTACCGTGTTTTTTTGTCCGATTCTGTGTGCTCTGTCTGTAGCCTGATTCTGTGCCGCAAAGTTCCACCAAGGGTCATAGTGAATAACTATATCCGCTCCGGTGAGATTAAGCCCTGTACCTCCGGCCTTAAGTGAAATCAGGAATACATTTGTATCATCATTATTGAATCTATTTACAAGTTGCAATCTCTTATCCTTAGGTGTAGCACCTGTAATCATATAACTTGTAATCTTTTCTTCTTCAAATCTTTTGCCTATAATATCAAGCATTGAAGTAAACTGTGAGAACAAAAGTATCTTATGGCCGGCTTCAATGCCGCTTTTTACCAAATCTATACAGGTTTCAAGCTTTGCAGACTCACCGACATAGTTCTCAAAGATAAGGCTCGGATCACAACATATCTGTCTGAGCTTTGTAATCTCCGAGAGTACAATCATCTTTGTGCTGTTATAGTCTTTGTCGCTAAAGCAGTATCTTCTTCAGATTGCTTAGCTCGCCGTCATAAGCAAGCTGCTGCTTTTTATCAAATCTTGAAACTCTTATCTCTTCTATCTTGTCAGGCAAATCAAGTGCCACCTCCGACTTAAGTCTTCTAAGAACAAAAGGTGCTATCATCTTTGACAAAATCTTTGCACTGTTCTCATCACCTGTCTTTACTATATCATTCTCATACCTTGTTCTGAAAGCATTATAGCTGTATAAAAAAATCCCGGCATGATATAGTCAAATATACTCCACAGTTCACTCAGTCTGTTCTCAATAGGTGTTCCGGTCAGTGCAAACTTCACATCCGCCTTGACCGCCTTTAACCGCTTTTGCCACACCGGTATTTTGGTTTTTTATAAACTGTGCCTCATCTATCATCTGATGTGAAAACTTCATATCGTGGTAAAGGCTTATATCTCTTCGCAGTGTGTCATATGAACTGATATATACGTCCACATCTTCACTCTCTTCAAAGGTACTTTTTGCCTTTCTTCTTTTTCCGGCGGCAAGCACAGACACTTCAAGCAGGTTGTCTTTATCAAACTTTTGAAATCTCTTCACTCCAATTATATACTAAAGAAGCGGACATACTATAAGAGCTTTAGACAATCTGCCATTTTGTTTTGCATCTATCAAAAGTGATATGATCTGTAGCGTCTTTCCAAGTCCCATATCATCCGCCAGTATACCGCCGAAACCCAGTTCTTCTACAGAGCGAAGCCACTTAAAACCTTCTTTTTGATATCCTCTGAGGATATCTTTTACTTCGGCAGGCGGTGTAAAGTCTATAGATTTTATACCGTCAAACTTATTTATGAGCTTTGCAAAGCTGCTGTCTCTTTTTTCAACAAGCTCATTGTGTTCCTTCATCATCTCGTCAATGTAGATTGAACGATACAGCGGTACGCTTAGGGCTCCGGCTCTCAAATCCTTTGCGGAAATATCAAGTACATTTAACATCTCGTCAAAGCTGTCCATATATTCGGAGTCCATATTTATAAAAGGCGCCGTTTTTTAATCTGTAGTACTTTTTCTTCTTTCTGTAGCTTGATACTATATCCGCCAGCTCTTCAGGGCTCATATCTTCCGAGAGCAACTCAAGTTGCAAAAGATTTGATTTTTACTGAAACGCCGATACTTGCAGACGGTCTTTTATAGACTCTTACATCATTAAAGCCGTCACTTCCAAGTACTCTTCCGTATTTATTCAAAACATCAATGCCCGATACTTTGAGTTCATAAAGTTCATCCTCGGTTTTTGTCAAAAGACAGCCGCTGTTTGAATCATCAGGCATAAATCTTTTTAAAACTTCTACCGCCTTGTTCTCCTGCTTTGCGTCTCTTAACAGTTCCTCTTCGGTAGTTTCAAGGATTTTTCCTGAAAGTATATCCACTCTTCCGCCGCTGTAGCTTGCCTCAACCTTTCCCATAGCATTGCCGTCTTCCATATCCAGATAGAATGTAATATTTGCTTCTTCAGGCACATACTCAATTGCCTCAGGCGCTTCATCTTTTATAATCGCACTGTCTTTTATAATCGGCAACACCTTCGAGTAAAATCTGCCTATATTTTTTCTTCCTATCTTTACATTCTGATACCCGAAATCCGAAATTCTTAAAGCTTTTATCAAATCCAGTGTCTTAGTGTCACATCTGCTCAAATATTCGTCATCGATACAGTAGACATAATTGTTTGTTTTGATAAATCTCGGAAAGTCCAATTTTAAATTTATGCCTCCGAAATGCTCGTTGTTATATATCGGAGTTATCTTTATATTTATCTTTTCGTTGTGCTCTCTGAACTCAATCTCTGAAGTAACATTCTTTCTGCCGGCCTCTTCTTTTATATATTCAAATTTCTTTCCTACAAGCAAATCAAATATCTCATCCGTATTTGAGGCGTCCATCTTTTATCCTTGAGACATTAAGCTTTTGTCTTTGTATAGTCCAAAAGCTTATAACTTACAGCCATTTCTCTTTCAATCATGGTCTCTATAAGCTTCACATACTTTAAGCTCTCTTCATCAAATACCGAATATGACAATCTGACACTGTCATTTTTTCCAAGCGGATAAACTTCGCCTCCCTTTATGGCATCCACAAAATTGACATAGTTTTTTATCATCAGAAGCTTTTTCCTTCCGATTCTGAACTGGATAAACAATCCGTTTCCGTTTACATAATCAGAAAGTATCAGTCTTGGAACCAACTTTATGCTGCTTTCTTCACTTTCTTCATTGTCATAGTATGAAAGAAATGAATCTCCGAAGTAATTGGTCTCATCTCCAAGCTCATGGCTGTCAAGATATGCATTCAATAAAAAGACTGTAGCCACAACATGCTCACAGTTTTTACTTTCATTGCCGAAATACACACTGATTCTGTTCTTGTTAACGCATCTGCTGCAAGTACAGCCTGCATAGGTAAGCTTATCTCTTTCAAACTCTATACTTACGTCGCATTTATCAGATTCCACCTGTGCCCTTGCAACACCTCGCACTCCGGTATCCTGTTGAAACAGATAACTGTAGGTTATATCAAAAGCTCTGTTATTTTCTTCTACGCTCTCAAGCTTTACCAGACCCTTTTTTATCAGTTCTTTGGCTTTCTTGGCGGTATCCGTAGTCATAGAAAGGCTATCTATAATAGCCTCTCCGTTGAAGTATTTATAAATAGCCTTTTTATCCTTGTTTTTTGAGGCGGATATCATATCCGCCTTTATCTTTTTTACAGTCTCACTCTCATTTTTTAAATCAACGGCTTTTTTCAGCCCTTCAAAGGGATTAAACCTCATCTTTATTCCTCACTCTTAAGTATATCCACAGCCGTACCAAGCTGATTGTCGGAATCGCTTCCTATCACCGCACCCTCATTCAAATCCACATCTACATCAGGCTTTATCCCCACCTTATGTAAATCATATCCTGAAGGCGGATAATAATGCTGTGTAGTAATCTTTATAGCCGTACCGTCACCAAGAGGAAGTACATTTTGAACAATACCTTTTCCGAATGTTGTCTTTCCTACTACCTTACCCCACTTGAAATCCTTGAATGTTGCTGTAAATACCTCAGATGCGGAAGCCGAATTCTCATTTACAAGTACCACCATAGGAATCTTCAGTTCACCCGGGTCTTTTGCATAGTATTCTTCTCTGTTTCCGTTTTTATCCTCTGTATACAGTACCAATCCCTCAGGCAAGATATAATCAAGCATATCTACAACCTGATCAAGCAGTCCTCCCGGATTGCCGCGAAGGTCCACTATCAGTTTTTTCATTCCCTGTGACTTAAGCGACTCTATATTTGATTTGAACTGCTCGGATGTCACCGCGTCAAACTGACTTACGGCAACATAGCCTATTCCGTCGTTAAGCATCTTTGAAGATACTGTCTGTACCTCGATAGACCTTCTGGTAAGGTTTAAGTCCACCTGTTTTTTCTCGTCACCTCTGATAACGGTCATAGTAAAGCTTGAGCCTTCCACACCTCTTATCTTTGTCTTTACCAATACGTCAAGGTCCGTACCCGTAACTTCTTCGCCGTCTATTTTGTATATTATATCGCCCGGCAACAGTCCGCCTTCCTTTGCAGGACTGTTATCAAATACATTCACTATTGTAATAATCTTTGTCTTAGGATTTTGCGAAACCGAAGCGCCTATACCTGAGTACTTACCCTCAGTGTCCTCGTTGAGCGCCTTATACTCTTCCTTTGTGTAATATACGGTATAAGGATCGTCAAGTCCGTTCATCATTCCTGCATAGATACCGTCTTCCACCTTTGTCATATCCTCGTCAAAGAGAAAGTATTTATCTATAATGCTTTGCAAAAGTGATGTCTTTTCTTCTATCTTTTTATAATCCAGTTTACTTCCGTTGCCTGATGTAAATATATGTGTAAAGCCGCCTTTATTCAGTGCAATAACAAAACCTACATAGACAAGTACAAATGAAACCGCCATTCCGGCTATAAAGCATAAGAATCCGTTAAGTTTGCCTCTTCGCCTCTTTTGCTCTTTCTTCTATTCTCTGCTCCACATCCGTCTCTGTCGTGCCCTTTTTTTCGTTCTTTTTATATATTCTTCAAAGTCGTCATTCTCATGATGTTCAAACATATAAATCCTCCAAATTCATATTTCATTATATGATACCATTTATTACACAAAAAAACAAAGGGGAGATGTAAATCTCCCCGATATTTATCTGCGTTATATTTGATTTTAATATCCGACCTTGTCCATATATGACATATACTTTACAACCATAAGGGCAATCTTGAATGTAATTGCGTCCTCAAACATTCTGAGGTCAAGTCCTGTACTCTTTTGAAGCTTATCCAGACGATATACCAAAGTATTTCTGTGAATGAAAAGCTGTCTGGACGTCTCTGAAACATTCAGGCTGTTCTCAAAAGAACTTGTTGATAGTGGTAAGTGTCTCCTCGTCAAGATCCTCAGGATTCTTACCGTCAAAGATCTCCTTAATGAACATCTTGCAAAGCGGTATAGGTAACTGATATATAAGTCTTCCTATTCCGAGTCTTGAGTAAGCTACGATATTTTCAGATGCGTAGAATATCTTTCCTACATCAAGTGCCATCTTAGCCTCCTTGTAAGACTTTGACACCTCTTTTATCTCGTTGACTATAGTACCGTATGAAACGGTAACATTGAGAATTCCGATAGAATTAAGCTCATCTATAACCGATCTTGCCACTCTGTCGAGGTCTTCGTATGCAGAGCCTTCCTTCATCTCCTTGACAAGGATGATATCTCTTTCATCAACCGCTGTAACGAAGTCCTTGTTTCTTGATGCAAAGAGCGCCTTCACAGCCTCAAGGCTTGATACATCTCTCTCGTTCTTGGTCTCTATGATATAGACTACCCTTCTTACACTTGTCTCAATATGCAACTTCTTTGCTCTGTTGTAGATATCAACAAGCAGCAAATTGTCAAGCAGGAGGTTTTTTTGATGAAGTTGTCCTTATCAAATCTCTCCTTGTATGCTACAAGAAGGTTCTCTATCTGGAATGATGCCAATCTTCCCACCATGTAAGTGTCGTCTGTGGTACCTTCCACCAAAAGAATATACTCAAGCTGATGCTCGTCAAAAAAATCTTAAAAAAACTGGAACCCGCCTATAGCCTGTGAGTCAGCCAATGAATTGGCAAATGTATTTACCTGTAAACCGTAAGTCTCCGCCTCTGAAAAGGTAGTTGCCAAGACCTTACCCTCAACATCGCAAACGCAAAGCTCAGTTCTTGTAATACCCTTTAATCCGTCTATAGTATTTTGAAGAATTTGGTTTGAGATCATATATTTGTCTCCTTTTTCTCTATTACTTTACTCCACCATCTCATACAAAAATCATGATGAGACAGTCACCAATCACTAATCAATTTTAACAAGGATTGGTCCTACAATCCGATCTGCTCTAAATATCCGGTAGCAGATATTAACAACTTTCATATAGATAATAATGCATTATCACGAGTAAATCAATAGCTAAAAAAAGGATTTTTTTATTTTTTTGTTTATGTAAATTTACCTATACACTACCCGGCATAGGTTCATTCCCTTAAAAATTTCACTATGATATTAAAAGGAAATATTATGGTTTGTTTGCTTATTGTAGATAATAACCAAAAACTTTAAAAGTTTATTTCACCTGTGAATACATACTCGGCTCTTCCCCTCATATATATTTCATCATCAACCAGACTGATATCAAGTTCGCCTCCAAGCAAATGTACTCTTACGGATGTATCACAATCTCCCTTTTTTTCATTGTGGCAAAAGGCGCTTTGCACATGCTCCCGTACCGCAGGCAAGAGTCTCTCCCGAACCTCTCTCCCACACTCTCATATGAATATTCTTTCTGTCTTCCACATAGATAAACTCCGAATTTACCTTTTGAGGGAATCTCTCATGCTTTTCATAGTATTCTCCCACTTTGTTAAGGTCCATATTTTGAAGTTCTTCCAATGTATCCACATAGTAGACCGCATGAGGATTGCCTACATCCACTCCTATAAACTCTTTTTCTTCTCCGTTTATAAGTATCTTTTCAGGAAACTCTGAGGTAATCTTTGCTCTGCCCATATTTACATTGATATATTCTGCCTTTTTATCCTTAGGCTCTATTTTTATATGCTTTATTCCCGCTCCCGTCTCCATAGTGAACTCTTCAGACTTCACATAGCCATGGTCATAGGCATACTTTGCCACACATCTTGAACCGTTGCCGCACATAAGTCCCCTGCTGCCGTCCGCATTGTACATATCCATCTTCACATCCGCAATATCTGAAGGACAGATAAGTATAAGTCCGTCACTTCCCACTCCGAAATGTCTGTCACTTACCTTTATTGCAACCTCACCGGGATTATTTACTTTTTCTTTGAAGCAGTCCACATATACATAGTCGTTTCCCGCTCCCTGCATCTTTACAAACTTCATATATTCTCCAATCTCTTTATTCCTTCCCACCATACAAAAGACAAATCTTTTTTGCCGTACTTATGATAGTATCTCCGTTTTTCATACTGCTGCTTTGCAAATATTTATGTGCCTCGGGCTCAGTCATATTCTTATGCTTTATCAAAAGCTCCTTTGCTCTTTGTATTGTCAGAAAATTTTTACCGCCTCGCTCTTCCTGCTTTTTCTTTCTCTTTCTTTCATAATAAAGCCTGTCCGATATTTCACCGACCTTTTTTACAAGCTCTATTACTTTAAAAGGCATAGGCAAAAAATTTATATCCTCACTAAGTCCTTCACTGAGTTTGTTCGGTGAACACACGAGCAAAAGCTCACAACTTTCATTGATATTTTCTTTCAGCTCCATATACTGCATATCGCCAAGCTGATATGCGCATATTACAATACCGTAATCAATATCATCACACAGATTTATAGCCTTGGCACCTGATGCAACTACACCTACTATTGAATATCCGTTTTTTATCAAAATAGACCTTAAAACTTTGCTGTCACCGGGATTTGGAAATGCAATGATTATATCCGACATTATCGTCCTTTCTCCAATGATACTGCATAAAATCAGTATCTTTCCAAATACTTCTTTATTTCCCAGTCTGTAACGGCATTATTAAACTCGTCCCATTCGGCCTTTTTTGCATTTAAGTACTCACCGAATATATGTGTACCTAGTTTTTCTTTCACAAAGTCCGAGTTCTCAAACTCATCTATTGCCTCTTTTAATGTACTCGGAAGTCTCTTCACATTTTTAATCTCATTTGAGTACATATTTTCATTGATGGCTTCTTTTAAAGGTAAGTCTTTTTCTATTCCGTCAAGTATCGAATATATGAGCATTGCGATGCAAAGGTACGGATTGGTGGCGGAGTCGGGACTTCTAAGCTCAAACCTAATCTGATTGTTTCTTTCACCCGGTATTCTAAGCAGCGTGCTTCTGTTTGAATTGGAACTCCATGACACATATACAGGTGCGTCAAACCCCGGTTTCAATCTTTTATATGAGTTTACAAGCGGATTGTTTATCAGTGAAGTGTCACAGGCGTGTTCCAATATACCTGCAACTGCCGCCCTTCCTTTTTTTGCCAAGTTTTCCGTCTTCTAAAAGCAAATTGTTGCCCTCATTATCAAGGACGGAGATTTTAAAGTGCATTCCGCTTCCGTTCTCGCTCTCAAAAGGCTTCGGCATAAAGGAAGCGCTCAGTCCGTGCCTCTTTGCCAATGTCTTTACAGCCATTCTGAATGTCTGTATCGCATCCGCACAGGAAATTGCACCTTGATTGGTGAAATCTATTTCATGCTGTGCTTTGGCAATCTCATGGTGCGACGACTTTATATTTATTCCCATCTCTTCAAGGTTGAGTACTATATCTCTTCTGATATTCTCACTCATATCAAGAGGGCCTATATCAAAATAGCTGGCCTTTTTCCTTTACATTCAGACTCACTTCACCTTTATCGTCAGTGTTAAGTAAAAAAAGAATTCACACTCGGCTTCAATAAATATATTAAGACCCAGACTGCCTTGCCTTATGATATGCATCAAGTAACACCGCCCTCGGGTCAGCTTCAAAAACACTTCCGTCGGTTCTGTGAATATTGCAGATAAATCTTGCAACCTTACCCTGCTGCGGTCTCCATGGAAATATACAAAACGTGGAAAGATCCGGATGCAAATACAAATCCGAATCTTCTATAGGGTGCAAATCCCTTTACACTTGAACCGTCAAACAGAATTTTATTTTCAAGCGCATCCTCAAGCTGGCTTGCAGTTATTGCGATATTTTTCAAAGTTCCGAAAATATCGGTAAACTGCAATCTGATAAATTCTACATCTTCCTCTTCAACTATGGCAAAAATCTCTTCCTTCGTCATCGCTCACCTTTTCTTTAAAACTTATTAAGCACCCTTTTTAACCTTTCGAGTGCATCATCAACATCTTCTTTTGAAATAATAAGCGGCGGAATAAATCTAAAAACATTGCTTCCGGCATTGATAAGTACCATCTTCTCATCAATAAGCGCATGCTTTATAATATCGGCCACAGGTCTGTCAAACTCCATACCCAGAAGCAATCCCTTTCCTCTGACTTCCTTTATAAAAGGATATTCCTTTGCCATAGCCTCAAGTTTTTCTTTGAGATAATCTCCCACTGCTTTTACATTTCCTGTTATGTCATCTTCTTTAAAGATATCCAGCACCTTGGATGCCACTGCACATACCAAAGGATTTCCTCCATATGTGGAACCGTGATCTCCCGGCTTTAATACATCGCTTGCCTTACCCGATGTCAAAAAGGCACCTATAGGCACACCGTTACCAAGCGCCTTTGCTACCGTCATAACATCAGGCTTGATGCCGTATTCCTGCCATGCAAAATACTGTCCTGTTCTTCCCATTCCACATTGAATCTCATCCAAAATCAGTATCAAATCATGTTCATCCGTAAGCTTTTTGATACCCTCAAGAAACTCTTTAGTTGCAGGATGAATTCCACCCTCACCCTGTACCGTCTCAAGTATTATAGCACAGGTTTTGTCACTAACAAGATTTTTTTACAGACTCGATATCATTATATTTTTGCAAATTTTACTCCGGGAATCAGCGGATAAAAAGTCCTCTCTGTAATGCTCATTTCCCTGTTACAGAAAGCGCTCCCTAAGCTTCTGCCGTGAAAGCTTCCTTCCATAGCGATTATTTCAAATCTGCCGCCTGTTTTTTTGTACCGTATTTTTTTGCAATCTTTATTGCACCCTCTATAGCCTCCGTACCTGAGTTTGTAAAAAAACACCTTTTTCCATCTGACTGATTTCAGAAGCTTTTCACCGGCCTCTATAACAGGCACATTATAAAAATAGTTTGATATATGCCAAAGCTTATCAGCCTGAGCCTTCAGCGCCTCATTCACTCCCTTATAGTTGTATCCGAGTCCCTGCACAGCAATGCCTGCAAAGAAATCCAGATATTCATTTCCGTCGGTATCAAAAAAAGCTTTTATTCCGTCACCGTGGTCAAATACCACCTGATACCTGTTGTATGTCTTTAATAATAATTGTTCGGCGCAATCTATTGAATCTTTCATCTTCATAACTGATCTCCTACTATCATGGTGCCTATACCTTTGTTTGTAAACATCTCAAGCAAAAGGCAATGTGCAACTCTGCCGTCAGCAATCGTCACCCTGTTTACTCCGTTTTTTTACCGCATCCACACAGTTTTGAAAGCTTCGGCAGCATACCTCCGCCCATCTGTCCGTTTTTCTATAAGCTTTTCAATTTCGCTTATACTTATCTTTTTCTATCAGGCTGCTCTTGTCATTAAAGTCCTTGTATACACCTTCAACATCTGTAAGAAATGCCAGTTTTCTCGGCCTTCAAAGCCTTTGCAACAGCACATGCCGCATCGTCCGCATTTACATTGTAGCTTGTATACTCCTTATCAAAACCTACAGGGCATATGACAGGTAAAAAATCTTTTTCCAAAAGCTCAAAGATAATATCCGGGTTTACCTCGCTCACTTCTCCGACCAGACCTATGTCCTCACCGTCCACTTCCTTTTTGTGGCAATGCAAGAGTGATCCGTCCTTTCCGCTGATACCTACAGCCTTCATTCCAAGCTCTCCTATCATCTGTACCAGCTCTTTATTCACCTTTATTTAACACCATTTCCACAACTTCCATGGTTTGCATCATCTGTAAACCTTAAGCCGTTTACAAAATGAGGTTCAATATTTCACCTTTTTCAAAGCCATTTGGAAATCTCCTTGCCTCCTCCGTGAACTATAACAGGCTGCATACCTACAAGTTTTAACAGCACGATATCCTGTATTACCTTTTTCTTTAAGTTCTCATCAAGCATTGCGGAACCGCCATACTTTACAACCACTATCTTTTTATTAAACGCCTGTATATACGGCAGTGCCTCTATAAGAGTCCCAGCCTTTTCAAGTAATTTATCCATAAAACACCTCTCTAGCTTCTGTAGTCCGCATTTATTTTTACATAGTCAAATGTCAAATCACATCCCCATGCCGTTGCACTAAAATCTCCCATATTCAGCTTTACCAAAGCTCTGACTTCCTTTGCAGATAATATCTTGGTTGCTTTTCTCTTCATCAAAAGCCTACAGATACTCCGTCCTTATATATCAAAAATCTTTCCGTTTTCACTTTCAAAGTAAAGTTCCATATTATCGGGATCAAACTTTTCACCGCTGTATCCAAGTGCACAAAGTATTCTTCCCCAGTTGGCATCATGTCCGAATATTGCCGCCTTTGTTAGTGATGAGGTAACTACAGATTTTGCCAAAGTTCTTGCAGTCTCCTTAGTCTTTGCTCCCTCTACCACCACTTCAAAAAGCGCGGTGGCTCCCTCACCGTCTCCTGCAATCATCTTTGAAAGAGCAGTTGTGACGAAATTCAGATTGCTTTTAAATACCTTGTATTCCTCACTGCTTTCATTAGACTATCTTTTTCATTATCCAGCAAGTCCGTTTTGCAAGTATTATAAGAGAATCGTTTGTGGATGTATCTCCGTCCACACTCACCATATTGAAGGGTATCCACCACATCATCTCTCAGCGCCTTTAATAAAAAGTTCCTTTGAGATATTTCACATCTGTTGTGATAAATCCGAGCATTGTGCACATATTCGGATGTATCATCCCCGAACCCTTACACATAGCACCCATCTTTACAGTCTTTCCCGATATTTCAAACTCTATCGCAACTTCCTTTGAAACGGTATCCGTAGTCATTATAGCCTTGGCGGCTTCATTTGGCAGCCTTTTTCACTCTGCTCCAAAGAATTTGAAAGAGATTCTATTCCTGTACAAATCTTGTCTATAGGAAGCTGCATACCTATGACACCTGTGGATGCCAAAAAGTATTGAACTTTCTTCCGCTCCCAAGCTCAGATGCCGCCTTTCTTTTGCGCTCTGCTTTACAGTACTCCATTCCCTCATCCTTGGTGCAGGCATTGGCAATACCTGAATTTAATAACTATTGCATTTACATAAGTTTCACTGTCCGTTATTTTTTTCTGTCCCAGAGTACAGGTGCCGCCTTTACAAGGTTTGTAGTATAGTTCCTGCAGATATTGCAGGAACTTTTGGAAAAAAATCATAGCCATATCGGTTCTGTTTTTTTATATTTTATATTTGCCTCTGTTGCACTTGCCAAAAAAATCCCTCGGTGCACATATTCCGCCATTTTATTATCTTCATACATTCTCCTTATATATTGTTTATGATTAACTATACTCTTTATGACAAGCTCTAGGCCTTGTATAGCCTGATTATGCTACAATACTTGATATATTTTCCTCATTCAGTACAAGCTCATAGCTGTTTATATCCTTATTTTGCTTCCAGCTTTGACTCTTCCAAAAAATATTTCCTGCAAGATTTTGCTTGAATGCTATAAGAGTTATCTTACTTATCCCTTCGGCATTTACCCTCTCTATAGCTTCCTTTACCATCTTTCCGGCTATATTTTCTCCTCTGCACTTTGAATCCACACATACATGGTAAAATGTCGCCTGCCTGCCATCATGACCTGAAAGTATGGTTCCGACTATTTGATTATTCTTTACAGCCACAACACTAAGCCCCATATTTCTGTCAAGAAATCTTTTTATATGTTCAAAATCATCATCAACTGCCCTGATTCTGAAGCCCTTTATACTTTTCCAAAGCGCCATCACCTCAGTGTAGTCCTCGATTTTCATTGTCCTTATTTCTATATCTTTTTTCATCATATTGACATCGGTAAACTTTTTAATCCACATTCTTCATCTATCCCAAGCATTAAATTCATATTCTGGACGGCTTGACCTGCCGCTCCCTTCATCAGATTGTCAATGGCTCCGGTCACTACTATCCTGTTTGTCCTCTTATCTGTTACATAGCCTATATCTACAAAATTGCTTCCCTTTAACAAATCTTGTTTCCGCATTCTCATTTTTTCTAAGCAGTCTTATAAACTTCTCATTTGCATACTCACTCTCATATGCATTTTTTATATCTTCTTCACTGACATTCGGCTTCAGTGTGGCATATGCAGTCACCAAAATTCCTCTCATCATAGGAACCAAATGAGGTGTAAAACTTATTACAATATCCTCTCCTGCCGCCTTTGAAAGCTGAGCTTCTATCTCAGGTGTATGTCTGTGGCTTCCGATTCCGTAAGCCTTCATATTTTCATTTACTTCACAAAAAAGATTGTCAACCTTGGCACTTCTTCCGGCACCTGAGGTTCCCGACTTTGCATCTATTATGATGCTGTTTTTTTCATCTATCAGCTTTATGCTTTAAAAGCGGCTGCAGTGAAAGTATCGAACAGGTAGGGTAACATCCCGGATTTGCAATCAGTCTCGCCTTCTTTATATCTTCACGGTAAAGCTCAGGTAAACCGTATACTGCCTCTTTTATAAGATTTTTTGACTTGTGCTCAAGCTTATACCACTTTTCATATACATCCACATCCTTTTATTCTGAAGTCTGCTGAAAGGTCTATTACTTTTGAATTAGCAAGCACCTCATCATTTATATTCTCAGACAGAAAGCCTTGAGGTGTAGCTGTAAATATAATGTCCGCTTTCTTTGACAGTTCCAAAACATTGTCGTTTTCGCAAATATCATCTGCATATTTATACATGCTTCTAAAGACCTTCGAGTAGCTCTCACCTGCAAAGCTCTTTGAACCGAATCCGACTATTTTTACATCATCTCTTTGTAACAACAGTCTTACAAGCTCAGCTCCTGCATATCCTGTAGCTCCCACAATGCCTACCTTTATCATAAAAACACCTCTCATCCTTTCCCTGCTTTGTTATAATTACTTTTATAGTTTCATAATTATACACTTTTTATGAATAAAATCAAGGTTTTGTGCATAAAAATTTTTTGAACTAAAAAAATAGTCGAGCAACTTAATGAGAGTACTGCTTGGCTTTTGTGTAATCATATATTTACATTTGATTACAGCAGTGTTATACTAAAAAAATGCAAGGATATTTACATTTGGAGGTTTAAATATGGCAAGTACACTTATCCAATTTAGAACAGAAGACACTGAAAAAAATTAAATCTATTCAAATTCTTGATAAACTTGGTCTCACACTTCCGGCATATCTTAAAAATGTGTATATCAAGACTCAATCAGGAACAGGGTATTCCATTTAGTATGAAGCTTGACAGCATTGATACTCCCGGAATCAGTGCTATAAAAAAAGCAAGCAAGATTGCAGCTGAATATAATATTTCCGATATGTCGCCTGATGAGATAAATGCAGAAATAGCAGAGGCAAGAAAAAGAATTATGAAGTATTTCGTAGTTATTGATACTAATGTTCTTGTCTCTGCAGTATTAAAAATATAATTCTATTCGGGAACTATTATTGAATTTGCCTTCAACGGTAAAATTATACCTGTTTTTAAATAAAGAAATCGAATCAGAATATAGAAATGTTTTATTGCGTCCAAAATTTCATTTAACGACTGATATCGTGGATGATATAATAAACGAATTTAAAGCAAAAAAGGACTGTATATTACTGAAAATCATATTGATATAGATTTACCCGGATCCTAAAGATGTAGTTTTTTTATGAGGTCGTTATGGAACAGAGAGAATCAACTCAATCTTGGCTGGTGACAGGAAATATAAAACATTTTCCAAATGAGACATTTATTGTAACTCCAAGGCAAATGCTTGAAATTATTTTGAATGAAGATGAGGATTAAAATAAATTTTGCAAATATTGTCAATATACTTCATATCATTAGCACAACTTAATAATCATATGTCAATATCAGAATTGAATATGTCGACCTAAACCGTCTGCATATTCTCTTGCAATAACCTACAAAACTGTTTTTTTAATTACCTACATTTTTATTTTGTAATTTTCCCGCAAAAAGGACACCTTTTACAGTGTCCAAAATGTTTTTAATTTCTAAATTTTACTGATTTGTAAATACTGTTTGCAAATTGTCAAGTTCCAAAAGCTGCCGGCGCCTCTCTGAAATTTTTTGATATGCAAAGATTCCAAATCCTGAAACTTCTCCTGTTTCTCTTGCAGCCTTTACCTGCCTTAATAAAAATATCGTTATATCTCAGCCATTCCGAAACCGTATTGCCGTCCTTTATATTCTTTCCTGTTCTATAAAGTCCGAGACCTATATACAGCTTTTACATTACTGTTACTTTTTTTCTTTAAGTCTACCCAACTGTTTAAACAGTTTATATATGAATGAGGTGCCAATGCACCCTGTCTTTGTTTTTTTGCTTCAAAACCGTGGTAGAGCTGAGGCATTATATAGTCAATATATTCATTTGATGCCATCCATTTATCAATATCAACGAAAATATGACTTTATCGCTTCTAAGATTTGATAAAAGCGCTACAGGACTGATGCCGAAAAACCGCCTGAGGGACGTGAGGTATGCACCGCCTTGTATACGTCCTTTTTACAAGCATTGACACATTTTCTCTTCTCCACTGTGTAATACCCTAAGCTGCTTCCTGAAGCATCATATTCCGCTTTGTCAAAACTCTTTTGCAGAATCACTGTCATTTAGTGAAGGGTAAAAATAATCATCAAACTGTACACCGTCTACAGCATAATTTTTACATATTTCGCTGATTGAATTCACAAGATAATTTCTAACCTCCGCACTTGACGGATTCAAATAGTAATTGCCTTCATGTAATAATACATTTCTCTGTTTTGAAGGGTCATTCATCCACTGCTTTACGATTGAACCCTCAGGTATCTCTCTCATCATAGAATTGGTAACTCTGTAAGGGTTTACCCAAGCGTGAAATGAAAGTCCGTGCCCATGCGCACTCTCAATCATATACTCCAAAGGATCAAAATTAGGATTCGAATCTTTTGTAACCATAAACTTTGACAACGGGAAAGATTTTAATTTCTGACCGTAACTGTCCGAGTGACTGTGCACGTGACAGAATATTGCATTCATTCCGCGATTTTTTATATCGGTCATCACTTGATCCGCACGTTTCTTAAATGACTCTACATCTGAAGGCATCTCACTCCAGTCAATATATGAAAACCAAACTCCTCTAAGCTCTTTTTGCTCCACTGCCGTGCTTTTGAACCGTATCGCTTCTCTTTACAGGTTTTAACCGCCGCATAAACTTGCAAAGAGACCAACATATTCATTATCAACAATACAGCTATAAAGCTACCGATAAGTCCCCCAAACCATGTTTTTTTCTTCATCTTCATCTCGCTCTCTATCTCTTTTTTTAAGTATAATAAAAAGTCACTCTACTATCATACTATAGCTAAGATAAAAAAACCAATATCAACTTCCTTAAAGACTTATTACAAATGCTTTTATCTAAACTTCTCTTCTATAAAAAAATTTTTACTTAGGATCCCTGTTCTTATCACCTACAATCCAGTAATCACAGATTTTTCCGCCTGATGCCAATGTGCTTTCCCTGTGAAGCACACCTCTTCCTTTCTCAAACATAAGATAGTCTATATCGCAACACATAGGCAACAGATCCAAATAACCGTTATCTCTTGCAAATTTTTCAAGTGGACATCTTGTGAAGTGATAATAAAAACCGTCTCTATTAAGCTCGTTATCAAAGTTAAAATCCCAGGTTTTATCCTTATACTCCGGATGTTTATCCGCCCACTCCGCCATTCTATGCATCCTGTCAGAAAACTTTTTCATATCTTTTGGTTTATTTAAGTCAAAAATGACCTCTAAGTTTAGCGATCAATTTGTTGTTTAAAAACTCCACAATTATTTCTTTAAAATCGTCCACACAAAAATCACCTGCTCTGCACACAGCCATAAATACATACGCTGAATAAATGTTACCTGACATTGGATTGTTTGAGCCGATATCTTCAGTATTCTCAAGCATCTGCCTATATAGCTCTCGTGCCTTTTTCAAGCTTTCCTCAGTTTTATTCTTACCGAATTTTCTTATCATCGGTTTTCTTCAAGAGAAAACTTATTAAACAGAAATATGTTCCTTTGTACTTTCATCACAACCCCCTTCATTTTCTTTTTTTACAAATTGATTTTTCAATCATCACGTCACAGAATGCAACTTAACTTTCTATAAGTTAGTACTTTCTAACCAATTCTATTTTATCACTTTAATGAGGGCTTTTCTATGTTTTAGAGTATTAAAAAGGACGCCTTTTACAGTGTCCCTCATTGTTTTTTTAAATATTATTATTTTTACATTTCTTTATTTCAAATATTTTTGAAACGTACTTACGCTTATATTTGCTCTTTTTGCAGCATCTTCTACGGAAATTATTCCGTCTTTTACAAGTATAATCAATGTATTTATTACACCCTCTTTTATCCACTTGTCTTTAGATTCTTCTTTAAATATGTCGTATAACTCCTTCATTGCATCCGTCATCTTATTACCCTCCTTATATATGGGTTATCCTTTATAATCCCTCTATAATCAACCCTATATTGCTACTTATTCTGCCTTTTATATTATATATATCTTGATTAATATATTTCTCCTGTTTGATTGCAATCATAATATCTTTTTGCCATATCACCCTATTTGAGGGTTTTTCTTGGAAATTCATTCCTGTTATATTGAGTAAAACATCCTTTGCATAACTATATTTACCATCAACCATGTTTAAAAATATTCCTCTCTGCCTTTTATATAATCCTCATAGCTGCCTTCTTTATGTAGTAACAAAAACAATTCAAAATTAGGATTAGAAACTGCCGCTATATCACTCTTTTTCAATATCTTCTATCAATTTATCATAACCTTCTACTTTTTTTCTTCAAAAATATCCCCATCAAAAAAACTATAATCATTCTGTCATGCTCTACGTCAAAGTCATTTTCCGCCAGCTCTTTTCTGCTTATTTGCAAATTCAACAAGATTCTTTGCAAAAGATATGTTTCTATCTTTATCTGTCTTTTCCCAAAGACGAATATCTATTAAGGGGTGTATACCCAAATTCTTTCTGAGGTCAATCAATTTTTGAAATAAAAGTTTCAGTATTTGCACCTTCACATATAAAGTAATATTTCCTCAAAAGGCTCAATTTGTTCCTCTAAATCTGAAGAACGCTTATTCCAATTTGTATAAGTATGAACCGGCATAGCTACACCTCTTTATTAAATTGAAATTGCTTAAACACAGGTATCGCACCATATCTTCCCTCTAAATAAGCCTTGCTTAGTTTTTATCATATCTTTCCTTAAATTTATCTAAGAATAGATTACACTGACATTATTATTATCTCTCTCAATAAACCATATTTCATCCCTACGGAATATTTTTGTCCATGATAGCATTCTCATGAGTCGTAAATATCAGCTGAATCCTCTCTTCTTTATGTGATTCCATAAACATTTCAATAAAATGTTCTGTAAGCTTTTGGATGTAAGCTTCCTCCAATTCATCAACAACAAATACAATATCATCTTGCTTTATCATAAGCATATATATAAGATCAATCAATCTCTTTGTGCCGTCAGATTCTTCAGAAAAAAATCAAATATAGACTTACCATGCTTTAATACAATTGTAGTAATTTCAGGCTCGAGTTTTCTCTTATTCTTATATTTAAAAATCCTTCACCTATTCTCCAAGTCATTTGTATTTTCTTTAAATTTTCTAATTGCATTTTTAACTTAATACTATCAAAAATATTTAACATCACGTCTTTCGGAATCATCTTACTAAGTTCTTCCTGAGTAATTTCTTTTTGTATTTATTTCATTTACCCCTGTATCAAAAGTCTCTATCAATTTACTAACCGTATCCAATGATTCCTTTGTATAATATACTTCATCACTTGAAATGCCTCTATCAGGATTTATTATAATAATATTATTTATAAGCCACTCAAATACCTTTTTGATAAACTTGGAATTATCTTCATATCTCTTGCCCTATTCATCTCCGTTAGAAAAAGTTCTGTTTCATTTCCCATAAAGTCTTCTGCATAAACATTAAACCTGTTTTTCTCGGCACTTGACAATCTAATTCCATCACCTAACTTCGGCATATTACCGCCATCCCTTGAAAAACAGATTATTTGCATTCCCATCCTGCATTAACTCATACAGCCACTCTTCTATAATCTTTCTCCTACTTAAAACAGCGGCAAAACCATATGCATAAAAATCTATCACCTACTGTAAATTGCAGTTCAAATACACTTTCCCTGTCTTTTATTTGAATCTTTATTCCTACAATAATCATTTACAGACTCACAGGAAGCCCTTCCATTATTACTGTTTTTATAAACTCCAATGATTTAACCAAGTTTGATTTTCCTGAAGCATTCGCACCATATATTACTGCATTCTTCAATAAGTTTGTTTGCTTTATTTTAATACGGTGACTCTTATTTTCCTGTATCTTACTTGATGAAATCATAGACAATTCTTCTTTTTATCAAAAAGACTTGAAATTCTCTACTGTAATATTAACCAACATATTATCCACCTCATGACCATCTAAAAGCTACTTTTTAGTTATTATATATCTGTATATTACGCTTTTTTTCTCTATATGGTCAACTCGGATCTACAATACTGTATTCAAAAAAATTGATAACCTGCTTACCTGAAACTAAAAATATCCCAAGATGCAATTGAACAAACTCATTTTTGCATCTCAGGGATACTTAATATATATTTTTAAATCTTACTATTTTTACATTTTTCATTTAAATATTTTTTTGAAACGTACCTACACTTAGATTTGCTCTTTTTACGGCATCTTCTACAGAAATTATTCCGTCTTTTACAAGCATAAGTAATGTATTTATAACACCTTCTTTTTGCCCTCTCTTCTACCCTCTTTTTATCCACTTGCTTTTTAGATTTTTCTAATACTTCCTGATCAATATCCTCTTTAAATATGTCATAACTCCTTCATTGCGTATCATCTTATTGCCCTCCTTAACATACTTAAAATCATATTTCATTTTAGATGTTACAGGAAAATTGTCACTATAACAATCATCTTTTTGTAAAAACTCCCATCAATTCAGATAATATAGTACCGTCGTTTATATTGGCACTGATAGTCTAAAAAGGCCAAATGAACATTCAACATCTCCACTCGGCCTTAAAATTTAATACAGAAATCTATTCATGTACTTTTTATAATTATAAAAATAATATCCTGTTTACCAATCTGTAAAAACTTCTCATTTTTAAATACGATTGCAATTCCATTTTCTTCATCATATCTATAATTACACATAATAGCTACTGTATGATTTTCATTATCTCTTGCCACATACAAATACTTCGGCATTACGTATTTAAAAATATTATCTATATAATCACTACCAATTTCTTCTCGATTATTAGATAAGCAATATTCCTTAACGACAGCAAGTGATGACTCTATTTCTTCCGTAGCTCTTTTAAAATCTTCCAAAGCCTTTTCCTGAGCAGTTAATACTGTTTCATCACTGTATTTATCATACACCACTTCAATATCAAATTCTCTATTCCAAATATTTAATTTTACCTTATTCATCAAAACCACCTCCACTATATTTTGCATCACGTTTTTTACATTCAGATACTCCACCTAAATGTCCAAAGAAATCATTAATCTTACTCGGAACCAAATCACATGTTTTCATATCATTTCTTTCATGCCATGAATACCCATTTTCCTTACGCCAATTTGCTACATCTCTTGCTGTCCAATCTTCCCTACCGTCACGTCCTTCTTCATTCCACTTCTTTGCACATTGCTCGTCACACTGTACAAAATTTTTTGCCCGATTTTCTGTCATATCAGAAATTTCAACTGTAGCTTCAGAAAAATCCGAAAAATCCGGTATTGCATCCTTGTATTCAATTCCGTCAAATCCACGCTTCTTTAATTCATCACATATGTCCATATTAGCTTCATTTGGTGTAAACTTTGACTCCCCACGTTTTCCATCCCATGTTCCTCTATCTGAAGTTTCTGTAGGTACTTGCTTCAAACGATCGGTATATTCACTAAAATATGTCCTATCCATTTCTACACCAAGTTTACAAAAACACCCCTGTTTTTTTGAACAGATTATTCCAATATTCCTTATTTTTCTTGAAAAGTTGTACTTTCTTGAGGTTTTATATTCTTAAAACCTTCTATTTCAACACTTTTTATTTTCTGCATTCCAAACTTCACTCTTACTACCAAACCCTTCCATCAAAAACCTTTCCTCTCTTTCTATATACTTCAGAAAACGCATTAAAAATATCCGTATACTCTACATTACGAGTCGCCTGCTCATTAATAAGTAATGCTAACAGCCCTATTTATCTGCGTATCATTGTATACTTTAATATCCGGATTTAATTCAGAAACAAGTCCGTTTACCCATTCAAAAAAATATCTTTACTGGACTTTACCTTTACAACTGCCTCGTCCATGTTAAAAAAACTATAAATGATACTCTGCAAAAGAATCTAGTGATATATCTTTATTAGACTCCATATAGTCTATCAGCTTACATTTAACTACTGAATCTAAAGCTTGACCTGACAATCAAATCTTTTAAATTTAATAAATCTAACCGATCAATTTTCCTATGCAATTCTCTATTTATTATATAATCTAAAACCTTCAATTTTATAATACATTGTCCTCAACAGAGTATATAGCTTTACTTTTCTCTACTTTATTAATCGTACTTGAAGGTTTATATAATCCTATCTTACAAAGTACAGGTTCAACCCAATCACTTTGGGTAATTGCAGCCACTCCCTTTTCCAATCTCGCACATTCTACAACTTGGTTATCATTCAGTCCTGCAGCCTTCCCCACCAGTTCTCTATCTGAAAAATCCGGCAAACGCATTATTATCTTCGTATTTGTATTCCTTATAACTGACATATCCAACAGCCCCGGTGATTGATCTGCAATAATAAAGCCTTCTCCATAGGTTCTCATTTCAGCTATAGCATTCGAAAGCATCTCAACCGACTTGCCCAAAAGATTTGAACTTTCACTTGATTGTTCAGTTGATGTTCTTCTAAGAAGATTATGTGCTTCCTCTAAGACTGTAACATGAGTTAGATCACTATCAGGCTTTGCATTCATCATCCTATGTTCTTGTAACTTTAGAACAAGTATACCCATTATAAGCGATTTTGTCTCACTTGAACCGACTCTGCTAAGATCAACAACTACATTTTCATCAAATAATTTTGAAGGTGCAATCTCATCAGACTGGAAAATAAGTCCGTTTATACCGTTAGTAAGATATTTTATTCTTGTGACCAATGCTCCGGTATAGTCTCCCTTATTATCGTTTGAATACTCACTTTCATCAAGAACCTGTTTAATTTGAATCATCAAGTCTTTAAATGTCGGGAAAAGTTCATTGCTATACTTATTCTCAGACTTTATCAAATCCCAACCTGCACAAACATAAGCTCGTTCTATGGCATCTTTTAAGATTGCCGGCATTGCAGCATACATTGGCCAACACACATTAAATATCTCGACCAATCTGTCCAAATGCTCTAAAATATGTATTTCTCCAACAGGAAAACTGAAGGGGTTGATTCTAAGCAATTCACTGTCATTCTTTAACGGATTAGTTCCATACACAGTGACATTATCATTCTGTCCCACCATCTTCTTATACTCACCCTTAGCAGGTTCAATAACAAGAAACTTTTTGTTTTCCTTTACAAGTTGCTCTAAAATCCAATATACAGTATTTGATTTTCCCGAACCTGTAGTTCCTGTTATAAATGTATGCATTGCAAGAGAGTTGATATCCAATTTTACCTTAGTATTTGTTGTTGTACCCATACTGAAGATATCACCTATTTCAAATTCTTGCTTATTTTCTTCACCGTTATACTTCACAACTTCCCTGCCAAACTCTGCGTGCTCAATAACAGGAAGTCCATATACAGACTTTGACGGTAATCCCATATGAAGCGGCAACTCCAACCCACTTACAATAGTTCCCGGGGTATATTTCACAAAATCCTCATCACTATTTAATGTCTCAGATATAGGCATTGCAAACAAAGGATGTTCAAATCTCTTCAAGTATTCCTTAATTGTAGCTACCTTATCTGCATCATCACCTTTTTCACCGTTCCAAAAATTTATTGCCCCTGTTTCAAGAGATGAACCCTCGCCAATCATAAGAGCTCTAAATGTATTTGCACCCAGCATACAGCTTGACTGCTTTCCGGATATAAAATATACGGCACAATTGTATGCACCATAGTCTTCACACTCTTTAGCTCTCTTCAAAAGATCATCTATTCGTACAAGCATATCATCTATAGGCTTATTGATATTTTCGATTTGTAAAGTCTTGCCTGTTCCTTTTGTCGTTGTCCTGCCTTCAGTATTTGTTTCCGTATTGGATTTAGTCTCACTCTTAATTACGGAATAACTACTTGAATTTGAGGCACCTGCACTAGCTCCCCCCGAAACTCCCAGAGATTTCCCTATTGTACTTGTTATTGTATCTGAAATAGAATGACCTTCAGTAGATCCGCTCATCGCATCACCGAAAATTTTTGCTGCACCTCCGGCTAACTTCAATGCAACGGCAGCCTTTGATACTCCACCGGCTGCCATTAATGCTCCTCCTGCAGGAGGACAAACGGCTGTTGCAACAATCGGTCCTACGAGTCCCAGCACAACTCCACCGACACTAGCTATTGTCTGCCCCACTCTTGCCGCCTTCGTTGGACCGTTAGTCGTTGTTCCCTCTGTATGCGATTTTGAATTTCCTGTACTTTTAGATGTATTTATCCCTATATTCACACCTACATTTGTACCATGCGACTGAGTATGTGTAGTACCTGTTGTTATAGACTTTGAGATACCCTTACTTAAACTCTCCATAACTGCACTACTCTCATTACTACTATATGACCAAGTACTTTTTCTAAATGCAGACAATGAACTATATATACTTTCATAGCCGTCTCTGATAAGACTTTGTTCCTCTACTGTAATAGGCCTTGCAATAAATACAGCAGTATATGTATTGCCTTGCATTGCATCTATCAGTCTTTCTATTCCCTGTACAAAATCTTTATCCTCAGTTTTTGTTTTATCTCGTCTTGATGCTATACATGATGCCGATGAAATATATTTTGCTGTATCACCAAAAATTTCATCCATAACTTTAGGCAGCACTTCTTTTGAAGGTATACTTTTGAATGCTGTGCCGGGGAAATTACTCTTTAATCCATTTTTTAGTGTTTCAAAAGAAGTTGTCAAATCTACTTTTTCTTTTGCCTCAAACCCCGCATTCTTAACACCTATATATATATCTGCCGGTGCATTTGTACTTGCCACATCAACCATTACTACCAAGTTACATCCTAATGACATACTCGCATGATAAACTGTAGTAAGTTTTTGAAATACATCTTCACCCTTTTTCTGTATCAATTTCTCCAATTTAACCAGCCTGATACAATTTTCAGGGCTTTCGTCCAAAAACACCTGTGACGGCATTACTACCGGAAACCTACTCAAATCGCTTAGATACTTTTTGTATACGGTATACTGTGCCAATCCAATGGATCTTGATAATTCATTATAGTCTCTAACTTCTATTTGATTTTCCATATATCCCCTACTATTTCTTATAACCTATTTCGTCTAATATACCTCTGAGTTTAAAATTTTTGTTTTATCCTTTTTGAGTGCCTGATAATGTCCCTAATGATGCAGCTAATCTATAATATTTCAACATATCCTTACCTGCGTCCGTATCAATAAAATCCATTCTTCTTTCTTCTTTTTTTATTGGTATCAGTACATCTACATTTATAGGGCAACCTCTCCTGCCACCATAGTCATGATAATCCCAGTGTATAAAATATGCCTCTGCTATTTTAAAACAACAATTGCCATCCGGGTACTTAGCGTCGGCTCCTTTTTTATAAAGTTGATATGCTATTTCCATATCCGCATCTACACCTCTACCATATTCATAACTTATACCCAATGAATACATAGCAGGACTATAGCCACTTTCCATAGCCTTTTTGTATAATTCTATAGCTTTATCATAATCTATACCGACTCCAATTCCAAAATCGTAACATCTACCTAAATTACATTGTCCATCCGGATCATCATTTTCTGCCGCCTTATTATACCATTCAAAGGCCTTCTCACTACCATCTTTTCCTTCGTACTTGGCTTCATATGTCTTTCCTAAACTCACTTGTGCCTGTGTAAGACCTTGTTCTGCTGCCGACAACAAATATTTCTCTGCCTTTTTCATAATCAGCCTCTCCCAAGTCTCCGGATAAGTACAATGTTCCCAAATAGAAATAAGCAAGTATATCCTCTTGTTCTGCTGCCTTTAAATACCATATCTCTGCTTGCAAAGGATCTCTTCTTACCCCTAATCCATCCCAATACATACAACCTACCATATTCTGTGCATCTACATATCCACCTTTAGCAGACTTTAAATACCACTCAAAAGCTTTTTCTTGATCTTCCTCCACTCCAAAACCAAGACTATAGCACTCGCCCACTTTATAACAAGCATCTGCAGCACCTAGATAAGCTGCCTTTTTATATAATATGTACGCTCTGTACTTATCTTCTTTAACACCAATACCTTCATAATAGCACTCTGCACATTGAAAATATCCCCTTATGTTTCCCGCATTCATAGCCATTTCATACCACTTGAATGCTTCTTCACAGTCTTTGTGAACTCCACACCCCAGTTTATAGCTTCTCGCAACTCTCATATATGCGACATCATTTCCTTTTTCAGACGCATTCATATACGAATTAAATGCAGCAACTAAATTAGTATTGCTTTCGATATTCTCTTCTAATTCAGGTTTACTGTATGTAATAATATTAATTTCATCATCATACAGTTTATCTGCTTCTTCAATCTGAGCTTCGGCATCACCTGAATCTGCAGCTATTTTTCTCCATTCCAATGCTTTCTCAATATCTTTCTTCGAATACTCATCTGTTGATAACATTTTTATACAACTGATATTGAGCCTTTGCATATCCTTTTTTCGCAGACTCTTCATAATACTTTAAAAGCCTTCTCTATAGCCTCTTCTCTATTACAGCCAATTTTTCTCTTCGAAATTAAAAATAGTATTCTGCTATAGAATAAGTTATCTCAGGAGAATCGCTATATTTGGCTGCATCAATGTAATGACTTAGCGCTTCTTCATATAGACCTCTATGTTCAGCTTTCTTAGCCTCTTCAACATTTAACTCCGCAATTTTTTCTGCATCCAGTCCATCTATATCAAAACTATATCCATATTTACTAAAGCTCTTCATTAAATATTTTCTCACTATCTTTCGGCCCATTGAATTCAAAAATACTCGCCTCATCATCATCCAACATTCTCCTAATTTCCTGTATTAGGCCCTCCCATCCGCTCCTGTCATTTGATGGAAAAAACCAATCCGGAATCGGTTTTTCTAATGGAATCTAAGGACTCCATTTCATATCCGTTAACCGTAATATTCTCAAGTTCATCAGAATAAACCACCACTACTCTTACGTCCATAATTTCACCTTATCATATATTATCTTATAGAGCTATATAATCTACTCCTAAGTACAATATATATATTACTCCCTTTACATAGACATATCCTGTCATTATCAAAAAAATGTAAAATTTAGCAATATTATTTTTCATATTTCTTTAATTCTTCCACTCTCCTTAGCTTTCGCATGACCTAAGGATACCGCTTTTCGATAATATTTCATCATTTCCTTTCCGGCTTCTGAGTTTACAAACTTTTCATAACTCATTACAGAATTTGCACCTGCTCCTAGTATGGCGGCAGGTACAGTCACAGTACTGGTTACAGGTACTATTACTGAAAGTGCCAATAAAGCTCCGGTTTTTAATACACCATATGGATTCCTTTTTGCATAATGGTACTCACCTACTTTAAAGCAGCAATATGCATCAGGCTCTAATGCATCTGCACCTTTTTTGTACCACTGATATGCTACTTCTAAGCTCTTACCAACACCTGTACCAAACTCATAGCATTGCCCCAAATAATAATTTGATATTGCATAGTTATTATTACCTGATTTGTTATACCACTCCAAGGCTTTAGCGTAATCTTGTTTCACTCCTATTCCAAAGTTATAACACCTGCCTAAGTTACACTGCCCTCTTGCATTACCATTTAGAGCAGACTTGGAGTACCATTCATATGCTTTATTATAATCAGCTTCGCAAACTTTACCTGTTTCATATATCCACCCTAAACTACGCTGCGCATCCGAATCACCCTGTCTTGCCGCCTTTAAATGCCATAATTCTGTCCTTACATAATCTGACTTGCCTAGGGTTACCTGATTTATACAGCTCTCCTAAATTATACTGAGCCCTTACATTATTGTTTTCTGCGGCCTTTAGATACCATTTTTCTGCATTTATATAATCAGCATTGCCTAATTTACCTGATTCATACAAAGCACCCAGATTAAACTGTGCCTCTGAATATCCATTTTCTGCTGATTTTAAATACCATTTTACCGCTTCATCGTAATTCGGCTGTCCCAGTTTCCCTGATTCATATAAACGTCCCAATCTGAACTGTCCGGCAGAATAATTATTTCCCGCCGCTTTTTAGATACCATTTTTTAGCACTAAAAAAATCTAATTTAACGTTTTCATATAAGTTTCCCAAATTATATTGTCCAGAAGGATAGTTATTTTCTGCTGCTTTTAAATACCACTTCTCGGCTTTAATATAATCTGCCTTTTCCCAATTTCCCTGATTCATACAAGTGTCCCAAATTACATTGTCCGGAATGATGACCATTTTCTGCTGATTTTAAATACCATTCCTCTGCCTTTTTCAAATCTTTTTCTATTCCGGTACCAAATTCGTAACACCCTACCCAAATTAGACTGTCCTAAAGGGATAACCATTTTCAGCCGCTTCTCTAAATAATTTATACGCTTTTTTATAGTCAGGCTTATATAACTCACCAAACTCATATAAACAACCCAAATTATTTTTAGCTCTTGAATTATTCTGATTGGCTGCTAATATATACCATTTCTCAGCTTCCTCAAGATTTCTTTTCACACCATTGCATGTCACATACCTATACCCGACTTCAGCCTGTGCATCTGCATAATTATCCTTAGCAGCTTTTAAATACCATTCAAAAGCTTTTACCTGATCCTCATCTATTCCATAACCATACTTATAGCATTCACCCACCATATAACAGGCGTCTGCTTCACCTATATCAGCTACCTTTTTATACAGTTCGTATGCCTTCGATTTGTCTTTCTTTGTACCTCTACCATAGTAGTAGCATTCTGCACATTGAAAATCTCCTCTTATATTTCCGGCATTTGCAGCCCTTTCATACCATTTAAATGCCTCGCCTTGATCTTCCCCGACTCCAAGACCATACTTATAACTTCTGGCAACTCTCATATAAGCCTTGTCATTTTCTTTTTCTGTAGCTTTCAAGTACCATCCTAATGCCCTCTTGAATCTTTTATTAAACTTGTGAGAGTTACCACCTATTTTAATGCCATCTTTACAGACATTTGAATACTCTTCATCATATAACTCATCTCCCAGTTCAACCTGTACTTTATCATCCCCTGACTCTGCCACTTTTTCAAGCCAATACAGTGCAGCGTCTCTATCACTCTTTACATAATCATCTGTTGATAATATCTCATATAGTTTATATTGCGCCTTTTTATGCCCTAATTTTGCGGCTCTTTCATAATAGTCTATTGCTTTTGATATTGCCTCTTCTTTATCAATTTCAAGCTTCTTTTCTTCATAGTCAAAATAATATTCTGCAACACAAAAGGCCGCTTCTATAGATTTACCCTGTTCAGCCGCATATGTGTATTCTCTCAGTGCCTTATCATATAGTCCCCTATGTTCAGCTTTCTTAGCCTCTTCCAAATGTTCCTTTGCAATATCCTCTATGCTTAATCCGTCAGCACCTGTACTATACCCGTATTTACTCAGCATTTTCTCAAATATTTGCTTTTCCTCCTTAGCTCCGCTAAATTCAAAGCTAAGATTCGCTTTATCATCATCTATCTTCTTTCTGATTTCTTCAATCAAACCTTCCCATCCGCTTCTGTCGTTTGAAGGAACAAACCAATCCGGTATAGGTTTATGCTTAATAGCTGATAAGCCCTCCATTTTCTCTCCACCAATGCTTATACTATCCAGCTCACCTGAGCAAATAACAACTACTCTTACATCCATATATTTCGCCTCTTTATCAAATAATCTTATACTTTGTATTGTCTATATCTCTTATTTCCCATTTATCACCCTCACATTCTCCCCTTGGCTCCTAAGCCACATATCAATACCCTTACCGAATACCTCCGCTCTGATGATATACTTGCCATCCTTTTCACTTTCTATTTTTGCAGTCGGTAGGCGGTCAAGTATTGCGTCAACATCCGATCCGGTGTATTCAAAACAGATTCTGTTTATTTTTCCTCCATACATAAACTGTATTCTTTTTCTAAACTCTCCTTCTTCGAATCTGTCTTTGTAAGGCATTTTAAATCTGTCTTCAAGTACCTTATAGCTGACAATTCTATCCACACGGTATATAGTAGGGAAGGCATCATTTATTACATCAAAATTCTCACAAACCTCTTTGTCATCTATAAATGCCGTGATATAAAAGTAGTACTCGGAAAACATTATTCCTACGGGCTTTACTTTTCTTTTTACGATTGCCCTATCTTTGGTTCTCCTATACTCAAGCTCCACATATCTGCAACTTCTGATTGCCTGCCCCAGATCCCATAATGTATCAAGGAAGTTTCTTTTATGCCTCAGCTCATATAGTGACGTTCTTCATTCCCTATCAACTCCTTGACCGGCTGTCTGTTTTCTTTCGGTACACAGCAACTTATAAGCTTGTCAAGTATCTCTTGCATTACATCTTTGGGGAAAGCCCTGCTGTCCAACAATATTTTACATACTGCAAGTGTCTCACTGTTTGACAAAGTTCCCTGATATGACGATTCCATCCTGTATCCTCCTGCATCTTTATCATAGATTATGGAATTGATAACACCGTTGTTTGTCATATCGGTACCCATATAATCCTTTATGGCTGCAATATCTCTTTGTATGGTTCTTTCATCCACATTAAAGTTTGCAGCTTCTTCGCTTTTGTTTACAATACAGCCCTTCACCAGCTTGGAATATATCTTAAGCAATCGTGATGACTTATCTGTTCCGAAAACTTTCATATCTCATCTCCTATATGCCTAATATACTACTCAACATAGACATATATTGTCATTGTCAAAAATATTTATATAAAAAAATTTTTATTTTCTCTCATATCATAGCACCGGATAATTATAACAAATTTATTAATATTTTTCATCAGTATAATTAAGATTTTAGACCCTTTCCTTACAAAAAGAACGCCTTTCATGGTGTTCCTTATATTTCATAATTTATTTTTACTTTTTTTGAGGAACAAGCTTCTGTGTTTACTTTAAATCTGAATAACTTTCAACTTTATTACCTCACTTATTGCCCTCTTTATTACCCTCTTTATTACCCTCTTTATCACACATAGTTTTAATCCAATTAAAAAGGACACCTTTTACAGTGTCCTCATTGTCTTAAAGTCTTACTAAAAACATTTACATCTTTTCATTTAAATATTTTTGAAAAAGTGCTTACCTTATATTTG